>ERZ651768.3051-NODE-3051-length-11361-cov-4.844647_pt1 | contig 11361 bp, 8 predicted proteins | sample MGYA00514754_ERZ651768 | MGnify/ENA metagenome assembly ERZ651768 | reverse complement strand
AGGTATTAAACAATTTTGTCGCAGATCGATTGGTATTTATTAATCCAAATGGATCCCAATATGAGCCCCATTTAGCAACTGGTTGGTCTGTTTCTTCAAATAATTTAACTTGGACCTTTAAATTAAGAAAAGGCGTTAAATTTCAAGATGGAACAAATTTTAATGCTCAAGCAGTAAAATCTAATATTGAAAGGATACTTGATCCAAATACTGGTAGTGGAGAAGCTGCAGCTGAATTTGGCTTAATAAAATCAATAAATGCTGATAGTGATTACAAGTTGATAATAACTACCAAGGAACCTTTTCCGGGTTTCCTTCACACTCTTGCAACTCAGTTGGTTATCTGGTCACCAACAGCGTTAAAAAAATATAGCATAAGTGAATTTTCCAATAAACTAGTTGGAACTGGCCCATTTAAATTAACTAAATGGATTCCTAATAACTATGCCAGCTTTGAAAAGTGGGATGATTATAATTGGGGGCCGTCCATTAAAAAGCCACGCTTTGGGCCTGTGCACCTTGATAAAATTACAGTTAAATTTATTGATGAGCAATTGGTAAGAGGAACAATTATAACTACTGATGATGCAAATATGATTTGGGATACTCCAGCTCAATTTGTAAGTAGGTATGAAAACAGTAGTGATTACAAGGTAATATCTGGATTTCAAGCAGGTACAGGAATGCAGTATGTAATGAATATTACTAAGCCACCTTTGAACAATATATTGGTACGAAAGGCGATCCGGTATGCCACAAACCAGAATGCTCTTAACGAATTAGTATATGAGGGCAGATATCTTCCTATGGGCGGTCCTTTGAATAATGTTCATACATGTTACAATTCAGCAATAGAAAATAGGTATGCATATGATTTGAACAAAGCAAAGATGCTTTTGGCTGAAGCGGGATATCATGATAGAGACGGGGATGGTATTGTGGAATCTTATGGAGTTGCTGGGTTAGAAGATGGAACCCCACTCAGAGTATTATGGACAGCTTTAAGTAGACAAGCAAAGGGAGAGGCATTACAAGGTCAATTAAGAATGGCAGGAATTAACCTTGAGTTAGAAATTGTCCCTGGTCCTGTCCAATTAGAAAGAGCACAGAAAAAAACATTTGATTTAATGTATGAAAGACAAAGAATTCCTGTACCAGATGTGTTACACCTTGTTTATTATTCAAAAAACACTGGAGTAGGTGGCTGGGCTTGGACAGGTTTTGAAGATAGTAACTTGGACAAAATACTGTCAACAATGAAAAATAGTGTTGATCCTGTAAAGGCCTGCGATTACGCCAAGAAAGCGCAGGTTATTATTCAAGAAAATGCTATTCAATTACCAACACTTGGTCAAGCAATGATTTATGTTCATAAGAGCGAATTGAAAGGATTCCAATTAGGAGCACAGGGAGGCCAGTTTTATGTTTACAATATGTATATTGAATAACTAAAGTAAGGAATTTATATTCTGTATATATTTACACTACCTACCTGCTAAAGGTATTTAATCTTTTCCGCATTAAATACCTTTAGAATAGTGAATTTGTAGAACATTAAAACCCTGTGGCAAAAACTACAGGGTTTTTTTTTATTAAGATTTTCATTAAATAATTCATTAAATATTTTTATATTTTAGATATAAATTATCATATAATTAGGTTGAATTTGAATTTTATCTATTCAACAAATATTAGAAAGGGAGAAAAGTTGTTTATTCCAATGAATGATTTGGTTTCTGAGTATAAACGTAACAAAAATAAGATAAATAAAGCAATATTCAAAGTAATTAATTCAGGGAACTTTACATTGGGTGAAGAAGTAGAATTGTTTGAAAAAGAATTCGCTAATTTTTGTGGTTGCAAATATGCTGCAGGTGTAGGTTCAGGAACGTCAGCATTACACTTATCTCTGATTGCTTGTGGTATTGGCCAAGGTGACGAAGTAATAACAGTTCCAAATACAGATATACCTACAGCAATGAGTATTAGTCATGTTGGCGCAAAGATAATTTTTGTGGATGTTGATTACGATACTTTTAATATTGATACTAGTCTACTTGAACAAAAGATTACGAAATTTACTAAAGCCATTATACCAGTACATATTTTTGGTCTTCCAGCAGATATGACAGAAATAAATCGAATTGCAAAGAAGTATAATCTTAAAATTATTGAAGATGCAGCTTTAGCAACAGGTGCAGAAGTAAACGGAATTAAAGTTGGATCTTTAGGTGATGTGGGATGTTTTAGTTTAGCTCCAAATAAAATATTAGGAGCTTATGGGGATGCAGGTGTAATAACAACTAATAAGAAATATATAGCAGATAAAATTAAAATAAGTAGTAATTACGGGCATAGCTTAAAAATGAATGAAAGGAAATATGGCGTTGGAAAAAAAGGAATAACTAAATGGGAATTGTTAGAAGAAGGATATAATGAAAGATTAGATACATTACAAGCTTCTATATTAAGAGTGAAGTTATCAATGTTAAAATTAAATATTAAAAAAAGAATAGATCTAGCAAATAATTATACAAAATATTTATCACAAAAAATTAAAAAACAAAAATATAGTAATAATTTTAAGCATGTTTATAGGGCATATCCATGTTTTGTAAAAAAAAAGAATTATATTTCAAAAAAATTATCTGAAAAAGGAATTTCCACAAATAGCTATTATACCCCACCTTTACATTTACAACCAGTATATAAGAGATTAGGTTTGAAGAAAGGAAGTTTCCCCGTCTCAGAAGAATTATCAAAGGAATTAATATGTTTACCTATTTATCCAAGTTTAAGCAAATTGAATCAGGAATATATTATTAACAATTTCAATAAATTAATAAATTAAATTCATTCAAATCTAATGAAATTATTAGAAGTAGAAAAGCTTAATATTAAATTTAATATCTTGGATGGTGTTGTAAATGCTGTCAATGAAGTAAGTTTCGAAATTAATAAAGGAGAAGTCCTTGGAGTAGTTGGAGAAAGTGGGAGTGGTAAAAGTGTAACTTTTCTCTCATTGTTTGGATTAATTCCACAACCACCCGGAGAAATAGTAAGCGGAAAAGCAATATACAAATCAGAAAATTTGCTTGATATGAATAAAAAAAGGCTTTTAAAGTTGCGAGCAGAAGAAATAGGTTTTATTTACCAAGATCCATTAACATCTTTAAATCCAGTTCTGAGAATCATAAGCCAAATAATTGAGTCACCAGTTTTAAATAGAAAGTTGACTAAAGCTGAAGCCATTTCTGAAGCTAAAATACTACTTAAACGTGTTGGAATTTCAGATGAGGAAAAGAATTATAATTCTTATCCTCATCAGTTTTCTGGCGGAATGCGTCAAAGGGCAATGATTGCAATGGCTATTGCTAATAAGCCGAATATTTTAATAGCAGACGAGCCAACAACTGCATTAGATGTAACTATTCAAGCTCAAATTATAGAGTTGATTAAAAAAATAAAAGATGAAATTGATATGTCAATAGTGTGGATTTCCCACGACCTTGGTGTTATAGCGGGAATTGCTGATAGGGTTATAGTAATGTATGCAGGTTACATAGTAGAGGAAGCACCAGTTTTAGAATTATTTAAGAATCCTAAACATCCTTACACCAAAGGATTGTTAAATTCAATACCAAGGATTAATAGTGATAATGAAGTTGAAGGAATAGATGGAATACCCCCAGATGGGTTAAAAAAACACTTAGGGTGTCCATTTTCTGAAAGATGTAAATTAGTTATGGACAAATGTATTAATAGCTTTCCAGTTCGAAAAAAAATAAATAATCATCATAGTGTTTCATGTTTTCTATAAAATTTAGCAATGGATGCAAAAAAAATAATAGAAATTGAAGACTTAAAAGTATTTTATAATACGGGTAGTAATCTGTTTGTAAAAAAAAATAATTATGTGAGAGCAGTTGACAATGTATCACTAGATATTTACGAGAAAGAAACATTAGGTTTAGTAGGTGAAAGCGGATGTGGTAAGTCTACTTTAGGTAGAGCTATATTGAGTTTGAGACCAATACATAAAGGATCAATTAATTTTATTGAAAACGATCAAATAATTAATAAAAAAGGAATAAATAGGCTTAGTAAAAAAAACAATCAAATTATTTTTCAAGATCCTTTTTCTTCACTAAATCCCAGAATGTCTGTTGGAGATATTGTTAAAGAACCTTTAGACATTCATACTAAGTTAAAAAATAGTGAAAAAATTAGTAGGGTAAAGGAACTCTTTCAAATGGTCGGCTTAGATCCTGGTTTCATTTATAGATACCCACACGAATTCTCTGGTGGACAAAGACAAAGAATAGGAATTGCCAGGGCTATAGCCGTTTCTCCAAAATTTATAGTTTGTGATGAACCTATTTCTGCATTAGATGTCTCTATACAAGTTCAGATTATTAAGTTACTAAAAAAACTTCAATCAGAATTAGGACTTACTTTATTATTTATTTCTCATGATTTAAGTGTTGTTTGGTATATAGCAGACAGAATAGCTGTCATGTATTTAGGAAAAATATTAGAAATTGGAAGTAAGAAAGAGATATTCCAAAATCCAAAGCATCCATACACTAAGGCATTACTTTCTTCAATACCACTGCCGGATCCTATAGAAGAAAGAAAAAGGAATAAAATTATATTAGAAGGTGATATGCCAAGCCCCACAAATCCTCCAGTTGGTTGCGTATTTAGTACTAGATGTCCAAATTATATGCCTGAATGCAGTATTGGTGAACCAATGTTGTCCCCAAAAAATGACAAACATTCTGTAGCTTGTCATCTAATATAAAAACTTTAGAAAGTTATAAAGTTTATATGATTAATTATACAATAAAGAGAATTTTCGAAGTAATACCTGTTCTATTAATTGTTTCTATAATTGTATTCTCTGTTATGCACTTACTTCCTGGAGACCCGACATTGTTAATGCTAGCAGGAGCCGAAGGAGGGTCAATACCACAAGAAAGACTTGATGAATTGCGTATTATAATGGGATTGAATAAACCATTATATGAGCAATATTATAATTTTATTTCTAATGCTATTTCAGGAGATCTTGGAACGTCAATAAGACTAAGAACACCTGTTACAGAGATATTATTACAAAAATTTCCATATACAATAAAGTTGAGTTTATTAGGATTAATGATCGCAATATTTTTAGGTGTTGTAATTGGGTTAGTAGCAGCTTTATTTAAAGATACTTGGTTAGATCATTTTTCAATGACATTTTCATTAATTGGGGTATCAATGCCAATTTACTGGCTTGGTTTATTATTAATACTTGTCTTTTCAATAAACTTAAATATATTCCCTTCGAGCGGAGCAACAGGTTGGAAAAGCATAGTACTACCAGCATTAACTCTTGGATTTGTTTCTGCGGGATTAATTAGCAGATTATTAAGAAGCAGTTTATTAGAAGTTTTAAATGAAGATTATATAAGAACTGCCAAAGGGAAAGGTTTAACAGATAAGATAATATTAATTAAACATGCATTGAAAAATGCCATGATACCGGTAATAACAATTCTAGGGCTACAGTTTGGAAATATGTTAGCTGGAGCCGTAGTAACAGAAACTGTTTTTAGTAGACCAGGACTAGGAAGGTTAGTTGTAAATGGGATCCTTTGGAAGGATTATCCATTAGTACAAGGTACGGTTTTATTCATTGCATGTATTTATGTTTTAGTAAATTTATTTGTAGACATATCTTATTACTGGTTTGATCCAAGAATTAAATTAAAGTGAAGAAATGCTTAGCTATAGAAATAAAAGATTAATTCGTAAATTTACAAGAAAAAGAATTATTATTTACGGTTCTGTTCTGGCAGTATTAGTAGTGCTATCGTTGTTTGCTCCTTATTTTGCACCATATGACCCTATTCAAATTAGTATGGAAGGAAGAAAATCACCAAATGTAGATCATATATTTGGAACCGATAGATTAGGGAGGGATATATTGAGCAGAATAATATATGGAACAAAATATTCTCTTTCTATAGGTATAATAAGTGTTAGTATAGGCCTTATTTTTGGAACAACCATGGGGGTTCTTTCAGCTTATTATGGTGGATTAGTAGATACAATAATCATGAGGTTTATAGATGCTCTTTTAGCATTTCCGGGGATACTATTAGCTTTAGTCGTTATTGCAGTTTTAGGTCCGGGATTGTTTAATGTTATGCTCGCTGTCGGAATTTCAACTGTTCCAGAATATGCAAGATTAGCAAGAGGAAAAGTACTATCTGTTATGCAACTAGAATATATTGAAGCTATTCACAGCATAGGAGGCAGTAATATTAGAGTCATACTTAAGCATATTCTGCCTAATATAAGTGCTCCTATAACGATTCTAGCTACTTTGCAAGTTGGTAATGCAATTTTGGTTGGTTCAGGCCTTAGTTTTCTAGGAATGGGGGCTCAACCACCAACGCCTGAATGGGGTTTAATGACAGCAGAAGGAAGAAACTTCATGAGTCAAGCATGGTGGATTAGTACTTTCCCAGGTATAGCAATACTTATAACTGTAATCTCTATAAATCAATTTGGCGATGGATTAAGGGAAGCAATAGATCCATATTTAAAAGAGTAACTAAATGTTAAGTACATGATAATATTATTTAATAATGAAAAATATCTATATTACTTAATATAAAATGAAAACCTTGATTCAAGGAGGATATGTAGTTGGATACAATGGTAAAGAACACATCATTTTTGAAAATGGATGTGTTGTATACGAAAACGAATTTATAAATTATGTGGGATTTCCTAATGATCCCAAATGCCCTAATTATGACATTTATATTGATGCAACTAAAAGTTTAATATCCCCTGGCTTTATCAATTTACATTGCATTGCAAATATTGATATACAACCAATATTTTTAGATACAAAAAAACAAATAGTTAGATCAAAAGAATGGTTCAACTCTAATTCAAATATTATGACTCGGAAGGAATTTGACATATCAACAAGATATTCGATAGCTTCTATCATAAAGGGTGGTTCAACGACATTTTGTGCTGTAACAGCTATGGGAACTAAAAAGTATGAAAATTCAACATACGAATCCCAATCACTAGTTGATAATTCAATTGATCTTGGAATAAGGGGATATTTTGCGAATAATTTCCAGGATATAAGTTATTATAATTCAGAAAATAGAAAAGTATTTAAGCATGATAAAATTTTAGGAGATAGAGCATTTAACAAAGCGATTACTTTTTCAAAAAGTATTTTAATAAATAATAATGATCTAATAAATACTTTTTTATTTCCTTATACAACTGAAACTTGCACAAATGATTTACTTAAAAAATCGTATAAAGTTTCTAAAGCGCTGGATATTCCACTTAGAACTCATTTTGCACAATATAAGTCAGAAATAGAATATACTTATAAAAATTATGGAAAATCTCCATTAGAAAGATTAAAAGATTTAGACATTCTCGATAATAACTTAACACTAACACATTGTATATATTTGAACAAAGATTTAAAAACAGAAAAGATATCTAATAAATATCTAAAATATCTTCATGATTCTGGTACTAATATATGCCATTGCCCTGTTGTGTATTTAAGAAAAGGCTATGGTTTAAATTCTTTCCAATTGTTGATAAATTCGGGAATAAATGTAGGAATCGGTACAGATACAGTACCTCCAGACATTATAAATGAGATGCAAACGACATCTTTGCTCAGTAAGATAAAGGATGATGATTACATGTCTGGTAATGCTAGGGAGATTTATAATTCCGCAACATTAGGTGGAGCTAAGGCATTAAATAGAAATGATTTAGGTAGGCTATATAAAGGATGTCGTGCTGATATTGTAATTATAAATATTTCTAACATAAGAACAGGATTAGTAGATGATCCAATAAGATCATTAGTTTACTATTCAAATTCTAAAGATATTAAAACAGTGATAATTAATGGAAAAATGATTCTAGATAATTACAAAATTATTGGTTTAGATGAAAGGGAATTGTACAGTGATGCGCAGAACTTATGGAATAAATTAAAAAGGAAAAAACTTCTAAATGTAAATCAATCATTAAATAAAAATACTTTTAAGATGATAAGAGAATAATATTTAAACCAATTTTAAGATGATTATTACTTGATTGCGATCTCTTTTAAAAGAGATGCCTTTTGTAGATGGTGTATGAAATTATAAACAGCTTAAAGAAGATTTTAAATACTGTTGAGTTCAGATATATAAAGATGGTATTTTCTTAATAGAATAAACATGTAAAAAATAATTTGAGTAAACTATTTAATAAATCTAAATTACTAATTTAAAAATTTTCGAAAAATATGAAAAATCCAATTAATGTTGCGATTGTGGGAATGGGGCAAGCTGGATTGAAGCATTTATTGGCTTTTAAAAAACTAAAAAATGTGAAAATTGTGGGTGTGGCGGATTCTGACAAAAAAATCTTAAAAGAAATTAAAGCGAAACATGGCTTTAATACTTTCTCGTCTTACAAAGAATTACTTGATTTAGAGTTAGATATTTTAGTTATTGCAACACCACACAGGTATTTACACCAGATTGGAAAAGATGCTGCTGCATTAGGTATAAATATATTAATTGAAAAGCCTATAGCGTTAAACTTAAGTGATGCTGTCAAATTGGTAAATTATTGTAATGATAAAAAAGTAAAAATGGGTGTCAGTTTTGTTCACAGGTACAGAAAAGAAGTTTTAAAAACAAAAGAATGGATTTCAAAAAAACGTTTAGGCAAATTACTATTAACTCATACAACAATGATTTTTCCTCAAAGAGATCCATTACCTAAATGGTTAAATTCACCGGAAGACTCAGGAGGTGGTATAATTATGTATGGAGCGATTCACTCACTTGATATGTTATGCTGGCTCATTAATGATGTCTGTGTGTCGGTAACAGCTGAATGCGGTAGTAATAGTTATAAAGACAAAGTTGAAAATTTCTCATCATGTATATTTAAATTTAGTAAAGGTACATGTTCTACTATGGCTGTATCTACAAATGTTGCTGTTACTAAAGGGCATACTTGGAAGACAAACTTTATTTTTCAAAATGGAATGATAACACTATTTATAAAAAAATACACAAAATATGTTAGTTACGATAAAGAGATACATTATAAATCACCAATCAATGGAGATATAAATTATAATTTTACAGATCAAGCTAGAGATTATGTAGATCACATTATTAAAAATATAAAACCATCTATTGATGGTAATGATGCTATTAATTCAATGAAAATAGTAGATGCTATTTATGAATCTAGTAAAAAAAGTTCATCTATAAATATTAATTATTAATGGAACCACTAATAAAAATTATTTTAGTTGGTTTAGGTGTTAGAGGAATGCACTGGATAAATGTAATTAATAAACATAAATTAGCACTAATTTCTGGTTGTGTAGATATTAACCCTCTAAGCAAAGATAAACTATTAAAATATAATTCTCATGAAATTCCCTTTTTCACCAGTTTTTCAAAAGCTTTAGAAAAAGTAGACAGTAATGCAGTACTGATAGCCTCACCACCTGAATATCACTATGACCAAGTAATTTTGGCTTTTAAAAAAGGAAAGCACGTTATTTGCGAAAAACCATTAACTGAAGAATTAAATACGTCTATTCAATTATATAAAGCATCATTGACATACAAACTCAAACTTATGGTTGGTATGAATTTTAGATATTTATCTACTAGCCAATACATAAGAAAGGTTGTGTCTAAGTCAGAATTAGGTCCTATAGGATATGCAAATTTTAATTATATTAGAAATCGAAATGGTAATCGAAAGGATTTGAATAAGTACCCATTAAAAATGAATCATCCTATGATGCTAGAACAAAGTATACATCATCTTGATTTACTGCGATACTGTTACATGAATGAAGTAAAATCAGTGCAAGCGGCCTCCTGGAGGCCAGATTGGAGTACGTACGAAAATGATTGCTGTGTTTCGGTAATATTAAATTTTCATAATAAGTTTGTAGTTAATTACTTAGGAACTTGGACTTCCGGTTGGAACCGGTTTTGTTTTCAATGGCGTACTGATTTTAGGGATGGTGTTCTTATACAAAATGAACAATTTTCTGATTTATTCATTGTTAATTATCAAAAAAGTTTGTCTTTAATTGGTAATAATTTTAAATCCTCAAATGAAGCGGAATCGCTTAATAGCATTACATTAGATAAAGACAAACCATTTATTGATGATACTAATGGACTATTAAATGAGTTTATTTCCTCTATTCGTTACGACAAAGATCTAGAAACTGGAGTAAGAGATTATTTGAAAACATTTATTTTAGTTATTGCTTGCATACAATCTTGTGATAAAAAGTCAACTGTTAATCTTGCTGATGTCTACAAAAAATATTCTTTGCAGGAAATCTTAGAATAGTATGTGAAAATATTTTTATAGATAAAAGTTCATTGGTTGAACAATATCCTAAGTATATATGATTATGTTATTAAAATTTAAAAGCAATCTTTTGGAATATAAATAAAGTAGCAACAATGATAATTAATCCTTCAATTGATGATACATAAATTGCGGTTTGTACACCATATAAAGAACTTAATATTCCTACATGTAAATAACCAATAGTTGCAAATCCAATACATAAATTTAAAAAACCTAACATCGAACCTTTGTATTCTGGTGGTGCATACAAAGCTACTAGAATTGGCTGCATAGCACTAAACAATCCAGTTCCAATACCAGAAATGAATAAAATAAAATATGTAAAATATATATTTGTACTAAAGCAAAATAAAAACGAACATATTAATGTAATTACAGTACCAACAATGTAATACGATTTATATAATTTGTAATTGTCATATATAACAACATATAAAATGCTAATTAAAGAACCTAGGGCTTCAACACAGAAAAGATAACTAATGTGTTTAGATTCATAAAATTCTTCTATTTCTACTATTGCAGGCAATAAAGAAATATGTGCATATGCCCAAATATTAAAAATAATGGTTATAAAATAAACGAGTAATAATTGTTTTTTCTTTAGAATTATTTTGTAGATTGCTGCTAAATTATAATTTATATTATTACTACTAGAATTATTTTTATTTTTATTATATTTTAGTATAGTAGATAATAAAAAGCTGATTGCATAAGTAAATGTTGCAAATATAAATAAATATGACAGTAAGTAATATTCATAAAAGAAGCCTGATATTAAAGGCCCTATAAATCTAGTTAAATGCAAGGTAAAGGTGTCTAATGAAATGTATTTTGCATAATTTTCTTTTTTAATTGATTCAATGATTAACGATTTTCTTACTGTACTTTCAATAGCCC
>ERZ651768.3050-NODE-3050-length-11362-cov-16.656535_pt1 | contig 11362 bp, 8 predicted proteins | sample MGYA00514754_ERZ651768 | MGnify/ENA metagenome assembly ERZ651768 | reverse complement strand
AGTAACTCCCACTAATTATTCACAGTCAGACACCCTCCAAGAGAATCCCCACTTCCTTGTAAAACAAACCGATTGATGTTTTTAATCGGAATCACCCGAATCAATCACATTTAAACAAAATTATTGAATTCTAAAATGCTATTCTTGCCCAAAGCGGCATATTCTTTTAAAATCGTTGGATTGATTTTTGATGCTTTTAGTCAACAGGATTTTCCTCTTTTATTACAACTCTTCAAACACCGGATTCGATGAAAGCCAAATGCTTGGTAGACATGTTTCAAACAACCATCGCTGTAATTGATCTTTTTTATCCTGTTTCTTCTTCTACCTGCATTTAATACAATTACCAAAAGCACCGCCAACACCTTGTAATTTAAAGTAGCTGAAACATTTAGTATGAAACTGATTTAATGTGTCTATAAAAACTGTTTTTGAGTATACTTAGATTTTGACTGAGTATCTGCATATAATATATTGGAAGTGAATGATTAAAGATAGATTAGAGTTTTAATCGATCATCTGGAATAAGAGCGGCTCAACTGTGCCGCTAATTTCTTTAACCAAAACAATTGAGGAAAATGGCACGAGTCAGAGATATAGCAATCAAGGAGGTCCCGGAAGACATTCAGCCGGTGTATCAGCGTTTTGCAACGGAATACGGTCCTTTTCTAAATCAGGTCAAGGTGTTTGCACATCGTCCTACGGCTCTCAAACATATCATGGGGTTGTTGATGGAATTGGCGGAAGATCAGGTTTTACCAAAACGTTACCTTGAAATAAGCCTTGTGACGGTGTCCAAGCTGAACGAATGTCATTATTGCGTTGGTCATCACACTCCCCGTTTGGTTGAACAAGGATTCAGTCCGGAAACTGTAGCTGGAATACTTGAACCAGAAGTTCAGGGATTTGATGAAATAGACCTGTTAGTTCGTGATTTTGCGCGTCAGGTAACGAAAAATGCCAACCGTATTGATGAAGAAATATTTGATCGAATGCGTCAACATTTCAGCGAGGAACAAATCGTTGAATTGACCTTGCGAACTGCATTGTGCGGATTCTTTAATCGTTTCAATGATGCCTTGATGATTGATGTTGAGGAAGGAGTGATTGAGGATATGCTGAAACATGGCTCAAGTCTTGATGAACTGCCGGAAAACCCTGGGTCCGCATCTTAAAACCACTTGACAGTGCGCAGAAATCGTCCTACCGTTCGCAAAAAACATGATCAACGGTCCGAAAGACAGCGTTGAAGTTTGAACATGATGATGATTCGTTATCGTCATGGTTAATGTGTGGCGATGACACAAATGGTTGGTTTACTTTTGATGCGTATTTGAAACCAAGCTTTGGAAAACCAGGGCATTATGTTGGATTTACTAAAAGATTTCTGAATTGAAGGAGGTATTCGTGAGAAAAATGTCCCTGAACAATCACCACCTGTATGATCCTCTCAGGACTTTGTGGAGGCGCCTTATGTCGCTGCGGTCGCTTGTGACCTTCATGCAGTCTGGAGCCCACCCTGATGATGAGACTTCGAAATTGCTTGCCAGGCTTTCTCTGGGTGATGGCATGCATATCGTCTACGCAAACGCTGTCCGTGGTCAGGGGGGGCAAAATGCTTTGGGAACAGAGCGCGGGGACGATCTGGGCCTGATTCGTACCCAGGAACTTATACGTGCCATGGGGGTTCTGGGTGCTGACTTATGCTGGTTGGCAGAGACTGAGAACGATACGATCCGTGATTTTGGATTTTCAAAATCTCCTGATCAGACTTTCTCAATCTGGGGTCAGGAACACACTTTGAGACAAATGATCAAGGCCATCCGGCTTTTCAAGCCGGACGTGCTTTGTCCCACTTTTCTAGATGTACCTGGCCAGCATGGTCACCATCGGGCCATCACCCGGACAACTATCTCAGCTTTCGAAATGTCGGGTAATCCGGACGTTTTTACTGATTTGAGGCTGCAGCCATGGACCGTTTCTAAACTATACCTGCCCGCATGGGGGGGAGCCGGTAATGCCTACGACGACGTTGAACCTCCACCTGAAGCAACAACTTTTGTGGATGTCGGAGAATTTGATTACCGGATGGGAGGAACATATGTGCAGATCGGCGAATGGTCGCATGGATATCATGCCACACAGGGGATGGGTGAGTTGCGGGATGAATCTCCTGAAACACTCCCACTGCACTTGCTGAAAACATCAGCATTAATTGGTTCAAGTGATGAAGTAAAAATAACCAGTGGTTTATCTGCATCCTGGACTGAGTTTGAAAAAGTCTTCTCCAACCCGCAGATCCGGAAGATGATTCGACTGGCCGACAAAACTTCCTTGAAAGCACTTCAGTCATTTCCGGACAATAACTCAGTTGCGGATTCGCTGGCGGAGTTTTCAGATGCCGTAGTAAGCTTGAAAGAATTGCTGCCGGAATCACAACGACATCGAGCTGAACTTAAGATCAGGCAGGCAGGACAAGCTGCGGCGGCATGTTGCTCTCTGAATCCGAGATTGAGATTTTTTCCATCGGAACCCTTAGCCGGACAGGAATTTGATGTCGAATTATCAATTTTTGAGGGATCTGGATTAGATAAAAAAAATATCATGGCCACATTGGCCATGCCAGAGGGCTTGTCAGTGGTTTTATCTCCGGAACCAACTCTCGAAGGAAGTCGCTTATTTTGGAAAGGAAAGGGGCAGTGTGGAAAAGGAATGGATCCACTTTCTTCTTTCAGAAGTTTTCACAGTGAAGTTATGCAGGAAGACCCTCCAAGAGCGGATGTGAGTTTTTTCCTGAGTGGTAGAGATTACAAGCTGTCGGTCACTCCCGACTCTCCCTTCACGACATTTCCGGAAATTTCTTGTTCATTACAGCCGGAGAAATTTTTGATCCCCTTGAATCGGGAATCTGCCGATAAAATTGATGCAGTAAATATGGGGATTTCGATAACGGTCCATTCTCCAGCAGAGCATGATGTTGACATTGATGTTCCAAAGGGATTCAGCACTGACGTCTCCAGCTTTCATATCAATTCAAACTCCGATTCTCTTGAAGTATACGAATTTAATCTTAAAACATCAGCAGGCCTTTGCCCCGGCACTTATTCAATTTCTGCTGCCCTTAATGGAGGACCAGCTTGGAATTATCAAGAGTTTGAGTATCCCCATGTAGGCAGAACTATACGCCATTACAAATGCAGCTCACGGTTTCTGGTAGTGGAGGTTCAGACATCTCAAAATCTGAAAGTCGGGTGGATTGACGGAGGGTTTGACCGCTCATGGCACTGGGCCTCTGAAATGGGTTTTTCCGTTTCAATGATTTCTGACGAGGAACTTCTAAAAGGCCGTTTCGACCAATATGATACCATTGTAGTCGGAGTCATGGCTTGTTCAGTGCGTCCGGTAAATACTGCCCAGAAATCCTTGAGACGATGGGTCAGCGATGGTGGAAGGCTTGTAACTCAATATCATCGTCCCATTGACAGTTGGGACCCTGATTCTACACCGCCAGGCAGGCTTGTGATTGGGAGACCTTCGATACGGTGGAGAATTACTGATCCATCTGCACCTATTGAGGTTCTGAATTCGAAACATGACCTGATGAATGCTCCCAACGAAATTGATGAAAATGATTGGGAAGGGTGGGTCAAGGAAAGGGGGCTCTATTTCTCAGCTGAATGGGACGATCGATATGAGGCAATGATCAGCGTTTCTGATCCCGGTGAGCCGGCCTTGTTGGGCGGGCTTCTCTACGGGAAGTTCGATCAGGGGTCCCATGTCCATTGTGCACTAAACCTTTTTCACCAAATGGATCACTTGGTCCCGGGCGCTTTCAGGATATTTGCTAATCTTCTATCAAGTTGAAGGATCATTGAACTCCCTGTTTCACAGGCCGGCAGAATCTTCTTTTTATTTTACAGCTTTGTCTAGCAGTCACTCGAACGATTTGGAAATTCTTTTTCCGCTGGCTTCGTCAAATATATGGATTTTCAGGGGATCCACATGAAACTGGATCGTATTTCCCCATTTTAACCCCTTTCCATGATCCGTTTTCCCTGTGATTTCTCCGTACTCTCCTTTGCAAAGCAAGAGTGTTTCAGCTCCGAGAGGTTCCACCACTTCCAGTTGGGCGGTAAGTGAGATGGATTGTTCACTGTCGGCAGAGCCATGAATAAGATACTCTGGCCTGATACCAAGTACTGATTTCTGGCCCTCATAAAGCTCCGTTTCCAACTCGATATTCTGAAGCAAGATGCTTGAACCATCTTTCAATGTGCAGTTAAAACCATCTGGAGTACCATTCAGTTTACATTCCAGAAAGTTCATTGCCGGTGAACCGATAAATCCTGCAACGAAGCTATTCTCAGGTTGGTGGTATACTTCAAAAGGAGTACCCACCTGTTCGATCAATCCGTTACGCATGATTACGATCCGGTCTGCAAGTGTCATTGCTTCAATCTGATCATGCGTTACGTAGATGGAAGTGGTTTGAACCGTTTGTTGAAGCTTTTTAATTTCAGCGCGCATTTTATGCCGCAATTTTGCGTCCAGATTGGACAATGGTTCATCAAACAGGAAAAGCTTTGGTTCCCGGACAATAGCCCGCCCCATCGCAACACGCTGCTTCTGACCGCCTGATAGTTCTCCTGGTTTTCTTTCAAGCAGATCTGTCAAATCAAGTATTTCAGCGGCCTTAAGTGTATGATATTCGATGTCACTCTTCGAGAATTTCCGGGCTCGCAATCCGAATGAGATGTTTTTATAAACATTCATGTGAGGATATAGTGCATAGTTTTGAAAAACCATCGCGATATCCCGATCTTTGGGATGAACGTTGTTGATGACTTTGCCGTTGATTTCGACGGTACCGGATGTTATGTCCTCCAGGCCGGCTATCATACGAAGCGTAGTTGTTTTTCCACATCCTGAAGGGCCTACCAGTACCACAAATTCCTTATTTTCAACTGTCAGGTTGAAATCCGAAACTGCAGTAACGTCAGCATATTTTTTTGATAGATCTTTTAGGATTACTATAGACATAATACCTATATCAATGGATAAATAAATTTCTTGCGGTGTCCTCGCGAAGACGGTCGGCCATGGAAATTCTCTCATTGTATTTGAAACTTGTAGTATATATCTCTTCACTTTGTCGTTTGTACTTCTTCAGACTTTCAAGCATTGCATTTCTGGAAGGCCCCCCTCTTAATTTCCTTACATCTACAAAATGCCCCGGATCAGAGACCCTCTTGAAGTCCAGGGGCTTCATCCGAGGTGCAGAGCCGATCTCGGATTCGAAATACTTACAGTAGGAATCATAACTAAACTTCTTCAGGGGTATTTTTTCCTTGATCGATGTCTTTGCGATTAAATGAGCAATTGCATGGGCCTGCCTGAAATTAATTTTTTCATGGCGAACCATGCTGTCAGCAAGTTCGGTAATCGTGGCCAGTGAATCATCGATTCGTTTTTTGACTGAAGCCTTGTTAACCTGAACAGCATCCACAAATCCACTCAGAAGTTTGAGGGCACGGTTCATGCGGTCGAAAACCTGATGACCGGTCGACTGGGTCTCTCGTTCAGAGTCATTCATATCTGCAAACGGGGTGTTGTGCATGGTATCAATAATTTGATTTGCACCCCCGGCCGCCAGGGAGAACATCAGACGCATGTGCTCAGTAGGGACTGGGTTACGCTTTTGCGGCATAATCGAGGAAACCTGAACAAAACCGTCTGGAACGTATAGCTGGGATATTTCAAAGCCTGTCCAGGTCGCTAGATCCTGAACGAAACGACCCAGGTGTATGCAGCTCAGCTTCAAGGCAGAGTAACTTGCCGTGATGTAGTCGCAGGCCGCTATGGCTCCATAAGAATTCTCCACACAATCTCTGAAACCAAGCAATTCGGCCATCAATCCACGATCCAAATCAAAACCCGAGGTGGTAATTGCTCCGGCACCCATTGGGCAGAGGTCAACATCATGAAGGGCGGAGTTGATGCGGCGCATGTCCCTGATCACTACCTCTATTATAGCACCCAGGTAATGGGCCAGAGTCGAAGGTTGGGCCGGCTGGCCATGAGTATAAAGAAGTACTGTTTCATCTAGAGATTTAGTTGCTTTGTCGATTAGCATAGTGGACAGTTGTATATGAAATTCAAGGTTTTCGACCAACTTTTCACGGAGTACCATCCTAAACATCGTGTGTTCCATGTCGTTCCTGGAACGTCCTGTATGAAGCTTGCCCGAAATTTCAATTCCGATTCTTTGAGACAACTCACGTTCAATAACAAAAAACAGATCTTCGAAACTACCATCAAACTTCATTGAATCCACGTCGACATTTTCTTCGACAAAGAAAAGGGCCTCTGCGATTTTAGATGCCTCTTCTTCCGTTAACAGACCCTGACGCGAAAGCATAACTGTCTGAGCCAGGTTGATTGCATGAAGTTCTGACGCGAAAACACCCCGGTATATTTCGAAATCGGGCGCTAACACTGTCTCTGAATAAACGTCTGCAGGAAACTTATTGTAATTTAAAGCCATGATCACCCTTTTATTCCGGCAAGCATGATGCCTTTGATGATGAATTTCTGAAGGAAAATAAAAACCAGTAATGTAGGAATTGTGGCCAGACAGGATGCGGTCATCACTACCTCCCAATTCGCCTGAAATTCACCGTTGAAAGAGGCAATGCCGACCGGAATGGTGTAGAGGTCTGGGTCATTCGTGACAATCAGTGGCCAGATGAAGGCTGTCCAGTTGCCCAGAAAATGAAAGATTGCCAGAGCTGAGAGTGCGGGTATCACGAGAGGCATTGCGACACGCCACCAAATTGAAAATTCTGACCAGCCATCGATACGTGCGGCGTCAATCAATTCATCCGGTAAACTCAAAAAGAACTGTCTCATCAGGAAAGTACCGAATGCAGTCATCAAACCAGGAAAGGCTATTCCCCAGTATGTGTCCAGCCACCCAAAGGTTCTTGACATCATGTACCAGGGAATTATTAACATTTCAGTGGGGATCATGAGGGTACTCAGAATTGCAATAAAAACAATTTCATTGCCCCTGAAAGAAAACTTTGCAAGGGTGTAACCTACCAAACTGTCAAAAAACAGGACGGAAACAGTACTCGTAAATGCAACAATAAATGAATTGAGACACCACTTTATGAATTTGGATTCCTGAAGGATGAAGAGGTAGTTGTTAAGAGTCGGTTCATTGGGTATTATTGAAAGGTCAAATACCTCTGCCCCTTCCTTGAAAGAGGTCGATACCATAAAAATTATGGGTGTTATCATAATCAACCCTCCTATATAGAGAATTGTGAATACAATCCATTGCTTATGATGCCGTCTTAATAATCCGAATTGATCAATTCGATAGCTTACTGTGTCCATTTTTTCATTAGCGAAAGCTGCACAAGACTTACAGCCAGTAGAATAAAAAATAGAATTACCGTTAATGCAGCAGCATAACCCATTTTAAACTCATCAAAAGCAGACTCGTAAATCATCAGAACAAGTGGTTTTGTCGAATTAAGGGGGCCTCCAGCACTATCAGAACTCATCGAGTAAACCTGATCGAAAATTCTCAGGAACCCAATTGTTGAAACAATAGTAAGAAATAAAATTGTGGGTCTTAAAGCAGGCAGTAGAATTTCCCACAGGACTTGTAAGCGCCCAGCACCATCTATACTTGAAGCTTCTAAATGACTTTGTGGAATTGCCCGTAAACCGGCAAGAAAAATAATGATCTGAAATCCTAATCCGGCCCAAACTGCAGGGGCCATTATGGAATAGAGAGCTTGTGAAACAGATTTCAGAAAAGGCTGCTGAGGAATTCCAAACCAGGAAAGAATAACGTTAAAATATCCAATAGGGACTGGCTGGTAAAGCCACCGCCAGACCCATGCCATAGCGACTGCAGTAGTAAGAAATGGAATAAAATACAGAGCTCTTATCGTCTCATGTCCAAATGTGACCTCGTTTAAATAATAGGCAATCACAAAAGAAAGAAATAAGCTGATTGGTACACCGATTACCGCATATTTTACAGTGTTGGATAGAACGATCCAGAACTCTTCATTATTTATGATCTTAACGAAATTATTAATTCCAATAAATTTTTTATTCCCAAGTATATTCCATTTAACAGTTGAGACATAAAAAGCCTCAAAAGTTGGATAAAAACGTATTATCAAATAGAAGAGAATAGGAATAGAAAGAAACAGCCACGCAACAAAAGCTTGTTTCTGGCTTATTGTCAGACTGTCCCAAAAACGCAAAACCATGTAATAGCAAAGCAGGTAATCCCGGCAGGATCTTAATATCCACCGGGAAAATAGAAAGGTTAATTATTATAGAATTCGTCTAAAACTCCCTGTTCTTTCTTTGCAACTATTGAAATAGCATCAGCAGGAGACATTCCTTTCAAAATAACCATGTCATATGCATCTATTAAAGATTGTCTTTGCGGTTTTTCTGAGACAAAACTAGTTGCGTTAGCATAACTGAGCCCCTTTATGAATGGTCCATACAGAGGATGTTGTTTGTTCTGTTCAACAAGTGCGATCCTTGGTTTTGCCGGAAGTTCACCTACAGTGTCGAGCCAAAGTTGCATTGCATCTTCAGAAGTGATATGTTTGAGAAACTTGATGGCAGCTTCATATTTCTCACCTTTTGCTTTCCTTGTAATTCCATTAACCCAGTAAGACGAAAAATTGTATCTTTTACCTCTGTAACCTGGCAACTCTGCAATACCGAAATTAAGGCCCTTAGCTTTGTTGAAGGTTGATATTCTGAAGGATCCATCAATTTCCATTCCGGCCCGGCCTGCTTTAAAGGCATCCTGCCCGCGGTTCATGAAACCATTGGAACTCACTTTGTGAGTTTTTTCCAAATCAGTGATAAATTTGAGTGCCTTGATTCCTGCGTCAGAATTGTAGGCAATTTTTTTACCGTCATTTGAATATGGCTGTCCTCCGTAGAGTCTCGTCAAAACCTCACGCCACCAGTGATGGTCCTGGCCATCTGTATCAACTGCGAAACCTATCTGAAGATAATTGCCAGAACTGTCCTTCTTAGTCATTTTCTTTGCTGCATCAATAAAATCATCCAGAGTTTCGGGAGGTCCTGAAATTCCTGCTTCGGCAAAAAGGTCTTTATTATAGAAAAGGGCAAGTGATCGAACTGCTGTAGGAAGCCCCCAATATTCTCCATCGGCCTTCATTGATTTGACCATTCCAAAAAACTCATTTTCTATCTTGGAATGTGGGAACGCACTTTTGGGTAATGGTTTAATCAATCCAGATTCACGATAGTCATTCAACCAACCATAATATAGTTGCACGAGATCGGGGCCATCTCCAGCGGAGACTGCTATTGCCACTTTTTTGCGATAATCGGCATAGGGAAAATTCGTGTGCTTAACTTTGATGCCGGGATTTTTTGCCTCAAAGCTGATTATTAGTTTGTCGATCGCCTCGACTCTTGTTTTGTAAGTGTATTGCCAATACTCTATTTCGACGGCACCGACACTAGAACTGCTGAAAAGAATGGCGAACCCTGTGATTGCACTGAGTAACATATTACGTAACATAATTTTCTCCATGAGAAGATTTTTGTTTAGGCACACGGAACCATTCTAAAGTGTTCCCGCAGAACCGATTAAACTATAATGTAAACGTTTACAGCAAAATATAAAAACGTCTACAGCATATAACTCTTACAAATTGTCTGCAATGTCAAAATTTTTTTTCATTGTTGAACAAATAAATACATTATATTTTTTTTATATAATAAAATCAAAAAGATAAAAATATCATGACATAATAAAATTTTTAGTTTCGATGATTTTGTCTGAGATTACCGTATTACTAAACAAATCGCCATAATGAGCAGTGACTTTTTTTACATTTCCAATAATTCTTTTCTTCTTGATTTAATAATCATGTATTCAGGCAACGATTAAAGTACTAAAAGAAGAGTGATGCTTCTTAAGTTTGACGGCTACGCCGGCTTGTCTATTGCTACCCTAACGGAGCATCCAGAGATCGCCCCTCTTTTCACAAAAAAAACACGATCAGTAGTCCAGGAGGCCAGGGGTGGTTTTGGATGCATCGTCTACATCCGCAATGCGGAGTTCGCAATAGGGAATGGCGCAGCCGATCGAGCCGTGTTTATTCTTGCCGTAGAGTGGGTGAGTAGAGCCCAACCCGGCGATCTCGGTCATGCCCCATAGTTCATAGAGCGGAACCCCAAATCCCTTTTCGACCGCCACCATCGTTGCAACTGGCATTGTTTGGCCACCGACATAACAGCGTTTCAGGCTACTGAGATCGGCTTCGGCGAAGGCTGGACTGTTCAGCATGAACATATACATGGTCGGCACGCCATCGAATAATGTTGCCTTATGGACCGTGATGTCCTGCAGGACCTTGGCGGGATCGAAAATTTTGTGTAGGACCAGTTTGGTTCCGAACATCATCATGCCGGTCATCAAGACATTTGCATAGACATGGGGACAGGGAAGAGCGCTAACCACCACGTCATCCGGTCCTCGCATATGCACCTGGCTGGTCATGGCACCGTTAGTAATAACGGCCTTGTGAGATTGCATCGCACCCTTGGGGTGGCCGGTTGTACCTGATGTATAGATAAGGGTCAATAAATCGTCAGGCTCTGCTATTTTTATCAAGTCTTCAAAATTATTTCCTGATTCTTTTTCAAATTGAGACCCCATAGCTAGAAAATCCTTGAAATTGATAATACGGGCATCTTCTGATTCATCCGATTCATCTAATACTATGACATGGGACATCTGAGGGCAGTTTTTCCAAATTTCATTGATTTTTCCAAGCTGCTCTTGGTTTTCAACTATCACAACCCTTGAATTAGAATCATTGAGGATATATTCCACCTGGGATGCTATCAACGTGGGATATACACTCACAGTAGCCGCACCTGAACAGATAATACCATAATCACCCATAGCCCATCTGGGACTGTTATTAGAAAGGAGGGCAACGTTACTGCCTTTACTAATTTCTATTGATTGAAAACCAAATGCAAGGTTTTTGACAGTCGAACGAATTTCACTGCCCGGAATCCCTTTCCAACGATCTTTATTTTTATAATAATAAAGATCCCGATCTTTGTATTCCAAAGTAATCTGATTAAACATTTGTGAAACAGTCTGATATATCATGAAGATTTCCCTTTTTCTATTGCCCTAAACAATCAGATAAAATAGGCCATTAAAAAATTCCTACCAATACCAATTTAAACCAAGAAAAATGATTGATTTTGTACAAGCATGGTTAGGGATGCTAAATTTACAGCCTGTATGATGCCGAGGTGG
>ERZ651768.3049-NODE-3049-length-11371-cov-14.792279_pt1 | contig 11371 bp, 10 predicted proteins | sample MGYA00514754_ERZ651768 | MGnify/ENA metagenome assembly ERZ651768 | reverse complement strand
CCGTTCCCCCAAGAGCGATCTACTGGCCGCGGCGCCCCGGGACGCTGGAACTGGGATCTCCCGAACACGGAGGTCCCAGCCCCAACGTCACCTAGACAGGGCCTGTTAGACGCGGAGTTTTGCGACGCTAACCCTCACCCGACTCCGTCGATGTACCAATCCCACTGGGAGTAGATGAAGTCGTCCGTGAGTTCTTCTCCTGCTCCAATCCTCATTTCTCCGTCGGTGTCGTAGAGAGGTCCGACGAACGGGTTCAAGGTGCCGTCGAGCATCTGTTGACGTGCGTCCATCGCAGCGCTTTGTGCGTCTGCGGGCACGTTGGCTCCGAACGCATCGATGTCGTGGCCTACACCAAGGTCGAACAGTTCCAAGCGTCCACCGGTCCATGTGCCGTCGAGAACCTTTCCGATCTCTTCTGTGTAGAAGTCGTCCCAGTTCATCAGGGCAGAAGTGAGGTAGGCGTTCTCGCCGAAGCGGCGCATGTCTTTGAACATCGTGACAGCCCAGGCACCACGCTCTTCTGCCGTCGCGATTACCGAAGCATCGTCGATGAAGCCAAAGAGAACGTCAGCGCCGCCGTTGATCAAAGCGTTGGAGGCTTCGACCTCCTGTGGCGGATCAAACCAGGAGTTGATCGTCACCGTGCTGAGCATGCAGTCACTTCGGACGGACTGGCAGCCCATCAGGAACGCGTTGGCGTTCGCAACGATGAGCGGAACATCGAACGAGACCACGTATCCGAGATGGCCGGTCTCTGTTACATGTCCAGCAGCGACACCCGACAGGTAAGCGGATTCCCAATGCCGCGGGTAGTAAGACACGACATCATCCGCGAAATTGCCGTCAGCGTCCGGAAGGCCATATGTCTGGAGACAGACAACCCCCATACCGGAACACCCATCCAAGAAGAGGTCACCGACCGCCCCCGGATCAATCACGACATTGGCACCCTCATCGATGTACTGCTCGGTGAGCTGTGTGAATTCCTCAGTAACAGGAACGAACTCCTCAAGTGCAGTCCACTCCACTCCATCCATGGCACCGATCGCTTCAAGGCCCTCACAATGCGTGAGGAAATAACCCTCGTCCGCACAAGTGGAAGCACCGATCAGCATCGCGACCCCAAACGACTCAGCCGAATCCTCAACAGCCGCCGGAGCCTCGGGGGCTTCGGGGCAGGCGCTTTGGTCGGCGCCGGACCATCCGGTCCAGCGGGCGCAGTTCTCGGCCAGCCACAGGGCGGCCGCATCCTCAGGCTCCATGCCGTCGATGTCGACGTACATGGCCAACTGGGCGATATCCAAGTTGGTGAAGTTCATGTTCTGAACCGCCGCGTAGGCGCCCGGCCACTTGTCGGGGAACCCTGACCACACACCCAACTTCAGGTACCCATCCTTCGGGTTCCCACAGTCATGGGTGGTCTCCGGGTTGATGCCCCACGAAGCGTCAGTACGACACTCGTCAGCAAACGTCGGGAACTCAATGAACTTGCCGTCATACATCGCCTCGATGAAGTTCGGCGTCCAGTTGAACAACACGATCGGCTCGTTGTTGGCCGAAGCAGCCTCCAAGGCCGACCACAAGGCACCAGCGGTGCCCGCGTTCTCGACGATGAAGTCCATCCCCAAGCCCTCGACCCGCTCCTGATCACCCTTGAGCCAGTCCACCGGACCACCCAAGAAACGACCCTTGCCGCCCGAGTCAGGCGTAGCGAACATCTCCGCGCAACCATTTAGAGCCTCCCAATCGGGCAAGCCCGGGCACACGTCCTCGATATAAGACGGGTACCACCACTCCTCACGGGTCTTCGCATCATGAGTCGCCGCGTCAATCACACAGCCCGCATCGACCTGCTCTTCGAAAGCAACACCAAACGCGCCCTGCCACACCTCGTGGACAAGGTCCATGTCGCCCTCACACATCGACGTGTAAACCACCGTCGAATCAGCAGAGATGTACTCAACCGAATTACCCGTCGACTCCAGAATCGCCCCAACCGCATAAACACCAGCGATCTGCGACGACCAGTTATGAATAGGCAACTTGATCGGATCAGCCGAATCCGCCGCCGGAGCCTCAGCCGCCGGAGCAGCCGTAGTAGCCGCCGGAGCAGCCGTAGTAGCCGCCGGAGCAGCCTCCTCGTCGTCACTGCCGCAAGCCCCCGCGACAAGCGCGAAAGCCAAGGTCAACGCAACAAATCCTCGCCAAGTTCGGCGCATAATCTTCCCCTCCGAGTCGGATTAGATAAGAACCGGGCCGCCCAACACGCAAAGGGACCCGGATTCTCGTTGTTGGTACAGGACTATCCCGTACCGTGGTCGGGCCGACAAGCCAAAAGGCTCGCGGTATTAGCCATACGGTAAGATGGACACTAAACTCGGTTCGCTTCCGACGCAAGTGGATCCTTCAGAGTCTGGGTCAATGCATCATTGATACCGTCCGGGTAGTGAACGACAGGCCCTGGAGCAGAGGGGGCAGCCGTCGCCGGTTGATGACCAGCGCATTGCAAGCCGTGGCTACAAACGGCCCATCATCGGTATCGGGTCGAGCCGTCGCTCGTACCGCTCAGGTACACCATGCCCAGGTCCAGCAGATGTTCGGATCGGTCGACGATCTCGTCGCGTTCGCCGTTCTGGAGGAGCGGGATCGCTTCATCCAAGAGGTGTTCGACGACTCGGGCGACCTGCCCGACCCGCTCGCAGCCGCCGACTACCCGGAGTTCTGGCGCGCCATCGCCCAAGTCTTGCTCGACTCCGGTCCCGTGGAGCTCAGCGTCCTCGCTGATGGTGGGCCCGTCGAGCTGATCCGTGGTCGGTTGACGGCGATTGGCCCAGATCGTGACCCGGCGTTCGAGACCGCGATAGCAGCGACGTGGGTGGCGGCCCCGCTGGGCGCTCTGATCTTCGCCGATCCGCTCGGTAGGGGACTCGGAATCAGCGATGAAGACTGGGGCGCGTGTTGGACTCGGCTCGGCGACCGGGTTCGCTCCTTGGCCGACGTAGCGGCCCTTCCACTCTTTCCAACACGGGTCGAGCCGACTGGTGCGATCGATGAGACGCCATCGGGTAACCGCGGTCGCGAGCGCTTGCTGCACACGGCCGAAACGCTTCTCGAGACGTGTCTCGAAACTGCGGTAACTGGGCGTGAGCTTGCTGCCGCAGCAGGGGTCAACTATGGCCTCGTGAACCATTACTTCGGCTCGAAGACCGCCGTCTTTGACGAGGCCCTGGTGCACCTCCACCGGCGCTTCTTGCGGGACATCCTCGATGTCGCGGATCCGATTGGGGACAGTGCCTTCGATGTGTTCTCTCGACACCGTGCCTTCCTTCGGGCCTGGGCCAGTCGACTTCTTGGTGACCGGCCGCCGCCCGAGTTCGAGTTGCGCGGCATGGAGCGGCTCATGACGGAGATGCTGGCCACGCGAGATATCGACCCACGAGATCGGGCAGCTCGCCTCCATGCCGCGGGCGATGCCCTCGCGTCGATAGCGCTCCAGTTGGGATGGACGATCTTGCGGCCCCTGCCTTCGGCTGTCGATCCCCGCGGCATGGCCGACATCGCGACGCACCTCCAGGCGATCAACGCGTGGCTGGTTCGCGGCTCAGAGTGATCATCAACTTGCAGGTGAAGAGGCGACAGAGCCGATATTTCTTACCGATCGGCAAAGTCCTGTGCTGTGGTCCTAGGGCCACAGGAGGGCATGGGGCGTTGGTTGCAGGCGGTCTGCCATGAGTGTCGAAGTCGCCTTCGCGGCTGCCCTGATCGTCGCGTTCGCGGCGTTCGGCCAGACGGTTGCCGGCTTCGGGTTCAGTCTGCTCGCCGTGCCGTCGCTCGGACTCGTCATCGACCCGAAGGAGGCAGTGGCGGTCGCAACCGTGTTGCTGGTTGTGAACAGTGCGCTCCTTGCGTGGGGTGAGCGGCGCTACATCGACCGGAGGGCGGTTCGACTACTTCTTCTCGGTGCGTTGCCGGGGCTTCCTGTGGGCCTCGCGCTGCTTGCGGCGATGCCAGTCGTTGCGTTGCGCTTCGCTTTAGCGAGCGCGATCCTCGCAGCGGTCGTAATCCTGGCGTCGGGTGTCCAGCTTTCCAGCAGTCGTGCCTCGGTCGAGCTCAGCGCCGGCTTCGCCACTGGGGTCTTGACCACGAGTCTCAATGCCAATGGGCCGCCAACCGTGCTGGCGCTCCAGGCCCGGGGACTGGCGCCGCATGCCTTTCGCCCGACCACCAGTGCCGTCCTCGGTCTGACCTCGGCCGTGGGTGCGGCGCTGTTCGGCTTTGCCGGTCGGCTGACGGATGAGGTGCTCGGCGTGACCGTCGTAGCGATCCCGGCCATGATTCTCGGGTGGTCCATCGGGCTGCGGGTGAGAGGACATGTTGCTCCCGTTGCGTTTCGTCGACTGATTCTCGGGCTTTTGGTCCTGGCTGCTCTGGCCACGATGGTCGCGGCCCTTTCCTGAGACATCGGCTCGGGGGAAACTCATGGTTGACATAAACTTACCGTTTGGATAAACACTTGACCATGGAACTTGGGCTGCTGACTCTCGGCGACCACCGTGCGGACCCCAGCACTGGTTTACGCACCACACAGGCCGAACGCCATCGCGACATCCTCGAGTACCTCGACTACGCCGAGCCGGCGGGGTTCGATGCGGTGTTCGTGGGGGAGCACCACTTCAGCGATTTCATCACCGCATCGCCGCCTGTGTTCCTGGGGTGGCTTGCGGGGCGGACCTCGACGATCACATTGGGCTCCGGCGTGACGTTGCTGCCTCATCACGATGCGGTGAAGGTCGCCGAGGACTTCGCCACCGTCGACGTCGTGTCAGACGGCCGGGCCGAAGTCTGGGTCGGACGAGGGGTCGAGCCGTACGCCTATACCTACTTCGGTCAGGACGTCGAACGAGCCGTCGATATGCAACAGGAGGGCCTGGAGCTGCTGCTGCGGTTGTGGACTGAGACCGACGTGACGTGGTCGGGCGAGTTCCGGCCACCGCTCAACGGCGTCACGCTGCAGCCCCGGCCCGTGCAGGAGCCATACATCCCCATCAAGGTCGCCGTCTCGCGCGAAGAGTCAGCCATCGCCGCAGCTGAGCTCGGCCTCGGTATCTCGATCACCATGTTGTCCTTCGACCGCAACCAGCTCGCCCCCGTGGTCGATGCCTACCAGGAGGCCTTCTCCGACGCCGGCCACCCACACCGCCCCTGGGTCGACCTCCACGCCCACGTTCATGTAGCACCAACATCGCAAGAGGCTCGAGATCATCTCAGCATCTACCAGGCGCCCTTCCAACGCTGGGTGTTTGCCAAGCGGATGGGCGTGCACGAAGACGAGGTCGAGCTTCCAGTCCGCATCACCGACTTCGCGAGCCCCGAGTGTGCGGTGGTGAACGGCAGCCCGGAAGAAGTGGTCGACCGCATCGGTGCCTTCACCTCGCTCGTGTCCATCGACCGCTTCACCATTCAGAGTGACTACGGCGGCCAGCCCTGGCCACTGGTGATGCGCTCCCTCGATCTGTTCGGCGATGTGATGGACCAGGTCCGAGCGCTGCAACCGGCACCCGCCCTCGCCCAGGCATAGGAGTCAGCAATGGATGCACTCGAGCTCCTGTACACGACCAGGGCCATGCGCCGCCTGGCCCCGGACCCCGTCGATGACGAAACCATCGCCAAACTCCTCGACGCCGCGATACGCGGACCGTCAGGCGGCAACCGGATGCGCGTCCGATTCGTCGTGGTCCGCGACCGCGGTACGAAGTCGAAGCTCCAGACGCTCTACGCGGACGGGATGAGGCAGCTCTACAGTGCACCGCCGCCGCCACCGGACCCCAACGATCCGGCGGGGCCACCGAACCCAGCAGCCGTCAAGACCGCAGGCTGGCTGACGGAACACCTGGCGGACGTCCCAGTCTTGATCTTCGTACTCGGGCTCCCGGGGTTCGGCTCCACGTCGTTCCCGATTGCCTGGCAGCTCTGTCTCGCTGCCCGTGCCTACGGTCTCGGGACGACGTTGACCAACGTGCTCCGGTTCCATCAGGAGGAGACCGATCGGCTCATCGGGATCCCCGAAGACTCCGACTGGGAGTTCCACGCAATGATCCCGGTGGGGAAGCCGCTCGGAAACTGGGGGCTCGCCAAGCGTCCCCCTGTGAACCGTTTCACCTACGACGAGACGTTCGGCAACCTTGTCGACTGGGAAGTGGACCAGCCATGCTGGAACCCAGCCTCGTAGTGGACGTTCAGGGCCAACAGGGGGCATCGGGCATGACTGACTACCGCGGCCTCATGACACGGTTCCGGTGGGCCTACGTCAGCATGAGCACCGAGGGCCTCACAGAGGTTCTGGCCCCCGGCTTCAGGTGGAACCTCCACTACTTCAACGTCGACGATCCGCTGCCGACTGGCAGGGTCCTCAACGGTCTGGACGAGATGATCGAAGAGCTCCGATGGCGAAAGAAGAACTGGGCCCGTGTCCGGTTCAGCTTCCTGGCCGAACGGTTCGCCCCCCGCCTGGTGGTACAGACCTTCCGGATGTCCGCCATCGACGTGAACGACGGGCGGACCTTCAAGGTCGACGCCGTTGACCTGTACGACATCATGGACGGGCGCATACTCACGAAGAGCACCTACTGGAAGTACCAGCAGCCGGACCCGACAGAAGCGAGGTTGGTGTAGTGGTGACGCAGACGAGCATCTACGAGACCGAGTTGCCCATTCGGGCCGCTGTCCTGGAGGCCCACGCGGCACTGCTCGAGCACTGGGCCTCCCCGGGGACATGGTGGTCGGCGAGCGAGCGCCTCGCCATCGTCAACGAGGTGCGTACGGCCTGGGACGCCGACCAGTTGTCGCCGTGGGTCAGGCCTTCGACCGTGGATGGCCTCGTGGCCGATGACCATGTGCTGCCGGCTGCGGTGGTGGACATCATCTGGCGCATCACCAACCACGTCTCGACGCTCACCCGCGACTGGTACGACTCGTTTGTCCCGGACCAGGTGAGCGCAGAACAGTACGTGGAGGTTCTCAGCCTGGTCTCAATGGCGAACATGGTCGACCGATTCGCCGACTCGTTGTCGATGGATCGCCTCGCCCTGCCCGAGCCCCGAGCCGGCGAGCCGAGTCGATACCGACCCGACGGCGTCGAGATTGCCCGGCACTGGGTTCCGACCGCTCCCCTCGAGGACACCCACTGGTCCCCGGACATGCCCATGGAGGCGCCCAACGTCCGCCGGACCCTGAACCTCGTTCCCGCCGAGGCCGCGATCTTGTGGATTCTCATAGACGCCCACTACATCGCCGGAGGAATCCTCAGCGAGCTCGATTCCGGCCGGAACTGGTCGATCGAGCGTCCACACTTCGAACTGCTCGCCACCCGTACCTCTGCTCTAAACGAGTGCTTCTATTGAGCGACCACCCACGCGGTCCTACTCGGTCAGAGTGGGCAAGGTGAGGAGATCTCGCTGGAGGTGGCGACGGGACCCGGACACGGCGATTGCGGGGTCGACAACGGTGAGCTGGTGGCCCGGTTGATCGACGCGACATTCGGGCGAGCTGACCTGGACGAGGTGAAGGCGGAGGTCAGTTCGACCATGGGTGACGCCGCCCTCGTCGACTGCCTCACCGTGATAGCCGGCTTCCACATGGCCAACCGGCTGGTCAACGCGACCGGTGCTCCGATCGACCCGTTCATGGTCGAGCCCACGAAGGCAGTTGCGGACGTGCTCGGGGCGAACGAGTTCCTCAGCCGCGTGGACGCACCGGGATGATCCGGTCGCTGGCCCAATGAAGAACACGGGGCAGTTCTACATCGATGGAAGTTGGGTGTCCCCGGTGGGCGCCGACACGCTCGACGTGATCAACCCGGCGACTGAGGAATCCGTCGCCACAATCGCCATGGGCGGCCCGGCCGATGTGGATGCCGCGGTAGCAGCGGCGAAGGCTGCGTTCGCGACGTATTCGCTGACGACCGTCGACGAGCGTCTGGCCCTGTTGGACAAGGTCCGTTCGGCCCTCCGACCCCGCCTCGAGGAGTTCGCCGAGGCGATCACCCTGGAGATGGGGGCACCACGGGGCCTGGCGAGGGCGATGCAGGCAGAGATGGGGATCTACCACGTCACCACGGCGATGGAGGTGCTGAGTACCTACGAGTTCGAGTACGTCAAGGACACAGCCCTGATCGTGAGAGAGCCACTGGGCGTGGTCGGGATGATCACCCCGTGGAACTGGCCCATCAACCAGTTGGCCTGCAAGGTCGCTCCAGCCTTGGCGGCCGGGTGCACGATGGTGGTGAAGCCCTCGGAGGTCTCGCCATTGAGCGCAATCGTCTTCGCGGAAGCCCTCGACGAGGCAGGAGTTCCCGCTGGCGTCTTCAACCTGGTCAACGGTGACGGGCTGAACGTGGGTGCATACCTGTCGGCCCATCCCGACATCGACATGGTGTCCTTCACCGGTTCGACCCGGGCGGGCATCGAGGTCGCCAAGAATGCGGCGCCGACCGTAAAGCGCGTCGCACAGGAACTCGGCGGGAAGTCCGCCAACATCATCCTCGACGATGCCTGCTTCGAGGAGGCGATAAGCCGTGACGCGTTCGAGATGTGCCTCAACTCGGGCCAGTCCTGCAACGCCGGCACCCGCATGCTGGTCCCACGCGACCGCATGGACGAGGCGGCCCGACTGGCCGAGCTGGGGATGGACCAGCTCTCCGTCGGCGATCCACAAGACCTGGCAAACACCGTCGGGCCGGTCGCGTCCGAAGCCCAGTGGATCAAGATCCAGGAGTTGATCCAGGTCGGCATCGACGAGGGTGCCACCCTGGTCTGCGGGGGCTGCGGGCGACCCGATGGGTTGGACACCGGCTTCTACGTGCGACCCACCCTGTTTGCCGACGTCACCAACGACATGCGCATCGCCCGGGAGGAGATCTTCGGTCCGGTTCTGGTGATCATCGGTTACGAGGATGACGACGACGCCGTGGACATCGCCAACGACACGTCGTACGGGCTCTCGGGCTACATCTCGGGTAGTCACGACCGTGCACTTGCGGTCGCCCGCCGGATCAGGACTGGAGCCATGCACCTAAACGGAGCCGGCCCCGACCTCCACGCACCCTTCGGGGGCTACAAGCAGTCGGGCAACGGCCGTGAATGGGGCAGGCACGGCTTCGAGGAGTACCTGGAGACCAAGGCAGTGCTGGGAGCAGGGAGTTGAGGACTGGCCGGAGAGGGAAGTCATGACCGACCACGACATGGCAATGCTGACAGAGCTGGCGGAGATCGTCGCAGCCAGGACGCAGACGATTCGGTCATGAGCGCAATTGAGTACATGGGCCAGGGCCGGATCAGCCGGCTGCGCGAAAGCGCCATGGCCCCCGGCGTCACTGCTTCCGGCTGATCCACTGGGAGCAACCCATGACCAACATCTACTTTTCGCCACTACCCGATGTGGAGATCCCCGATTCCACGGTCACCGACTACGTGTTCCGCAACGCCGGTACCCATCCTGACCGCGTAGCGATGATCGACGGCGTCACCGGCTTGAGCCACACCTTCGCCGAGCTCACCACCGCGATCCGTGCCCTAGCGGGCGGGCTCACGGCTCGCGGCCTCGAGGCAGGCGCCATCGTTGCGCTGATGGCGCCGAACATGCCGGAGTTCGCGATCGTGTTCCATGGTGCAGCCGTGGCGGGCTTGGCGACGACGACGCTGAACCCCACCTACACCGCCGAAGAGATTCGCCATCAACTCATCGATTCGGGCGCAGTCCTGCTCTTCACGATCGAGGCGCTGGCACCGCTCGCCACCGAGGCCATCGAAGGGACAGCCGTCACCGACGTGATCTTCCTCGACAAGGCCGAAGGGTCCCAGCGCCTGGTCGGCATGTACGGGACCCCGAGCAATCAGGTCGCCGTCGACGTGGATGAACACGTGGTGACCCTGCCGTATTCGTCGGGCACTACCGGCCTGGCCAAAGGGGTCATGCTGACTCACAAGAACCTCGTGGCGAACCTCGCTCAGTGTGGGCCAGTCCTCGACGTCCACCATGGGGAAGCCACCCTCGCGGTGCTGCCGTTCTTCCACATCTACGGGATGCAGGTCCTGATGAACAACTTGCTCGCCAACGGTGCAACGGTCATCACACTGCCGCGATTCGACTTCGTGCGTGCTCTCGAACTCTTCCAAGAGCACCGCATCACGAAGTTCTACGCCGTCCCACCGATGATTCTCGCCCTGGCCAAACAGCCCATCGTCGACGACTACGACCTGTCCTCGCTGTCACTCATCATGTCCGGAGCGGCGCCGCTCGGAGGAGACCTGGCCGACGATGCCGCGAAACGGGTCGGATGCGAGGTCGTGCAGGGCTTCGGCATGACCGAGCTCTCCCCGGTGAGTCACGCAACGCTGGCCGGCCAGGGCAAAGCCGGGTCTTCTGGCGTCACGATCCCGAACACCGAGTCACGGATCGTCGACGAGGCAGGCAACGACGTGCCTGCGGGCCACGACGGTGAGCTGTGGGTGCGGGGACCGCAAGTGATGAAGGGGTATCTCAACAACGAGGGGGCAACCGCTGCGACCATCGATCGCGACGGCTGGCTGCACTCCGGCGATGTCGGCCACATCGACAGCGACGGTCACCTGTTCATCGTGGACCGGCTCAAGGAGCTCATCAAATACAAGGGGTTCCAGGTTGCCCCCGCAGAGCTGGAGGCCCTCCTGCTCACGCACGACGCAGTGGCCGACTGCGCCGTCGTTGGGATCCCCGACGACGAGGCCGGGGAACTGCCCAAGGCCTTCATCGCACTGAATCCCGAAGCGACCGCCGACGAGGCTGACCTGCGTGAGTTCGTGGCCGGCCAGGTTGCGAGCTACAAGCAGCTGCGAGCTGTCGAGTTCATCGACGAGATCCCGAAGTCGGCCTCCGGCAAGATCCTCCGCCGATTCCTTCGCAGCGGCGCGTGATGACATGAGATCGTCCAAAGAGGCGATGTTCTCGTCCACGAACATCTCCATCGGGTACATATCTGTCTGGCCGTATAGGCCCACCCGCGAAAAGCACAGGCCCACCCGCGGCGCTAATCAGCATCTGATACCGGGGGGCCTCGGCACACCCCCGGGTCGAGGGTGAGGCCGCCGGCGGGGGAGCAGCCCTTGGTGGGTCAGATCTCCAGTTGTTTGGCCAACGACTCGGCGGACTCGATGAACTCCTCGACCATGTCCATCACCACCCGACCGGCGGGACGGGACTTGTTCATCGAACCGACGATCTGGCCGACCGGGTAGGTCACCAACTTCTCGGCACCGGAGCCCGAATGGTGGGCGGCCCGGTTTATGCGGGCCATCGCGCTGTCGATCAGCATCGGCTGCAACGGCATGCCCAGAGG
>ERZ651768.3046-NODE-3046-length-11375-cov-4.229421_pt1 | contig 11375 bp, 2 predicted proteins | sample MGYA00514754_ERZ651768 | MGnify/ENA metagenome assembly ERZ651768 | reverse complement strand
GGTTTCCCTATTTCTTCTAACCAGATACTCTCCTCTCCGGCTCTGGTTGATCTTGACGGAGATGGTATTGATGAGATAGTTATCACGGACAATGAAGGAACAGTGTCAATCTTTAGCATTGAAGGGGATGAGCACTGCACTTTTGACACCGGCAACCAGATCTGGGGTTCACCAGCCATTGCTGACCTGGATGAGGACGGTTCTTTAGAGATCATTGTTTCATCCAAGAGTCGCCATCTTTACATGCTTGACGGAGACTGCAATGTGGAAATGGACTATGATGCAGACCAGTTTCTCATGGGTTCACCCGCCCTGGGTGACATTGACGGTGACGGTGAACTGGAGATCATCGTGGGAGGCTATTCATCCCCTGGTAAACTGTTTGCAGTAAACCCTGAAGGAACGGACGTTACTGGATTTCCCATACAATTGGGAGAGAAGATACAAAGGGGGGTAGCCCTGGCAGATTTCAATGGAAATGGTAGGGTGGACATTGTCTGCGGAACTGATGGTGAGAACATTTATCTTATTTACGATGACGGAACCGTTGCAGAGGGTTTTCCCTTTGAAGCTGGTAACGATTTCAGGTCAGCACCTTCTATCCTGGACTACAATGGTGAGAAGATAATTTTTGCAGGAAGCAGGGATGACAGTTTCTATGCAGTAAACAGTGACGGGAATCTTCGATTCCAGATTGAGACGGGGAATGATATTATTACTACAGCAGGATTTACTGAGTTAAACGGCATGCCGGCTGTGTTCTTCGGTTCTTCTGATGGTTTTCTTTATGGTGTGGATGTGAGCGGGAATGCCCTGAACGGTTTTCCTATTGAAACAGAGGGAGATGTGAACTCATCACCGGTATTTGCAGTATTGGACAGTGAAACAAATGAAACAATAGTGATTTCAGGCAATGAAGGCGGAGACATGCTGGCCTACACACTGGACGGAGAACCGGTTCAGTACTTTCCTCTGAGCTATGAGTTTCCTTTTAAGGGTGCTCCTATGGTCAAAGACACGGATGGAGACGGCGACCTTGAGATCCTTATGGGAACCAGCAACAGCCTTGTGAATGTAGATGTAAAGACAGCAGGAACAAGTGACGGCTTCTGGAACATGCACCGGGGAAACCTTCATAGGACGGGATATTATGAGTTCACTTCTTCAGGGGGAGACATGACCATTACCGTTTCCAACATGTCAGACTGGAATTTATTGGGGCTACCTGTGACTGTAGGAAACAATGACCAAATGAGTGTATATCCTGCATCCATTGAAGGAACTCTGTTTTCTTTTGAAGACAGCTATGTTCAGGAGTCAGAGTTGAATCCCGGAACAGGTTATTGGCTGCGGTTTGAGGAGACGGGAGAAACAAATATCACCGGTTCATCCATCAGTAGTTTAACAATTCCAATGCAGGCAGACTGGAATCTCATCAGCGGAATCTCCACACCAGTACAATTCACAGACATTGTTGACCCTGAAGGGATCGTGATTCCGGGGACACTGTTTGGTTTTGGTGAGAGTTATGAACAGGCAGATGGACTGGAACCGGGGAAGGCCTACTGGTTGAGGACAACAGATTCAGGTGAGATTCATTTAGGTTCCGACAGAGGAGCAAGGGTAACACAGGGTTCTAACCCTGATAATATGAATTCCATAACTGTTAGGGGGATGACCTTGTATTTTGGAGGGGAAGTGGATGAGACGGAGAGACTGCGGTACAGCCTGCCTCCAAAACCTCCTGCGGGTGCTTTTGATATCCGATTTAAGGATGATACAAGAATATGTAGTGAGGAGTGTGAAATTGAGATCATATGCAGTGGTACAGAGTCGGAACTAAAATTTGATATTAAAGACAGTTATAAGTGGGAGTTAATAGATGAGAGTGAAGCAGTATTTTCATGTTCAGGTACACAGATTATTGAACTAAATAATGGCATAAACAGGTTTACATTGAAAAAAACAGATACACCTTCCATCCCTGAAACCCTTACACTGTTTCCTGCCTTTCCCAATCCATTCAATCCTGTGACAAAAATCACTTATAGTTTAACGGAGGGGAGCTATATTAACCTGTCTATACATGATTTAACCGGACGAATGGTGAAACATATGGTGTCTGGTCAAGTAGAACCGGGAATTCATCATATCCAATGGGACGGAACCAATATCAATGGCGGGAAGGTCTCTTCGGGAATCTATTTGTGTAAGATAAATGATGGCAGTTCTGCGAATTTCATCAAACTGATTTTGATGAAATAATTAAACATTTTTTGATTCAGGAGAAAAAATGAAATTTGCTAAAATTTATTTATTTATTTATTTATTCATATTTATATTGATTCCTTCACACTTATTAAGTAATAATTTGAAGGCTATTACAGTTCAAAATACTGTTGTACAGGAAAAAGTTGATGATTTAGAATCCTATATTCAATTTAATATTGATGAGCAGAAGTTTCGGAGCATGATTGAAAGCGGACGCACCAGTGTTGCATCTTCCTATAAGGAACTTCAGGAGATGCTTGCCGCAGCATATGAACATGAGATTATTCCAGGACTTAGGGGTGACCTTTATATTGCGATGTATGATTCTTATGGCGACGGTTGGAACGGTAACTGGCTAACTATTGGTGGTGAACAATTTACAATTCAAAACGGTACATTTGCCGAGGCTACTTTAACTCTTGATGATGGCACCTACCCAGTTGTATGCAATGGTGGAACTTGGCAGAGTGAGGTGTCCTGGGAGATTTACGATGCCAATACTGAAGATCTACTTCTTTCGGGTGGTGCACCCTATTCAGGAGAACTGGTTGTTGGAGGTGATCCTCCCGCCGTTCCTGACAATGATGACTGTGCTGACGCAGAAATGGTTAGTGGCTCCAGTCCTGTTACTCTTTCAGGTACTACTGTTGGCGCTAATATTGACTGTCCCGGTCTTTTAAACTGGAACGCAGTCTGGTATGAGATACCGGTTCCTGATGAACCTAGCGATATTGCAATTCACGTTGAATCATCACAATCTTTGACAAGTGCAGGCATAATAATAATGGATGATTGCAACTGCGATGATTTTATAACGGGTGATTACGAATTTACTGGGAATGGTACCGGAATAGACCTATTTTTTGAAGGTGTCACTGTGTCTGGTGGGTCAATAGTTTTTCCTTTAATGATACAACCTCAAGCTGATTTTGAGGTTACGTTTGATTTTGAATCTACAGAAGAACCGCCTCCATCTACTGACTTCAGTACAACAATAACTGCTACGGATGACCTGGGCTCCTTGCCCTTTGAGCTGACTTTTGGTACAAGCCCTGAGGCTACCGTGGGTTACGATGATGGTCTGGATGTATATGCTCCACCACCACCGCCACCGCCGGCCTGGGATGCTGCCCTATTCAATATGGAGATCAGTGATCGTTTTTTTGCTGATTATCGTCCCACAACACCGGAGACAGGGACAACAGAGTGGGCCATTGATTTTCAGGCAGAAGAGGGTTCGGATGAATATATTTTAAGTTGGGATACCTCAACCTTGGGAACCGGCAGTTTTATTTTGTCAGATGCTTTTGGTGGTATTGCTTTCAGCATAAATATGAGAGAGCAGGAATCATTTTCTGTGCCCACTGCGTACAACAGAGTGATTATCACTCAATCCTATGTCACACTGGATTTTCAAACTCATATAACTGCGACAAATGATTATTCTCCTGGTGAATTTGTAATGACCATTGGAACAAGCCCAGATGCAACAGTTGGTTATGATGAAGGACTGGATGTTTTTGCGCCTCCTGCACCACCACCACCTGCTTGGGATGCTGCTCTATTCAATATGGAGATCAGTGACAGATTCTATGCTGATTTTCGTCCCACAACACCGGAGGCAGGGACAACAGAGTGGGCGATTGATCTAACGGTTGAAACTCCCAACTCATTAAATACTCTTTCGTGGGATCCAAATACCTTAGGTGAAGGTAATTTTATGCTAACTGATGCTTTTGGTGGGGTTTTATTTTCCTATGATATGACAATAATGGAGTCTGTTGAGTTAGACCCGACAATCAACAGAGTACTAATTATCCATTCCTATTACACATTTGATTTTTTCTCTGTGCTTACGGCCACGGATGATGCCGGGTCTGCATCCTTTGAACTATCTATTGGAACGATTCAGACTGCTACCGATGGGTACGATGATGGATTGGATGTTTTTGCTCCTCCTGCACCCCCTCCTCCGGCCTGGGATGCTGCTCTATTTAATCAAATTATAAATGACCGATTTTATACTGATATCAGGCCAACCACCCCGGACCAGGGCTCAACAGTCTGGGCGGTAGACTTTCAGGCGGACGTTGGGACCAATGAATATATACTTACCTGGAATCCAAATTCTTTAGGGGAGGGGAATTTTACACTGACAGATGCATTTGGTGGAACCCTCCTTTCAATTGATATGAATGAGGTCAGTGAGGTAGAGATACCAGTTGCTTTCAGCCGGGTGCTGATCACTCAAAGCCTTTTTACACTGGATTTTGCAGTAACCCTTGTTGCAACAGATAATGTCAATTTTCCTGTGGATCTTATATTTGGTACTAGTCCGGATGCAAGTGATGGTTATGATGAGGGAATGGATGTGTATGCTCCTCCGGCACCCCCACCACCGGCCTGGGATGCAGCACTATTCAATACTATTGTAATTGATCGTTTTTATGTAGATATCAGGCCCACGACTCCGGAAGATGGATTTACGGAATGGGCTGTCGATTTTCAGGCAGGAGTTGGTACTGACTCCGTAAATCTTTCCTGGAATGTTGACGCCCTTGGTGATGGTAGTTTTACTCTCACAGATGCGTTTGGAGGGTTATTTTTTACGGTAAACATGAGTTCCACAAATAGTTACAGTTTTCCCATTGCATTTACCAGAGTTTTCATACGCCACAGCTTTACATCTTCTATAGAATTAGCTTACATGGATGGTTGGAATATGGTTGGGCTTCCCTTAATTGTAGAGAATAATGCTTATGATATTATTTTTCCTGAGGGTGAGCCTAGTACATTATATGCTTATGATAATGGATACTCCCTTGAAACAAATTTAGAACTTGGTATCGGTTATCTCCTAAGAATGACGCAGGAAAATATCACAACCATTTCCGGAACTCCGTTTAACAGTGTGACTGTTTCATTGAACCAAGGGTGGAATATAATTTCAGGAATTTCGAGTCCAATTGATATAGATATCGTGAATGCAGAAGATATTATTGTGGCCACCACTGTGTATGGATACGGCTCCAATGGATATTTCTCACCGGAAGCAATAGAACCGGGATATGGGTATTGGGCTCGTGCATATTATGACGGTGAACTGACCCTGAATTCCGGGATGAATCGTGCTGACAAGAAAGATGTAATAAACCGTTCGCTGCTGAACCGGCTTGATTTTGTGCTTTCCAATGGATTTTCGAAAACATTATATTTTGGGGAATCACTGACCGTTAATGAACAATTGCAATTCAGTCTTCCTCCAAAATTTGAAGGGATAGCGTTCGATGCACGTTTTAACGGCGATTGGTCCCATTCAGAAAATGGAAGTCCAATTCAATTGATAGGAACAGAAGGGGCGTTATTGGTACGTTATTCAATACAAAAACATATAGTTGATGAAAAATGGATTCTGGAACTTGATGGTAAACAAACCGTTCTGAATAATTCTGGGGAGATCAACCTTGATGAGATTCCTTCAACCATTCGCCTGATAAAAGAATCTGAATTACCCCGGATGTTTTTATTAGGGACAAATTTCCCCAATCCATTTAATGGAACGACGATTATTCCATTTGAATTAGAAGAAACTGCGCAGATCTCCCTTAAAGTTTATGATGTGTCTGGTAGGGTAGTAAATGAGTTGGTGACTGGAGAAAAACCTGCCGGAATGTATCATATCGAATGGGACGGAAAAAATTCGCTGGGGATGAATGTGTCTTCCGGAATGTATCTTTATTCGTTGCAATCTGGTGAACATAAAATATTCAATAAATTGCTTTACCTGAAATAATTCTTGAAATTTTGGGCGGTTTTACTATTATCGGTAGTCACTGTTACCGGTAGTTCAAGTGAAATAATTTACCAAAACAATTCTCTGATTTTCTGTTTATCTCCCCAGGTTGCTCCAATAAACCTGAGTACTTTTAACCGAGATTCATCAACGGGATTAGTGAAACTGGATGAATTTATTGTAGAAAAAGGAGTATTGGAACTATCACAGTGGATTCCCTTTGCACAAGAAAATGATAGATATGGTAATATCTATTTAAACCGAATCTATAGGGTTCATTTTCCTGAAAACCGTGATGAAAATATTGTCTCAATCAAGTCTGATCTTCAATTGTTATCCTGCGTCCACTCTGTTGAATTTGATTATATAAGGAAGCCGCATTTCACCCCAAATGATCCACAATATGGTCAACAATGGTTTTTACCTCAGATAGGTGCAAACCTTGCATGGAACAATTGGAATCCAAATGGTGGGAGCTCACCAGATGGTAGTGATATTCTGTTAGTTTCTGTTGATACGGGAGTTGATTGGGACCATGTGGATTTAATAAATAATCTTTGGCAGAATCTGAACGAAGATGCTGACGGAGATGGACATACCGTAGAGAATTCTGGTGGACAATGGGTTCTCGATCCCGGAGATTTAAACGGTATTGACGATGATGACTGGGATAACAATCCCGATACATTTATAGATGATTTGATCGGTTGGGACCTTTCCGGATGGAGTGGCACTGAGGACAATAATCCTCAACCTCGTCCTGGAGCGAATAATTACGGAACATGGGCACACGGCACCCATGTAGCAGGATTACTTTCCGCTTCTACTCACAATGGAGCTGGGATTGCATCTACCGCTTTCGATTGTAGAATTATGTCTGTAAAAGTTTCAACGGGGAACCAGTCTTATCCCTATATCACTGATGGATATTCAGGCATTTTATATGCCGCCAAAGCAGGTTTTCATGCTGGTTCCTATTCTATCATTAATAACAGTTGGGGAGGCGGCGGTTACAGTAATTATGAGCAGTCGGTCATCAATATTTGCCATGAAACATACGATGCAGTCATTTTTGCAGCTGCAGGGAATGGAGACGATGATGGATGGGGAGAAGAATACTCGGCTCATTATCCCTCAAGCTATGAACATGTCATTTCCGTTACAGCCTTAGGAACGGGTGATTACTGGAATCACTGGGCAACATACCATGAAACGGTTGACCTGGCTGCACCAGGAGAAAACATCCGCAGTTGTGTTATTGGAAATAATTATTCTTCCTGGGATGGCACCTCAATGGCCACCCCCATTGCGGCAAGCTGTGCTGGTTTGATGCGGATTTATTCTCCCACTATCACAAACGTTCAAATTGAGACTATGCTTATTGCTTCTTCGGACCCGGTGATTTATGATATTAACACAGAATCTTATTTAAATGGAAGACTGGGGCATGGAAGAGTAGACATTGAAAAAGCATTGGATTCGGAATTATTTCCATCCATTGAATTTGTGGATATGGATATTACTCTCCTAGATGGTGGGGATAATATAATTCACCCGGGAGAGGCCATTGAACTGAGAACTATTTTATTTAATGATGAAACATGGGGCGAAGCAGTCGGTTTGGAAGGTGAACTATCGACAGAGTCAAATGTGTTTGTGGTCCAAGAACTTGCCAATTTTGGCAATCTGGCTCCGGGAGAAGCAACCCTCAATATAGATGACCCCTTTATTGTCCAATTTCCTTCTGGTGTTACACCTGGTGAGGTTGAGTTCACCCTAACTCTTTCCTCAAATATTGATGACTATATGGAATACACGGAACAGTTAATTTTTTCAGTTTTAGTTGAAGAGGGAGTGAGTCAGGTTGAAATTTCAATTCCCTATAACAGCGGGTGGAACTTGGTTGGACTACCCATAGATGAAACAGAAATAGATTATATGGATATGTTTCCAACGGCTATTGAAGGAACATTATTCGAATTTGAGACAAATTATACTCTCGTTCAAACCTTAAATCCTGGAAATGGATATTGGCTTTTGTTTTCCAATATTGGAACCGAATCAATTTTGGGTGGTCCAATTGAAAATCTTTCAATTAATCTGAATGAAAATTGGAATTTAATCTCCGGACCATCCACTCCTGTTTCAATAGATAACATTATAGATGATGATTCTATTTTGGTTCCCGGTACCTTGTATGGATTTTTCAACAGTTATTTTCCAGCAGATTATTTAATACCTGGTAAGGGGTATTGGATTCGGTCAACATCAGTAGGACAGATCTCTTTTGGAGAAGGAAACAGAACTTCTTCATACAAAGGGATACAGGATCGTTTAAACAGAGCAAACAAATTATCGTTTCACAATAAAATGGGGTCAACCCAAACACTGTATTTTGGGGACGAAATTTCAGGTCAGGATTATTTAAGTTTTAGTGTGCCCCCTCAACCTCCATTAGGTATTAATGTGTTCGATGTGAGATTCTCGGGTGATTTTATGGCCACAGTTTTGGGTGGAGAAATTGAGGTCATTAATTCAGATTTTCCTATATATATTGAAGCAGATTTAAAAGATAATTCACAGTGGATATTGACTATAACCAAAGAAAATCGAGTAGTGAATTTCCCCCAGATTGACCAGAATTTTATTAGCATTAACTCATCCCAACTGACGCTACACAGGAACATCCAAAAAGCATCCCCAATTTCCGATAAATTTGAATTGTCTGCTTACCCAAATCCGTTCAACTCATCGACCAATATACATTTTTCTTTATCCGGAGACTCCGAAGTCACCCTGTCAGTTTACAATATAATGGGTCAGAAAATAGTAGGACTGATACCATCTGAACATATATTTTCAAAAGGACATCACTCCATAATCTGGGATGGTAAGAATAAAAGGGATGAAAATATCCCCAGTGGTGTATACATTCTTCGTCTTGATTCGGGTGAAAAACATATATTTCAAAAGTTGTTCTTACTAAAATAAAAGGGAAAATACCGATAATACAATTAATGTAACTTAACCAAAACAATGAAAAAAAATATTCAAATAATTAGTTTTATCTTATTCATCTCAATGAATTTATGGGCAAAAGAGGTACCGGTAGAGATGGCAGAAACAGCAGCAAAAAACTTTTATTCTTCCAGGATGAATCACAATTTGGGTGAATTTAAAATCAGGGATATTCATCGTTTATTGCATCAAGACAGATTAATGATTTATGCTTTTGATATTGAACAAAATGGGTTTGTTTTAATTGCCGGAGATGACCGAGTCTATCCTGTCATCGGGTACAGTTTTGAATCAGGTTATTCTACAGAAAATATACCTCTTCAACTTGCTGGATTGCTGGAAGAATATAAAAAAGAAATTTACCATGCAATTTCACAGAATGTTCAACCAGACAATCAAATTGAAAATGAATGGGTCACTATTTTGGATGAAAACTATGTTGAGCAGGTTACTCGTAATGTGGGTCCCCTGATTCAAGCACGGTTTAATCAGCCCAGTCCCTGGAATCTGTTGTGTCCCAATGACCCCGATGGTCCTGGTGGGCATGCATTGGTGGGATGTGTTGCAGTTTCCATGGTTCAGGTGATGCATTACTGGTCTTACCCAGAAGTAGGGTACGGGTCTCACGGATATAACCATAATGAATATGGCTATCTATTCGCTGATTTTGGTGAAGCATTCTATGATTTTGATAGTATGCCCAATAATGTAGCTACTTCAGCATCTCAACTTTTACTGTATCATGCAGGTATTGCCATAGATATGGGTTATGGTCCCAATGGCTCTGGTGCCTGGGTTGGAACTCATTACCCCTGTGCCATGTCTGCAATGGAAGAACATTTTCTCTATAAAAGCATTATCCATTTTGAGGAGAAGAATGACTATTCCAATTCAAACTGGATCAGTATTATGCAGGATGAACTGGACTCCGGAAGACCTGTGATCTACCGAGGATATGACAATAGTGGAGCTGGAGGACACGCATGGAACATTGACGGCTATGAAGATGACCATTTTCACTGTAACTGGGGGTGGGGCGGTTCTTATAACGGATACTTTCTTTTTTCTAATCTCTCTGCCGGTGGATATACATTTGGTCAGGGACAGGCGGCAGTCATGGGAATTGAACCTCTAAGTTTATCTGAACCAAATATTGTGTTGATGGATTCATATTTTGAAGAAATTTCTGGAGATGGAGATGGCGTTGTGAATCCCGGTGAGGAATTGGATATATTTATCACTATCCAGAATCTCATTCCCTGGCCGACAGCGACCAATATTGCTTTAACTTTGTCGACCGAGGAACCCTCTATCACGATTTTAGATGATTATGATTTTATAGAAATCATAGATACCGATGATTCCTACACGAATACTTCATCACCATTTACGGCAGTGGTCTCATCCAATGCCAGTTTGCGAGACTATGAATTTCAACTAAATATTACCGCAGACTCAGATGAAGAAGGGTCCTACGAAAACTCATTTGATTTTGAAGTAAATGTATCTTTAAACCAGGCGAATTTCCCCGTTCTGGTGAATAATCAATTGGCAGCGACCCCCACTATTATAGACCTGGAAAACGCAGGAAATGGAAAAGAGATATTGGTTGCTGAATATTGGGGGCAGGTTAGCACCATTGATAATAATGGTAACCAACTTCCCGGGTGGCAATATGATATGGGGAATCAGATATGGGGTACTCCAGCCATAGGAGACTTGGACGGAGATGGTGAAAATGAAATTGTGCTCACATCAAAAAATGGGAAAGCAGTTATTCTGGATATAAATGGAAATGAATTATTGGAATATGATGCGGGTCAATTTCTCATGGGAACACCAGCACTGGGTAATCTTGATATGGATGAGGATTTAGAAATTGTTTTTGGGGGGTATACACCTTCCGGAAAAATTTTTGCGGTAAATATTGACGGTTCTGATGTCTCCGGTTTTCCGATTACCCTGTCAGAGAGGATTCTGGGGGGTGTTGCCTTGGCAGACTTAAATTCAAATTTGAAAGATGATATTGTTTGTGCAACTCAGGAGGGAAATATTTATTTGATTTATGATGATGCAACAATTGCACCAGAATTTCCTGTAGAGACCCAGGGAGTATTTAAGAAAGCTCCTTCAATCATTCTTCCTGAAAATGAAGAGCCTCTCATTGTTGTGGGTTCGAAAAATGATATTTTTTATGGAATTAATATTGATGGTTCTATTCGTTTTAGTATCTCTACTTCTGGTGATATAATGACCTCTCCCGCGGTGGCCAGCGGAGTAAATGGGGAAATAG
>ERZ651768.3044-NODE-3044-length-11377-cov-32.709735_pt1 | contig 11377 bp, 9 predicted proteins | sample MGYA00514754_ERZ651768 | MGnify/ENA metagenome assembly ERZ651768 | reverse complement strand
ATATAAAGAAATATTGATAAATAAAGTTAAGGAGAGTTAATTTCAACCGAGAGGATATATGGAAAACAACATACCAAGAAATATCGAAGAGACTGACTTTTTTAAAGAGAATGCAAATCTAGTAGATTTTTTTAACAATTCTTGCAATAAGCATAGTGAAAAAATAGCTTTTGAAAGTTATGGTGTTGAGATGTCTTTTGACGAGCTTTCTGTGCAAGCAAATTCATTTGCTTCATGGCTTAGTCAAAATTTCAAGCCTGGAGATAGGATTGCCGTTATGATGCCAAATATGTTGGCTTATCCAGTTATCGTTTATGGTGCATTGATGGCTGGAGTTATTGTCATCAATATAAATCCTCTATACACTCCAAGAGAATTAGAGCATGTATTAAGAGACAGTGAGGCCAAGTTACTACTAGTTTGGGAAGGTGTTGCCCATGTTGTCGAAAAATCAGACCTTGCTAGCGTAGATAAAGTGGTAGTTACTACTGTTGGAGATCTTCTTGGTTTTAAAGGGAAGATTATTAATTTTGTCGCCAGAAAGGTTAAAAAATTAGTACCAAAATTTAATATAAATGGCTCAATATCATTTACAGAAGTTTTAAATGAAGGCGTAAAAATTGATTTTACTGGTGTTGATGTATCGATAAATGACACCGCATTTTTACAATACACTGGTGGCACAACTGGAGTGTCTAAGGGGGCAATACTGACACATCGAAATATTTTAGCAAACATTATTCAAGCTTTTTTTACTCTCGATCCAAAAATGTATGAAAACTCTGATAATGAGCAAAGAACTGCAATTTGCCCGCTGCCGCTTTATCACATTTTTGCCCTTACAGTACACAACTTCATGTTGTTTCATATTGGCGGTAAGAGTGTTCTCATCACCAACCCAAGGGACCTCAAAACTTTTATCTCGATTCTGAAAAAACACAAGTTTCATATGATTTCTGGTGTTAACACACTTTATGAAGCGCTACTAAATAGTGACGGTTTTAAAGATTTAGATTTTAGTAATCTGATTATGTCCTTAAGTGGCGGGATGGCGGCGTTAGATACAACTGCAAAGAGATGGCACGAGGTGACAAATTCAATTTTTTGGCAAGCCTATGGTTTGACTGAGACGTCACCATTAGTTAGTGTGCCCGACTACAAACAACAGGAGTTTACTGGTTCCGTTGGTTTGCCTGCGGCCTATACTGAAGTACAAATCCGTGATGAAAATGACCATGCAATCACTGAGCTTAATGAACCTGGAGAGTTATGTGTACGTGGTCCACAAGTTATGAGAGGTTACTGGAACTCTGAAGACTCTGGGCTAGATGAGAACAACTGGTTTAAAACTGGAGATATTGCTAGAATAGATGAAACTGGTAATATTTTTATTGTTGATCGCAAAAAAGACATGATCCTAGTCTCTGGTTTTAATGTCTATCCTAACGAAGTTGAAGCCGTAGTCAATGAACACCCCGGTGTTCTGGAATGTGGTTGTGTTGGCGTGGAAGATGAAAAATCTCAAGAAAGTGTAAAAGTTTATATAGTTCTGCATGAAGGACAAAATGTTGCAGAAGATGATATTATCACTTTTTGTCGTGATAAGTTAACTGCCTACAAAGTTCCAAAACACGTCGAATTTATTGATGAAATTCCAAAAACGAATGTTGGCAAGGTTTTAAGAAGGGAACTCAAAGCTAACTCTTAACTTTATATTGCTCCGCCCCTTGAAAGTCTAAATAATAACCTAAAGGTTACTTGTCAGAGAGTGAAGCCATGTATTATTTGAGGCAGAAAATAGCAGAGCGAGATGAACAATGGAAGCAAGACTATCAACTGCAAAGCAAGTGAGCGAGATTGTTGGCTTTAAAAGAACTAAGTTATTGGCTATAACTAAAGTCAATGAATGAGTTCTTGCAATTGCTTATAGTTGGCATCAGTCAAGGCTGTATATATGGTTTGATGGCATTGGGCTTTGTGATGATATACAAGGCCACCGAGATGATTAATTTTGCTCAGGGCGATATGATGATGCTGGGCTCGTTTGTTGCCTGGACATTAATAATGGATTTGGGCATGCCTTTCTGGCTCGGCGTTCCCGCTACGCTGATTATCATGGCATCATTTGGCGCTCTTGTCGACATTCTGATAGTGCGTCGAGTGATTGGACAACCTCAGTTAGCCGTTATCATTCTCACCCTAGGGCTGGGCATCATCTTTCGTGCAGCTGCAGGGATGATTTGGGGACAGGTACCGCTGACTATTGATAGCCCCATTTCAGGCTTTAGCAGTTTTTATGGGATTGTTATAGGCAATGAGCGGCTGGTAATTATTGCTGTAACAGTACTATTGATAGCAATTCTATGGGCATATTTTCGTTACTCTAAATGGGGCATTGCCATGAAGGCTGCGTCTCAAAACCAGCTTGCTGCGTACTATTCTGGTATTCCAGTGAGAGTTATCATCTCCGCTGTTTGGGCCGTTGCCGCTGCAATTTCAGCTCTGGCTGGTATTCTATTGGCCCCAATCACACTGATCGAGCCGATGAACGGCTTGCTGGGCATCAAGGCTTTTGCCGCCGCCGTAATAGGTGGCTTCGGCTCTATGCCCGGCGCTATTCTTGGGGGGCTTATTGTCGGCATTATAGAGCCCTTTGCAGCCGCATACGTTCCCGCAGTCAAGGGCAGTATGATCTACGTTGTAATGTTGATAGTGCTGGCCTTACGACCACAGGGATTATTTGCTCAAATTCATAAAAAGAAGCTTTGATATGAGAATCCTGTTTAAAACTAATTATAAGCAAGACTTAAATCTAGCAAAACATGGCGGGCACCGCTTTTGGTATGGTTTGCTGATCCTCGTTCTGTTTGCTGCGCCACTAATACTCGATGGCTATTATATCGGCGAGGCAACGCGGATACTGATCTATGCCATGGCAGGTTTGGGTTTAATGGTGCTAACTGGCTTTACAGGCCAGGTCAGTCTCGGTCACGCGGCATTTTTGGCGATTGGCGCTTACACAAATGCCTGGTTTCTAGCTCAGGGGTTTTCCTCCTTTGTAGCGCTGCCAATGGCCGCCTTGCTGAGCATGATGGGAGGTCTGCTAGTCGCCATCCCTGCTGCACGGATGTCAGGCATATATTTGGCAATTGCAACACTAGCCTTTGCTATTATTGTGGAGGACTTTGCTGGCCATCTCAACAGTATCACCGGCGGAAATCGAGGCATGATGGTCGATGTTCCAATGCTGTTTGGCTATCAAATATGGGAGTCCTGGGAGCTGTACCTGTTTGTCTTAAGCATTTTGGTTGCTGCTACTCTCGCAGTGTTAAATATATTGCGCTCTCCACTGGGTCGCGCAATGATTGCGGTAAGAGACTCCGAAGTCTCGTCCCAGGCATTGGGTGTGAACCCAATGAAAATTAAAGTTTTTGCCTTTACCATGTCAGCTGCCATAACAGGTTTGGCGGGGGCATTTTTGGCGCACTATATGTCGTTTCTGACACCACAAATATTCGGAATTTTATTGTCCATACAGCTTCTATTGATGATCGTTTTAGGAGGTCTTGGCACTGTCCATGGCGTATTTTTTGGGGCTGTATTGATTGGCGTGCTAGAAACCGGCATATCGATTGCGAAAGATACCCTGCCATCTTCAATTGGTGGCTTGCCAGGAATAGAGCCGTTCGTTTTTGGGGTCATACTGATCAGCGTGATCGTATTCGAGCCAACCGGCATCTACGGACGTTGGATCAAGATTCGCAGCTATATGGAATTCTTCCCTATTTATAGACGCAAGAGTTTTAAGCGCCAGAGGGCCTACCTGAAGACGGAGCGATTAAGATGAGCTTCCTATCAATCGAAAACCTCTCCATCTCCTTTGGCGGCGTCAAAGCGGTCGACGATGTGAGTTTTGCTGTTGAAGAGGGTTCGGTGTATGCAATCATCGGACCGAACGGCGCAGGAAAATCTACCATCTTCAATTTATTGAGCCGCTTCTACGAACCTCTATCTGGGCAGCTGAACTTTGCTGGCAACGACCTATTGGAGCTTGGAGCCAAAGATATCGCACGCCTAGGTATCGCCAGAACGTTTCAAAATCTGGAGTTGTTCGAGCATGCTTCTGTTTTGCAAAATCTCTTGGTGGGTAGACATGTGCACAACAGTCAAAACTGGTGGCGTCAATTATTATTTACCGGCAGTGTCGTAGAGGCAGAACTGGAACATCGAAGAAAAGTGGAGGAAGTGATTGATTTTCTGGAGCTGGCACACTATAGAAATCAAATGATCTCGGGCCTGCCCTATGGTGTGCGAAAGAAGATCGAGCTGGCAAGAGCGCTTTGCATTGAACCTAAGCTGTTATTGTTAGACGAGCCCTCATCTGGGCTCAATCCAGAGGAGACAGAGGAAATGGGATTTTGGATTGAGGATATCAGGCGAGACTTAAACATGACAGTCGTTTTAATTGAACACGACATGTCTCTAGTGGCGGAGGTCTCTGATCGAGTGCTGGCAATTGTCAATGGTAAGGTTGTCGCCGAAGGAGGCCATGCTTTTGTGCAGAGCCATTCTGAGGTTGTTTCCGCCTATCTGGGAGATGCGCAATGAGCGAATCCCCATTGTTGAAAGTGCGCAATATAGAAACGTTCTATGGTCCTGTAATAGCGATCCGTGGAATAAGCCTCGATGTTCACGAGGGGCAAATCGTTAGTATTTTGGGAGGAAATGGTGCCGGAAAAACCACAATCTTGAAAACTATTTGTGGCGCGCTGGAGCCACAAAAAGGTACGGTGGTATTTTCCGGCCAAGACATTACCGCCTGGCAGCCGGATAAGACCGCCAAGCAAGGCATGGGCCACGTACCTGAAGGCAGAGAGGTGTTTCCTTTTCTAACTGTCAAGGAAAACCTGGAAATGGGGGCCTACAACCGCAAAGAGAAAAACGACATCGATGCCGATTTAGAGATGGTTTTCCATTATTTTCCAGATTTAAAGAACAAGATTAATTTACAGGCCGTGCTTCTGTCCGGGGGGCAGCAGCAAATGCTGGCCATAGGAAGAGCGTTAATGATGCGACCAGAAATTCTACTTCTGGACGAGCCATCCCTTGGTCTTTCACCTTTGCTGGTTAGTGAAATTTTTGACATTATCTACCGCCTTAACACCGAACAAGGCGTCACTATGCTTCTGGTGGAACAAAATGCACACATGGCCTTAAAGGTGTCGCACGCTGGCTACGTGATCGAAGTGGGACGGATTGTTTTTGACGGAGACCGTGACGCCCTGTTAAACAACCCTGACATTCAGGAGTTCTATTTAGGGAAAAAGCAAGCCATAGGTCGGGAAAAGCGCCGCTGGAAAATGCGCAAGACCTGGAGATAGAGAATGAGCACTGAAGAAATCATCAGCCTTGACAATCAAACCTCAATTCCAGCATTGTTCCGCTTTAGGGCGCAAACGCTGAAGAACAAAGTCTCCATGCGTGAGAAGCATTTCGGCATCTGGCGGACGTTTTCCTGGAATCAGTATTATTTGAATAGCGCCCGCATAGGTAAGGCTATGATAGCGCTGGGGCTGGAGTCTGGCCAAACCGTTTCCATACTCGCCGACCCATGCAAAGAGTGGCTGTTTTTCGACCTCGCCGCCCAGTGTATTGGCTGTGTTTCCTGTGGCATCTATGCGACAGATTCGGCTCCTCAAATTCTTCATATTTGTAAAGACAGCGATACGACGCTACTGATGGTTGAGAACGAAGAGCAGCTTGACAAGTATCTGGCAGTGGAAGAGCAGCTACCAAATATCCATACGGTGGTTGTTCTAGATTCCACTGGACTTGCCGATCTGGACCACCCCAAAGTAGTCATGCAGGAGCAATTCTATCGATTGGGTGATGAGGACACCGAGGATCTCGAGTCAGAATGGAATAGGCGAATTGACAGTGCAGAACCCAACGATACAGCGATTTTAGTTTATACCTCAGGCACGACTGGCGCTCCAAAAGGGGCGATGATCAGCAATAGAAATCTTATTTTCATAGCGCAGGCCTTTCATGAGTTTTACCCAATCACAGCAGAAGATGAATCGGTTGTTTACCTGCCGCTGTGTCACATTACTGAGAGACTTTTATCGGTATTTTTACCTTTGGCGCGCTGTTCAACAGTTAACTTCATTGAAGGTCAAGACACTGCATTCGAAAATATTACCGAAGTTTCACCAACCTACTTCCTGGGTGTGCCCAGAATCTGGGAAAAAATGTATTCATCCATTACATTGCGCATGAAAGATGCAACATGGTTTGGCAGAAAAGCTCTGCAAATCGCCATATCCGCCGGCTCCAGAGCTGCTGATTTTGAAGACAAGGGTCTGCCTGTTCCGGCGCATGTCCGCCTGATGCACAGAGCTGCAGATCTTCTTGTTCTTAACAACATTAAAGTTCTTTTGGGCTTGGACCGTGTCCGAATTGGCCTAACTGGCGCTGCGCCTATATCACCGGACTTGATCGAGTGGTTTCGCGCTTTGGGTGTACCCCTTTATGAGGCGTTTGGTCAAACTGAAAATGTGGCGTTTGCATGCGGCAACTATCGGGGCCAGGTTCGCCTGGGCACGGTTGGCAAGCCGCCGCCAGGCGTTGAGCTGAAAACCGCCGAAGATGGCGAACTGATGATCAGGGGGCCCTTGGTGTTCAAGGGGTATTACAAGCAAGCAATTAAAACCGCTGAGACAATCGTTGATGGCTGGCTGTATACAGGTGACATAGCAGAGATCGATGCCGATGGATTCGTCAAGATTGTGGATAGGAAGAAGGACATTATTATCACCTCCGGCGGCAAGAATATCAGCCCCTCGGAGATTGAAAACCAGCTGAAATTCTCACCCTATGTGACTGATGCAGTGGTGATCGGCGATAGGCGTAAATACCTCACCTGTTTGGTGATGATCGACAATGAGACAGTGAGCCAGTTTGCCCAGGAAAACAATGTCCCGTTCTCTGATTTTAAAAGTTTATGTGCAACAGCAGAGGTGCAGTCGCTCGTTAAAAGTGAAATTGAACGAATCAATCTATCTTTGGCACAAGCTGAAACTCTCAAGAAATTTAGACTGATCGACAAACAGCTGACGGTTGAAGATGACGAATTGACAGCGAGTATGAAGTTAAAACGCAACATTGTGAATGAAAAGTATGCTGATTTGATTGATCAGATGTACTCTTAAATAGAGCAGAGCATTCTGTATATTTGTGCAAGTAGCAAGAAGCAGGTATATTGATGATAACAAAGGAGTAATTAATAATAATATATAGGGGTAAAAACTATGAAAAAACTAAATAAAATAACGGCAGGATTGGCCTGCCTAGTTTTGAGCACTGGAGTTATGGCTCAAGGGGTAACCGACGATGAAGTCGTTCTTGGAACGTCAACCGCGCTGAGTGGCCCGGCGGCGCTTTGGGGCGTTTCGGCAAGTCGGGCAGCACAGATCCGTTTTGACATGGCAAATGAAAGCGGCGGTGTGCACGGGAGACAAATACGTGTTGTCTTAGAAGATCACCAATATCAGGTTCCAATCCACGTCAAGGCGATGAACAAATTGCTAAACCTTGACAAAGTGTTCGCTACATTCAACGTACTTGGCACGCCAATGAATCTAGCGACAGCCGAAACCCAGTTCGCCAAGAACGTGCCTATGATGTTCCCAATGACAACCGCAAAATCGGTGCAGGAACCTGAGCACGACCTTAAAATCACCTTCGGCTCAAGTTATTACAATCAAATCAGATTTGCAGTTGGTAACTTTCTTGCAACAGGAAGGACATCAGCATGTGTGATGTATCAAGACACTGCCTATGGCGCTGAAGTGCTAGAAGCCGTAACAGATGAAGTGGCAGAACACAGTGGTGTGAGCTTGGTTTCTAGTTTTGCCCATAAGCCAACCGATACCGAATTCGTCGGTGCAATGGTAGGCTTTAAAGGCGCAGGCTGCGACCTGATCGTGTTCGGTACAATTATTCGTGATACGATTACAGGCTATGCCACTGCTCGCAAACTAGGTATTACCGCGGATGTGGTGGTTACACAAGCCGGCTTTGACACCATGGTAGCAGGTTTCCCAGGCGGCATAACAGAAGGATTGTACGCTGCAAGTGTGGGTGAGGCTGTCTACTGTGACAGTGCTCCCGCAAGCGCTCAAGCATTTTGTGATGCCTATAAAGCGAAGCACGGCACTGATCCAGGTATCTCGGGGCAATTGGGCTACACTGCCGCTGATTTAGTAGTGGCCGGACTTGAGAATGCTGGCGCTGACTTAACTGTCGACTCATTAATGGATGGACTAGAGGCAATTAGCGGCCATCAAGATACTTTTGGCAGAATAGGCTGGAGCTATGACACCGATGATCATAAAGGCACACAAGTGGTTGTCTTAAGTCAAGTTCAGGGTGGCAAGTGGGTTTCATTGGGTCAAGTAACTTTATAATGATCTAGCTTTTAATGGTAGCGGCGCCTTCGGGCGTCGTTTTCATATTGTAGAGTTGTGCGTTATATATTAGTTCCAGAACCTTATTGATTATTTAATAGAAGATTAATAATGAAGCAATACCCAGTAAACTTAAAGATTGATTACTCAGAAACATCCAACAAATCAACTGCTTTTATTAGAGTAGTATTAATAATTCCAGTTGTTACTATTCTTGTTCTTATTTCCTCTTATGCTGAGGCTTTATCACTGGCAGTAGCTTTAATGATTCTTTTTAGAGAAAAATACCCTAAGTGGTGGTTTGATTGGAATCTTGCTCTTAGTAAATTCTGGCTTAGAATTGCTGCCTATGGGTTGTTAATGAGGGATGAATATCCTTCAACCGACGAGGATCAAGCAATACAAGTTGATATACCTTATCCAGACGTTAAGAAAGACCTAAATAGATGGATGCCACTTGTCAAATGGATTCTAGTTATCCCACACATAATTGTTTTATTATTTATATTCATTGCTGTTGTTTTTTGTAGTGTTTTTGCTTGGTTTGCTGTTCTACTCACAGGTCGATATCCGAAAGGGGTATTTGATTTTGTAGAGGGTTTTTTGCGTTGGTCATTAAGGGTTAATGCTTACGTATTTTTATTAACAACAGACGAATATCCTCCCTTTAGATTTAGAGAATGAATAAGTTACTTTGGAGTCCTAGTGCAGACGAAATAAAAAATACCCAGGCATGGGAATTCATGCAAGAAGTCAATCAAGAATTCAAGGCAAAGCTAACCAATTTTCATGAATTGTATCAATGGTCATGTGAATTTCCTGAATCTTTTTGGGATCTGTTTTGGAGATATGCTTTCATTATTGCCGAAAGAAGTCCAACTGATGTATTGAAAAATGGTGATAATTTTTTAGACTCTAAATGGTTTCCTGATGCAAGGCTTAATTTCGCAAAAAATCTCTTATCTGAAAGAAGCGATAATCCTGCCATCGTTTTTTGGGCGGAAGATAAACAAAAGAACAGTTTAAGCCACCTAGAACTTTATAGACAGGTTGCTAGATTATCATTTTGGCTTAAGCAAAATGGTGTAAAGAAAGGAGATAGGGTTGCTGGTTTTTTACCTAACATGCCGGAAACAGTTATATCTATGCTTGCTACTGCGAGTTTAGGAGCTGTATGGACTTCATGTTCACCAGATTTTGGAGTGCAAGGAGTACTAGATAGGTTTGGTCAGGTTGAACCTAAAATTTTTATTTGTGTAGATGGATATTACTACAACGGTAAAGAGTTTGATTGTCTCGAAAAAAATAAAAAAATTGTGTCACAATTACCGAGTCTTAAAAATACCTTATTGGTACGATTTGTTAACAATAGTTCTGAATTTCTAGACTTAAGTCAGTCATTTTTCTTCGATGAAATCATCAGCAAACCTACAAATACAGACATAGAGTTTGAATCTGTTGCGTTTAATGATCCTCTCTATATTTTGTTTTCATCTGGTACAACAGGCGTTCCAAAGTGTATTGTGCATAGCGTTGGAGGGACATTAATTCAGCATAAAAAAGAGCATATGTTGCACTGTGATATTAAAGATGGTGATAGAGTATTCTTTTTTTCAACATGTGGCTGGATGATGTGGAACTGGCTTGTAAGCAGCTTGGCTTCTGGGGCTACTTTGATGCTTTATGATGGTTCACCATTTTTAAATGATAATGACAATATCCTATTTGATTTCGCTGAGCAAGAAAAATTCAATTTCATGGGTGTTTCGGCAAAATATTTGGACACAGCTAGAAAGAAAGAGTTATTTCCTATAGAAACTCATAATTTAGAATCTTTGAAAATGATTTTATCGACGGGCTCAGCGTTAAGCGTAGATTGTTTTGATTATGTGTATCAAAAAATAAAGCCTGAAGTTTGTTTATCTTCTATTTCTGGTGGTACTGATATTGTTTCGTGTTTTGTTTTGGGTTCTCCAATGCTCCCAGTCTATCGTGGTGAGCTTCAAACACGCGGACTTGGTTTGTCAGTTGAAGTATGGAATGATAAAGGAGAATCAGTGATTGATCAAAAGGGAGAGTTAGTCTGTACTAAAACTTTTCCGTCCAAACCTACAGGTTTTTGGAATGATGATGAAGGGAAAAAATATCGTCAGTCTTATTTCGATCGTTATTCTAATGTATGGTGTCACGGTGATTTTGTAAGTCTAAACTTGAATGGAGGTATGGTTTTTTATGGTCGTTCAGACACAACACTTAACAGAGGTGGTGTCAGAATAGGAACAGCAGAGATATATAGGCAAGTTGAAAAACTTACAGAAGTGTTAGAATCAATTGTAGTAGAACAAAACTGGCAAGACGATATCCGAGTTGTTTTGTTTGTTAAATTAAAAGATAGTTTGCAATTAGATGATGACTTAAAGCAAAGAATTGTGACACAAATTCGCAGTAATACGTCACCTCGACATGTGCCAGATGTAATTATTCAGGTGTCTGATATTCCAAAAACTAAGAGTGGGAAAATTGTTGAGCTAGCTGTTCAAAAGGCAATTCATAACTTGCCGATAGATAATAAAACAGCTCTAGACAACCCTGAAGTCATGCAGGAATATTATCAGCTTTGTTCTGGTCCAAATAGCCTACTTTAGCAAGGCATATTTAACACCTGAGACTGATGTCGTATAACTAATTGTTGTCCAAGGTTATAATATTGTATTGTTCAAATAAGGAGTTATATTTTGGCTAAACTTTATTTTTACTATTCTTCAATGAATGCTGGTAAATCGACATCTTTACTCCAATCTGCATACAATTATAAAGAACTAGGTATGAATTCTTTTTTATTAACTGCAGAAATTGATGACCGATACAATGTAGGAAAAGTAACTTCACGAATTGGTTTAGAGGCAGGA
>ERZ651768.3043-NODE-3043-length-11379-cov-8.218457_pt1 | contig 11379 bp, 11 predicted proteins | sample MGYA00514754_ERZ651768 | MGnify/ENA metagenome assembly ERZ651768 | reverse complement strand
AAGGCACGAGGCTCGGCGTCGTCAGCGGCGGAGAGTTCTACGCTTGTGCCGCAGGCCAGGGCGACGAGTTTTGCGCCACGACGGTGTCCGATGGCTGGCATCATATCACCGCGAAAGGTGCTGGTGGCAAGACGCACTTCCTCATTGACGGCGTTGAGATTGGAAAGAGCAGCGGGCACGTCACGTGCCCGATAGAGGCGGTTGGCAACCAGATTGACGAATGCGACGGCAAGCTGGATATCGCGCCTACTCAGACAGCGCCTAAGGATTGGAAGAATATTTCGATCTTCAAGAAGGACTAAAGAGACGTCTATCAGACCGCCACTCGGACTAAGTGAACCACGAACATTGATCCAAATGCTCGACTCGTCCGTCACGCGGTTCTATTTCTTTGTTTGCCTAGTCCGCCACTAGAACACCTTTATAGAGATATACCATAGGGCGTGTTCCCAGCCATTAAGGTTAATGAAAGGAGTCAATGAAAAATCACTATGGAGTCTCTCTGAAGTTGCTGATTACCTTGGTGTTAGTCAGAAAACAATATCGAGAATTATTAAAAAAGGAAAACTACCTTTTGTCCAGATTGGTCGCAGTATTCGGGTACAAAAAGACGATGTTTTTGTATATGTGGACAACCACAAAAGTTATAATTTGGAGTGCGTGGAGTCAGTGCAATCTTCACAAGGAGAAAGCACATGCGACTCTATAAACGTAGCGGGATTTACTACCTTACGTACCAATCGACAACTGGAAAACAGGTTAGAAAATCTCTTAACACCCATGACAAACAAATAGCGGAACAAAAGCGCGCCAAGCTGGAGTTAGACCTTCATGAAGCTCGCCTCTTTGGCAAAGAACCCGCCCGGAACTTCAAAGAATTGATCGTCAATTACCTAGAATCCAAACAGCACACGAGAGGGTTTAGACGCCTTCAGTACGCCTGTAAGGCTCTTCTTGAGCACTTTGAGAATTCTGATGTTACTCAGCTCCGGGAGTCCCATATCGAGCAGTACGTAGCCTTGCGTTCTAAGGCGGTTAGTCATGGAACAATCCGGCGGGAAGTGGGGACTTTGTCTGCCGCTTTTAACCATGCCATCAAAAAGCACAACTGGCAGATTGGCAATCCTTGTAGCAAAGCAGAAAAGCCGAAGAACCCAAAGGGTAGAACCCGGTATTTGACCCACACTGAAGTAAGTACGTTGTTACGCGTTTCTGAAGTACCGGTAGATCCAACGGGGAAGCCCCTAACCAGTCAGTTCAAATCGCCTGTTCTAAGAGATTTTATTGAATTGGCCTTGAATACGGGCTGTCGGAAAGGGGAGCTGTTGAATCTCAAGTGGGAGCATGTTGATTTTTCTGCTCGACTTCTCTACTTAGAGATAACCAAAAGCGGAAATACGCAGACTGTTCCGATTAACGAAGCGGCACGGCAAGTGTTGGTGCGGAGACTGCGGTTGCGGGCTGATGTTTGTCCTGATACCCCGTGGGTGTTTTTCCACATCACACCAGCTCGTAATACAAAAGTAGGTGACAGGGTTAAAGATGTCAGGAAAGCCTTCTCCACGGCCTGTAGACGTGCAGGGATTGAAAACTTCCGTATCCATGACCTACGCCATACCTTTGCCAGTTCGCTCGTCAGGGAAGGCGTGCCGTTGTATGAGGTGAGTAAACTGCTCCGTCATTCCAGTATTCAGATGACAGAACGGTATGCTCATTTAGCACCAGATCATCTTCATGATGCGGTGGCTAATCTCGGATTTTCAACTCAATTTCAGCACACTGAAAAACCGACATTGGCAATGGACTACCAAAATGGCTTAGTTACAGTGATAAATGGTCGGGGTGAGAGGATTTGAACCTCCGGCCCCTGCCTCCCGAAGGCAGTGCTCTCTACTGTAGCTAACGTTAAATCAACCACATACGCACACCGATCCCGCGTGTATGTGACTGGAATGGACTGGAGTGGACACATTTAGGGCACATTCTGGGCACAGTGCCATTACCACCCTCATTGACAGATATTCTGAGTCTTCTCACCGGATAGAACTAACCTGGCCAAGATAATCCTTCTCTGGAATTTCAGCAGGGGCCCCAGGCGGGTTTGAAGATTGATCCGGCTTTTTAATGGAACGATCCATACCCCCTTAAGGCCAATAATCGAGATCGATACACGCAAACGGACCTGAAGGGACTGGAGAGGACAGGAGCGGACCCAGTTTCAGCACATTTTCAGCACACCAAATTCGGGGTACCCACCTCCTTTTAATAATTCAACGAATTCGAATATCCAGTCTAGACAGCGGTGGGGTTAAGATAACGACATGAAAAACATCCACATAGAGGCGCTCATGCCCTGACATGAGGATTACCCGGGTCCGCGTCTATCGGGTCGAGTTGCCGGCTCACGAGGCGAGACACATCTCCGGTGGCCGGGTGGTAACCGGCCAGGACAGTACGATCATATGACGTTGACTTTGATCCGGAATGTGACCGTACCTCACCGTCGGCATGCCTGATATCATTTGACCTCGGGAACATCGTGGTCTAAACATTTCACTATGGCCAAAATTCTGTCAGAAACTCAGCTTCAGCAATTTGAATTACAAGGGTTTCTCGCCGGACTCGATGTTTTTTCAGTCAGACAATGCGAGGAATTCCGAAGCCACACGGAAGAGTTCGAACATCACCATCCGGATGACGTCAGTTGGGCACTGGATATCAAGTGCAATCTACTTTTTGACTGGGTTTATGAGCTCAGCACTTTTCCACTGCTGCTGGATATCGTTTCAGAACTCATTGGACCCGATGTTTTGCTGACCAACTCTATCTTCCGCATAAAGGAACCGCTCAGTTCAACACATTACGGCTGGCATCAGGATGCTGCCCGTATTCAGGTCAATCCTGCTTTCGTAATTGTCTATATATCCATTAGCGATGCGACAACTGAAAATGGTTGTCTGCGGGTCATACCAGGTTCAAATCAGCGGATCGAGCCATTTCATCTAGTTAGCTATGCCGAACGGCAGGTCGCGCGAGTCAGTCACGTCGACGAATCTAATGCAGTCGACATGGTTCTGCGCCAAGGCCAAGTTGGGATATTTGACTGCAACACCATACATGGCTCGAGTTCAAACAACTCCAGGAACAGACGATTTGCACTCGTCAATGACTACACCCCAGCTGCAGCACAGCAATCCGTTGGTACAGGATCAGGTCAGTTGGTCCGAGGGTTAAATTCAAGAAAACTCTGGGGGGAAGAGCCTAAACCTCAAGGCTCGTTTAGCGAGAACAATATCATCGGCCGTCGGGAGATTCTGAATTCCTATCCAGAAAACGTTCTTATGGGACCTCTTTCGGAGGAACAACAGCCCTCTTTCGCTGACCAACACCAGTGAAATTGCTGAAAGGTTCGCCTAATGAATAAAGGAATCCTACATGAAATTCCCGAGGCTCTTATTACTGAATATGAAGAATACGGTGTGGTCTGTGTTCGAGAGCAATTTGATTCAGATTGGTGTATACGCATGCGGAATAACTATGAGAACAGCATGAAATATAAGCTCGGCCGCCACCGAGAAGTTAACAATGAAGCTGATGGTTACGACCAATCCTAATACTTACCCTTGCTCTGAGCAGGTCCTGGTAAAACCGTTAACGGTACACATTGGTGCAGAAATTCACGGTGTCGACCTTACGAAACCGCTTTCTTCACTGGAAGTAACCGCAATCCGGACCGCACTGCTCCGCTGGAAGGTTATATTCTTCCGACAGCAATACCTCACTCACACACAACATATCGAGTTTGCGCGGCAATTTGGCGACCCGACAGCAGGACATGTCGTCTTCGGCGGTGACAGTGAATACCCAGAGCTATACCCAGTAACCAAACACCGCACGTCTCTTGCTGCGCGCCCTTCTGCAACTAGGGTATGGACTGATTGGCACACAGATGTCACTGCCGCCGTCAATCCACCCTTTGCATCCATCCTTCGAGCTGTTGTTGTCCCGCCTTACGGCGGAGATACTCAATGGCTAAATATGGTTGCCGCATACGAAGCATTATCAACTCCAATGCAGACATTTCTGAGCACACTCAGGACAGTTCACAGATTCAAACGTGCGACTGATGGAGATAATGCTGATGATTACAACGAAATGGTGGACAGCAATCCAATCGAAGCAGAACACCCGATGGTTACTGTCCACCCTGAAACTGGAGAAAAAGCGCTGTTTACCAATCAAGAATTCGCAAAGAGTATCGTTGGCCTGACGTCAAAGGAGAGCAAATTCTTGCTCGAATATCTATGGGAGCACTGCATACGCCCTGAATTTATAGTCAGGTTTCGATGGAAAGAAGGAAGCATCGCTTTCTGGGACAATCGTACAACACAGCATCAGGCTGTTCGCGATGTTTTCGATACAGAATTTGATCGTGAGTTTTACCGTGTAACTCTTAACGGTACGATTCCGGTTGGTGTAGACGGTCGGTTGTCTAAGAAACTGTCTGGGGACTCCATAAAAGCTATTTAGGAATTAAGTACAACTTTGTCGCAGGCAATAGATTCAAATACGCCTAGTAGGAGAATAGAGATGGGACTATCTATCGAACGAATTGGTGGCGTGCTAGGAGCGGAAATCCTGGGTTTCCAAGCCAAAGAAGTTTACCCTGACGCCACTTACGACCTGATTCGTCAGGCACTGGCAGAACACTGTGTCTTGGTGATGCGCGACCAGCCCCTAACCGACCTTGAGGCCGTCGAGTTTCTTGATCGAATTGGTATCACCTTCGATCAATGGAACATTACCCCAGACTTTTTATCTCCCGACACACCGAAGGTTTACCAATTGTCTTCCCGCGCCGGCGGCTCGCGCTATGCCGGTTCAACTTGGCATGCGGACTACGCGTTCATAGACGAGCCTGCCGACGTCAGCTGTATGCAGATGCGCAAGCTCCCAGCCGTTGGTGGCGATACTGGATTTGCCAATATGTACGCCGCGTACGATGCGCTATCTGATCAAATGAAAAATATGATTGCCGACTTAAGTGCAATTTTCGACAACTCCCGCCGACACCGATTACAGTATTCTCATGAAAACACCGTCATCTCCAAGGAACAGCTCGACAGAGTGCCTGTGGCGCGTCATCCCCTTGTTATCACCCATCCCTTGACCGGACGAAAGGCGCTGTATTGCAGTGAGGCATTAGTCGATACCATCGTCGAGTTACCACCGTTAGAGAGCAAAGCAGTTGTCGATTTTCTACACAACCATGTAGATCAACACCAGTTTCACTATCGCCACGTCTGGCGCGCAAATGATCTGGTTCTTTTCGATAACCGTTGTACTAACCATTGCGCAATCACTGACTACGACTTCAACGATAGTCGTGAAGGTATTGTGCTGTGTGCACACATGGACCCCAGTCCGTTTCGGCTGTCCTGATCCAGAGTACCAGTGTTTCCTCATCTATTCTCTGAAATCACGATCGGTGGGTGCACTATTCCCAATCGTATTGTTTCACCAGGCCATCACACCTATCTCAGTGACCGTGAACCGAATGAAGAATTAGTCGCTTACCATCGTGCACGAGCAACAGGTGGTACTGGACTCATCATCAGTGAAGTTGTCGCTGTTCACGCGACCGCGACCTTTTCACACAATCTTTTGGTAGCCACGGATCGTTCGGTGATCCCTGCTTTTTCGCGTCTGACCAAGGCCTGCCACGATCAAGGTAGCCGGATATTTGCTCAGTTATTCCATCCTGGTCGCGAAATCGTACACGTACCCGACGGGCTGCTGCCTATTGCCTGGGCACCGTCCGCAGTGCCCAACGAACGCTTCCATATCATGCCCAAACCGATGCCGGTATCCCTGATAAAAGATGTCGTTTCCGGTTATGGAAATGCAGCGTCGATACTGGCCGAAGCCGGGTTTGACGGTTTTGAAATTGTGGCCAGTCACGGTTATTTGCCGGCACAATTCCTGAACTCGAGAGTGAATCAGCGAGATGATCAATACGGTGGCGATGCCGACCGGCGTCTCAAATTTGTCCGGGATGTGGTCACTGCCATTCGGGGTAGAGTGCCAGACCATGTTCTTGGACTGCGTATCTCTGGTACCGAAATGGATACTCAAGGACTGACTGAGGAAGAGGTTGGCCAAGTCTGTCAGGCGATTTCTCAGGATATTGATTACTTCAGTGTTACGGCCGGATCCTCATCAGGATTGGCTAGTGCGGTTCATATCGCGCCGCCGATGGGAATGGCCCCTGGTTATACGGCACCTCTGGCGGGGACAATCCGAAGAACGACCGGTGTGCCGGTAATAGTAACCGGACGAATCAATCAGCCGCAGGTGGCGGAACAGATTCTTGCACGCGGCGAAGCTGATCTGTGCGGTATGAATCGGGCATTAATCTGTGACCCCGGCATGCCGGGAAAGGCTAAAACTGGACAATCGAATCACATACGTGCCTGCATCGGTTGTAATCAGGCGTGTATTGGCCGAGCTCAAAAAGGTCTTGGGATTTCGTGTATCCAGAATCCAACAAGTGGTCGTGAACTTGAATATGCCAAGCTTCCACCCGTAACCAAACACAAACAGATTATTGTTGCGGGTGGCGGTCCCGCTGGTATGAAGGCAGCGGCAGTAGCGGCGAAGCGTGGTCATGAGGTGCTTTTGGTCGAACGGGATCAGTGGCTCGGGGGTCAAGCTCGTCTCGCGCAACGCTTACCCGGCCGCGAGGAATTCGGTGGCATCATCGACAATCTAGAACGTGAAATGATAGAGGCCGGTGTCACAGTTGTTACTAATACGTCGATTACAGCCGAATGGCTGCAAGGCAAACCTGTCGATGTACTGATTGGCGCCACTGGTGCGGCACCGTACAAGCCTGACTTAGAAGGTCTGTGCCAACCACACGTTCTGACAGCTTGGGAGGTTCTGGAAGACGAAGTCAACGTTGGCACTTCAGTTGCAATCGCAGATTGGCGATCTGACTGGATTGGAATAGGGGTAGCAGAAAAGCTTGCACGCGCTGGTTCATCAGTCACCTTGTTTGTAAACGCGGCTATGGCAGGTGAAACAATCGAAAACTATACCCGTAATCACTATTTGGGTCGCCTCCACAATCTCAATGTCAAAATACATACACACGCCCGTTTATTCGGCACGGATTATCCCATTGTGTATTTTCAGGACACGTTGACGGATGAACCAATCGTCATAGACGAGATCGACACGCTGGTGCTGTCATTAGGTCATTCTGCAGATCAAACACTTGAGAGAGAACTTGCTGGATCTAACATCGAATTGCACTCCATTGGTGACTGCGTTGCACCACGAACTGCAGAGGAAGCTGTCTATGAAGGATTGCAAATAGGATGGAGCATCTGATGACGAATCCGATCAATTGCAGTGACAGTGAATGGGCCACTCGTTAGGACTTTGCCGCACTCTAGACTGTTTGTGAAATCTATCCGATTCGGTCTAAATCTAGACCAGAATTTTCAACCTAACCTTTAGCCCGAGATGGCATCTAGATACATCGACTGGAAGTGAGCGACCCCATGCTCACTCTGCGGAGTGACAGAAGGCGTGACGACTAGTTGACCAACATCATAAGCGCGACTTTCCAATCCCTGTTGCACACTAGCGACTATCGCTGCGTCCTCGGCTCCATTAGTGTCGGGGTAGGTTTTAGCCAGCTCGATTACCTCGTCTACCTTGTCCTGGGACAGGTTCTGATCCGCATACCACAGATAAGAGTACATAGTATCTCGAGGACCACGGGGAACAAAATGACGAACTGAAATACATCGGTGAATGGGGTACATCTCGATAGCTAGATTTGGCCACATGAACCAGATATGCAGGTCGCCGTGAGTCGTTCGGTCGTTCAGACGCTCCGAGAAATGACGGACCACATTATTGTCGATATTGATCTGATAGGCATTAGCCGACCAGATATTCGTGACTACCCAGCGATGTGCCACCGGGCAATGGTAACACTCGCTGAAATTCTCCACCGAGACCTTCCAGTTACATGCGTGAGCAATGTGATCCTCATGGACGAGGTGCATGCCTGGAAGTGATGGCTTAGCATCTAGGATCTCTTCCGACAGGCCCGGAAACTCGTCGATCATAGGAATCGCTCCATCGTCGAGATTGACGAAGATCAGCCCGCAGAAGATTTCCAGTCGGACTTCTCTTAGTTTCACCGCTCCTTTATCGAAACCCGCCACCTCTTCCGTTTTAGGCGCTACTACCAGTGATCCATCCAGGCTGTAACTCCAGGCGTGGTAGGGACACACAAAGCGTTGGCAGGTTCCCTGGCCGGTTGCCACCCGATGGGCCCGGTGACGACAGACATTGTAGAACGCATGTAAAACTTCTTGCTCATCACGCGCGACAATCAGGCTCTCATCGGCAATGTTTACGGTGAAGAATCCTCCTGGGGTCGGTATATCGGAGACGTGACCGACGAACTGCCAGGTGCGATACAATATCTTCTCCTTATCGATCCGATAATAGTCAGGATCGGTATAGTAATAAGATGGGATAGTTTGTAGCGGTTTGTTCATCTCGACCTCTCTAGTCACAAATCTCTTAGGGCTGTTGTTCGCGCTCGTTAGGATTCTTGGTCAACCGAAAAGGTCAGGCCCTTTTCCTCCACAAGCTCCTGCAAAACCCGCAACCCGTTGATACCGCTGGGCCACCCACTGTAGTGGGCGGCGTGCATCATTACCTCCTTCAGTTCGTCCGGGGTTAAGCCGTTGCTCAAAGCGCCGGTCAGATGGGTACGCAATTGTTTTTCCTTGCCAGTAGCTACCAGTATGGAAACCGTTACCAGTGAGCGGTCTCGCAACGCCAGTCCTGGACGGCTCCAGACCTCGCCAAACAGGTAATCGTGAGTGAGCACACCCATATCCCGGAAGGCGGGTCGGCTGTCGTCTTTGAGATCGCCAAACATCTTTTTGATTATTTTCTGCCCTCTGATTTGTCGGTCTTTCATATCTTTCCTACCTTTTGTCTAGTCTTTCGCGTATTGGATATTCCGGAAAGATTCAAGCAGTCGCACCTGGACCAAGATGCATCCACTCGTCCTCTCTGCCTGCCTCTCGTAGTGATACTCGAAGCCTTGAGTGAAATTCATCAAGGTCAACATGGACGATTCGGACATGTCGACTCGATGCAGAATCGAAGCTAGACCGTCCATGCAGTAATCGGTGATTGTTAAAGATTAGCATCTGACCTGCATCAATTTTGAACTGGATCGTTTCGTCTTTTGAATAAATTATATCCAACAGGGGGCGCAACGCATCGTAGAAACGCTCGGTGTCAGTCGGCGTTGCATCGACCGGTGCCATGCATCGGTCATTCAGCCTAATCCCAGTAATAATACCGTTTGCGTCTTGGCGAAAAATAGGCGCTTGTATGTCGAAGTGTCGTCCCTCATCCAGTTCACGATGAAAACGTGCAGGAATTTTACAAAGTGTTCGTAACGCATCAGGGTTTTCCTGGCCCAAGCGCTCTGCTAAACGTAATCCATCTACTAGACTCGATTCCCCACCGATTGGTGACTGCACTACAACATGAAACAATGTGATCCCCGGCGGGTCGATTCGGTACATCTCGTCTGTATGTGGTGTAAGTTCAACCGCCATATCTCCAGTAATTTCTGGCTCAGCTTTGGCCTTTAACTCGTAGATTCCATAGTTCGTCTCTCGCCTCTTACCAATGATAGCTGGAATCTCTTCAGTCATAGAAAGCTCAGTAGGAATGTCGCAAAGTAGTGCAAAACCGCGATCTCGAATACTTTCAAGCATTTGAAGATTGGCAAAGAGGTCATTTGCAACCACCTCATAAGATACAAAATCTGGTAACTTCAGATCAGCTCCCCAAACATAAGGTATTGGTCGACGTTCAAAACGACCTGACTCTGAAAGACGATGACCTCGTAACCACTTTCCTGGGTAAGCTGATTTGTGTTCATCTTCCCAGGTAATATGTAAGGTGTCACCGTGCACTGATATGCCCTTAATTACAGGTCGCGGTGGATAGTCAGTAAGGCGTTGTTGGCGTACACCCTTGATAGATAATCCACACCGCTCACACGTGCAAGCATGTAGCAGCCAAATAGTAGGGAATTCTTCCGCTATGCCATCCTCCCAGAGGGCTAATACTCGGTGTTCCTGCTGTACTGCCTTAATCAGCTGCATGTGCCTTTACTCTGATTTGGTCATTCTAGATATTACAAAACATAGCGGTGAAATTAGTAGTCAATATTGAAACAATTTACGTGAGGACGCACGCGCGATTCCCTAGATAAAGACTACGCAGGCAAGCACACAATATTTACTCCATTATATTCCCACAAATGTACAATCCTCCCACAAACTGTCAAAGTTCCGATTGAACTAGCAAATGTCAGTCAGCAATCACAGGATAGACCCTGACCTCAATTGTTTCGTGAATCTTGAGGCCTATCCAATTGATCGATTGGATAGCGAGGCGGGTCAGGAGCTATTAAACCGAGCGCATCGGATGATGAAAGAGGACACGCTCGTTGAGTTTCCAGATTTTCTTAGGTCTCAAGCGGTTGTGGCTTTGGCAGAAGAACTGACTGCGTTGGAGTCGAACGCTCATCAGATAGACTACATGAGCACACCTTACGGCTGGATGGACAATTCAGAATTTCCTCCTAACCATCCGCGTTCTGCGCTTTTTCGACGCAACTGCGGCACTATCACAACCGAGTTGTTTTCTGAGGGCTCACTGTCGAATAGGCTCTTTCACGTTGATGAGTTGACCGAATTTGTTCGTCAAATGTTGGGGTATGAAACGCTGTATCGTTCAGCCTGTCCAACATTATCTATACAGGTGAATGTCATGGATGAGGGTGACCGATTCGACTGGCATTTTGATACAAACGATGGTGTCGTGTCGTTCATGATTCAAAATGCAGATACCGGAGGCGCCTTTGAGTACGTTCCACTCATCCGTGATGAAGATGATGAGAGTTACGATACGGTGTCTGATGTATTTGACGGATCACATGAGCCTCGTCGTCAAACCGCGAGCGCGGGAACCTTGTTGTTGTTTCTTGGGCGGCGTTCTATACATCGAGTAGCACCGGTTGGCGCGACAAAACGATCGCGACTTAGCTTACTTTACAGCTATGATCGTACGCCGGGAATGGTGTTTCCTGTCGAGAGTTGTCAACGCATAACCAGTTCATCTAATGAACCTTATTTGGGGGCGCAAACGAAGCAGGGGTAGCTGGGCAGACGTTAGCAGCGCCTAACCCAGCCCCTCCACCAAATCCTCACTTCGGCCTGAAAATTATCTACTTATACTGCCTATACGCTGACCCGCCTG
>ERZ651768.3040-NODE-3040-length-11389-cov-15.838048_pt1 | contig 11389 bp, 10 predicted proteins | sample MGYA00514754_ERZ651768 | MGnify/ENA metagenome assembly ERZ651768 | reverse complement strand
TTGAAATCCCTGATACGGTTATTTTATTGGGCCCTAATCACACAGGGTTCGGCGAAAGAATTGCCATTATGGCTGAAGGAACCTGGAGCATGCCTCAAGGCGATGTTAAAATTGACAACCAACTCGCAAATGAAATTTGTAAAATTTCTTTAATCGCTAAAAAAGATAATCAAGCACACAAAAAGGAACATTCACTTGAAACTCAATTACCCTTTCTTCAGTTCTATCGTGATGAGTTCAAAATTGTTCCTATCTGCATGATGCGACTGAAACTCGAAGAATGTGAGGAAATAAGCCGCGCCATAATCAAAGCCCTAGAAAAAGCAGGACGTAGCGCCCTTATCGTCGCGAGTTCTGACATGACTCATTACGAAACTCATCAAAGTGCGTCAAAAAAAGATAACGATGTAATAAACCAGATATTAAAGCTAGATGCGAAAGAACTTTACAACACGGTTCATGATAACAATATTTCAATGTGCGGGATCAACCCAACCGTGGTTATGTTGATGTGCGCTAATGAAATGGGCGCGAAAGAAGCACTTTTAGCCAAGTATATGACATCAGGAGAAGTAAACGGCAACATGAATCATGTTGTAGGGTATGCTGGCCTTATTATTAAGCGAGAATAATTCTATAACTCCCCGAAATATGCGACTAAGCAGTTGTTTTAAGCATTACTCATCCAAGCACTGCATCAATTCGATCTCATATTTATCCGGCTTCGTAAAAATAAACCGAGTTCCACGCTCTGTTTCAACCGGACCTTCCGTAATGGGGATTTTCGCCTTTTTTAATTTATCCATGCACTGCTCAAGATTTTCAACCTGAAACGCTAGGTGCACTAGGTCTTCTGGAACCTTAACATTCCCACTATTGGGAAAAGAACACAGTTCAAGATCACATTCGGTATCAGGAAACCTCAGAAATACCAGTTGTGAACCACGAGGGGATATCTTTCGTTCAATAATTTCCATACCTAGAATGCCATTGTAGAAATTAATGGAACGACCCATATCATGAACTCGGAATCGGGTATGCAGGTATTTTTTTAGCATAATTCCCTGCTAAGAGTGACAACAGGTTCATATTTGGACATCCTTTCACGAACGAGTGAAATAATTTCATCCAATTGGTCGGTATTGTCTGCTTCAAAGCGCAAAACTAGCACTGGCTGTGTATTGGAGGCGCGAATTAAAGCCCACCCATTTTCGAAATTAATCCTTACTCCATCAATATCGATAATATCGTAATGTTCTCTGAAGCTTTCTGTAAGTTCACGCACGATTTCAAATTTACGGTCATCGGGACAATCAATGCGAATTTCCGGAGTTGAAGCAGTTTTTGGAACATCAGCAAGCATTTCTGAAACCTTTTTTTCAGAGGAAGCAACTATCTGAAGAACCCTGCACGCAGCGTAAATGGCGTCGTCGAATCCATAATATCCATCCGCAAAACAGACATGCCCACTCATTTCACCAGCTAATAGGGCGTTGGTTTCCTGCATTTTCTTTTTAATCAATGAATGACCAGCCGCAGACATTACCGCTGTTCCACCGTGGTCCTCAACATCCTTGAAAAGATTCTGCGAACACTTGACCTCACCCACAATCGTTGCACCAGGGTTATGCTCTAAGATCTCTCTTGCAAATATCATTAAAAGCTGATCTCCCCAAAGGATTTTTCCTTTCTCATCTACAATACCGATTCTGTCCGCATCGCCATCGAATCCGATCCCAAGCTCCGCTCCCTCTTCCTTAACTTTATTACCAAGATCGAACATATTCTTTTCTACCGTTGGGTCCGGATGGTGGTTAGGAAAATTGCCATCGGGTTCACAGTATAGTTCGGTAATATTTGCACCTATTTGCTTTAAAAGCTTCGGTCCTACGATTCCAAAACATCCATTACCCCCGTCGACCACAACCTTAACGGAGCGCGAAATTTTGACAAGATCCAAGATACCTTGAATATAGTCTTCTAAAATATTTTCATATCTCAATTTCCCGCAACCCAACTCAAAATCATTACTATCAATTAACCTTCGCAACTCTTGAATACTCTCCCCGTACAAACTATGGAGACCGTGGCTAATTTTGAACCCGTTAAACTCTGACGGATTATGGCTCCCTGTGATCATCACACCGCCATCTGGTTTCAAGTGATACAAGGAAAAATAGGCCACTGGCGTTGGAACCATGCCTATATCTATGACATCGCACCCAGTGGAATTTAATCCACGAATAAGATTGTCTCGAAACGGGATAGAACTAACCCTCATGTCATATCCAACCGTAAGGGTTCTCCCACCATTTCTACGAATATAGGTGCCTATACCTTTGCCAATTCGTTCTGTGGAATCTCGGGTCAAATCTTTATCCACTAACCCGCGGATATCGTATTCTCTAAAAATATCTGGATTGATAGTTTCGGTCATAAATCATTTCTTAAAAATTTTTTGATATTTATTTCGTTTAGCACTGGAATATGTTTTTTATTTTTCTTTAATAACGGTTAGTAAGGATTCTGGGCAAAGCCTCCGTCTACCGTAAAATTGGACGCGGTGATCCAGCTTGATAAATCGGAAGCTAGAAAAAGGACCAAACCTGTAACATCGTCAGGAACTCCCATCCGTTTAAGCAATAATGTTTCTGCTGAGGAAGCCCGAATTTCAGCAGCTACATCTTGCAAATCCTTAGCTGATTTCTCAGCAATGTTCTTGGCTTCATCATCCCAAGACTTTGACCAAACAGGTCCCGGAGAAACCGAATTGACCAGTACTTTATCACTGGCAAGAGTACGCGCCAGTGAAATAGTTAAGTTGCATAATCCTGCTTTCACTGCACTATAGTGAGGGAATACATCTCCAGGACGACTTGCCGCAACCGATGTTATATTGATAATCCTCGGCGATACAGATTGCTTTAAGGACGAGCTAAACAACCGACAAGCTCTTACGGCTGACATAAGATTAACATCAAATACTTCCTGCCAGTCTTTATCGCTAAGATCGAAAAATCCTGCCAGTTTCTGAATCGACCCTACATTGTTGATAAGAATATCAACTCCTCCCAATGCGGAGATGGCTTTATCATGAAATGTTTGAATGTCACCTGATTTAGAAAAATCGGCCGAGAAAAAAAAATGCCCTGTTCCAGAAATCTCATTTTCAATCGCATGAAGTCGTTCACTGTTACGTGCGGAGCCAGCAACATGTGCTCCCGCCTCACCAAAGGCCAGGGCTAAACCTTTCCCTATACCTTCACTAACACCTGTAATGACCACTTTGCGGTTTTTTAAATTTATATCCATGCTAAAATTCTTCTTTTTTTAAAACCCCAACTACCTTTCCATAGCAGACTTATGGCAACTGAATTATTTCCAAACCTCTCATCCTCATCATCTCTGATCTGGCTGGTTCCAGCGATCGGGTTTCATGTTGTAAATATATTCTTGGGTGTCTTCATGGCATTCCAAAAAAAAACTCCAGCCATCATTAGAATACATAGCTTCCTATACTACGGAGTTCTTATTTGTCTGGTTAACTTCCTTATAATGAACCAAATACACGGAGAAAACACAGTCTGGGACTACTTAGTTTTCGCCTACTTTATCACACTCGTACCTATCAGCAAACGATGGGACATCCTGATACACGCGTTCATTACCTTGATCGGGTTAACGTTTCTACCCGTCCTTATTATCCTGCAAATGTAAAAATCAGAATCGAAGCAAAGAAGGACAAAGTTTGGTCCACGATTTTTTTTACTATCTTGACGGTTTAAATAGAGATGGTGAAAAGTTTAATCTTGGATTCCTGCTTTGACGGTAACAGGTCCAAACACTTTGGTACGACATCCTAGCCTTTGGTGGGGTTCCAGCCGATGAATTTTTTCAAAAAGGGTTTGCTCGCTTACGTTTTCAAGTGGGGTCGGTTCTATAACGCATTTACCACAAAGACCCATTCCCCGGCAGTTTAATTGAGTATTGAGCCCTTTATAAAGATCCACATCCTGAAACAATGCAGATTTTCTTAAATTGGCGCCATAACCCAACTTGTATTCCTTGGATACACCTGTTTCTTCATTAGTTATAGTAACCTTGGGCATTTTGTTTGAAACCTCGTTTGCAAAAAAACCACAATTAGAGCCAGGAAGAGACACATTCTGCACCTCATCCACTAAAAGTCAATCCTTTTCCAAAGTACAAAGCAAAAACAATTAACTGCACCTATATTGAATAATTGTGACCTGTGAGAATTTTTTTATTTTTCAAATAGTTGTAAATCGTATTGGCTGCTTCACTTTCTTTTTCTGTCTCCGCTATCGACAGCTTGATGTCACAATTTTTACTTATCTCTTTTTCATCAGTAACAAAAATTTCGACAACTTGGCAGGGTTCTACCAATAAGCGGAGGTCTGTGTGGTCCTCTTGGTTAAAAACATTGGATGTAGATATAACCACATGTCCAGCATCAAGAAACAGTTTTGCTACTTCACCGAATCTTCGCAGCACTTCACCTTCTTGCTTTTTCTGCTGTGACTTAATATCAGCAGAAACACCCAAGGCTACATTACGTCCATCCAAAAGATAACTCTGATAATTAAGTTCGAAGAGTTTTCGTTCAAGGTATTTCGCCAATTTAGCCTTACCAACACCAGACGATCCCACTATCAATATCAAAGTCGACTGATGTCCATTTCGATAGGCTCTTTCTTCTAACTGAATATCACTCTTAAGCCAATGAAAGTCCCGATGGCGAACTTCATCACGCAAACGATCAACCTTACTTGGCGTATATGTGGTAATGATCCCCCCGCCACACACATCATATCCATCGACCAAAACAAAACGACCTGTAGTTGGAACCGACCCAAATAAATCAAAAACCACAGGGGTAAAAGTGCGGAGTGTAACTTCAGCAACATCGTTTTTAGCTAAAAATTCCTGACCTACAAGTGTTTCCAACGTCGAGGCGTCCACTACTTTTTTAAATTCCACAATTTCGCAGGGTACTTCTTGGGTAGTTAGTTTCAACGTATACGTTCTTCCTTTTTCAAGATGGCGCTTACCCATCCAAAATATATTGACATCAAACGTGGTAGAAACAATTGGCAATTCTGATTTGAGAGTAGCAACATCGCCACGCTCCACAAAAATCTGTTCCTTGAGAGTAAAACCTATTGACTCAGAAGCTTTAGCTTCTATAGGCTGGTTCTCCACGCTCCATGCCTCAATCGTTTCAATCACTCCTACCTTGTTTGAAGGTGAAAAAACTATTTGGTCGCCTACGTTGACCGTTCCCGACTCAACTCTGCCAGAAATTATTCTACGCTCATCAAATTTGTAAACATCCTGTACTGGAAAACGAAATGGTAGGTGCGTCGGTGGTTGTTTTTCTGTGAATTGATCTAGCATACTAAGAATACTCGGTCCTTTATACCAAGGTATTTCTCCACTAGTTTTGGCAATATTAATTCCCAACTTGGCAGAAACAGGAATAAATTCTCTAGCCTCGATACCCATTGAGCCAAGAAACTTCGTATATTCAGCTTTAATCTTGTAATAAACCTCGGGGTCATAGTCGACTAAATCCATCTTGTTAACAACCACAGCCACCTGAGTCAACCCAAGTAATTTAAGAATATACCCATGACGACGCGACTGTTCTTGAATCCCCTCATATGCATCAATCAGCAGTAAAGCTGACTCAGCATTAGCCGCGCCTGTAACCATATTCTTTAAAAACTCCTTGTGTCCAGGAGCATCAATGATCACATATCGTCTTTTTTGTGTATTGAAAAATATTTGTGACGTGTCAATTGTGATTCCTTGTTCCTGTTCTTCCTCCAACGCATCAAGAAGGAACGCGAATTCAAATTCCTTGCCCTGACGTTTGCAAATATCCTTCACAAAATCTAGTTTGCCTGTAGGCAAACTGTCCGTGTCAGACATGAGGCGACCAACCAAGGTTGACTTACCATGATCCACATGACCCACAATGACCAACTTCATCAAACGACTATTAAATATATTAGCCTTACCGTTATCACTCATAATTACTCTATTACTCTTTACTTTGATTTTGACTAGGAGGGGCGAGCATCTATTTTAAATTACATATACCCTCGGGCGCGAAGTTTTTGCATCGCGTATGTGTTTTCCTGGTCTTGAGCCCTGCCAGAACGTTCAGCGGATGTAGTATTTTTCAACTCTTCAATAACCTCGACTACATTTTTAGCCTTAGAATCAATGGGGAACGTGCATGGCGCGCAACCCAGTGATCTATAGCGTTTACCTTCCGAGTTAGAAAAATAAAGGTCGATGATTGGAATTTTTTCACGATGGATATACTCCCAAACGTTCAACTCGGTCCAGTGAAGAATCGGGTGAATACGAATATGTGTATCAGGGGTAAAAGATGTTTTGAACTGATCCCAGAGCTCCGGAGGTTGATCTTTAAAGTTCCATTCAAAATTTTTATCACGAGGAGAAAAATAACGCTCCTTTGCTCGGGTACCTTCCTCATCTCTACGAATACCAAGAATTAGGCCTGTGTACCCTTCCTGTTCCATTACTGCGTGCAAACCCATAGTCTTTAATGCTTCACAACAAACAAGCCGACCTTTTTCATGGTTCATTCCCTCACTTAGCGCCTTCTCGTTTTTTCCTACCACTAAGTTGAGACCCCATTTCTTCGCAAACTCATCCCGATACTTAATCATTGCTGGAATTTTGTAGGTAGTATCAATATGCACCAGCGGGATAGGACAATGACCAAAAAATGCTTTTCGTGCAAGCCACACAAGCACCGTCGAATCCTTACCAATAGACCAAAGCATTGCAAGGTTCTTGAAGTTCTTATACGCCTCACGCATTATAAAAATACTTTGGTTTTCTAGTTCGTCTAAATGATCCATATTACAAATATGACTCGAGGTATAACAAAAATAGGGATAAAGGACACTGTATCCCGTTCATCAAGTGGAATCAAGTGCTTATCAGAGCCAGTCGCCAAAAACACCTAATGTTTATCTTGAAAATAAAAAGGGGTGGATTATGAGATAAATCCTCATCAGCGTCAACATTATTCCTCTTTATCCAATAATCGTTGAAATATTTGGGATCAACAACTAGAACATTGTTGAATTGATTAACAGTTGGAAATGAAAAAAACCTCTTAACTTCCTGTTTTAGGTTATTTTATTTTCCATTCGGTACCCTGGGCTGTGTCCTCCAAGACAACTCCCATTTCCGTTAACTCGTCTCGGCACTCGTCTGCTCGACCCCAATCCTTATTCTTGCGCGCTTCATTACGATCATCAATAAGACATTCGATTTTCCCAACATCAAGTTCAAGCTCTGTTTTCTTGATGTTAAATATTTCTTGCCTAATTTTTTCTGGTGATCCTGTAAGTAAACCTAGTAACTCCCCTACAAATTTAAAGGTCGAAAGACGAAGAGCTAGGTTTTTCTTATCCCCCTCTCCATTACCAATAAGACTGCACTCAGAATTAATTCCGCGTGACTCTTCGTTCAAATGAGCAACTACCACAGCAGTATTAAAGTCGTCATTCATTGCCTTCTCGCATTTAGCTAAAAAAGGGTGGTTTTTAATCTCCTCTAGAGAAACATTGTGGTCTCCTACAATAGATCCCGCATTATCCAAAGCCTCATAGAAACGCAATATCACCTTTTCCGCATCCTCTAAGTTCTTCATGCTGAAATCTATAGGGCTCCTGTAATGACTGCTAACCAAAAATAAACGTAATGCCTCCGGGTGAAACTTTTTATAAATATCTCGCAGAGTAAAAAAATTACCTAGCGACTTTGACATTTTTTCCTTATCTATATTCACGAATCCATTGTGCACCCAAAACCTGACAGGCAAGCAACCTGTCACACCACAGGATTGTGCAATTTCATTTTCATGATGGGGAAAAACCAAGTCCTTTCCGCCTCCGTGGATATCAAAAGTATCTCCAAAGTATTTTCGCCCCATAGCCGAACATTCAATATGCCAACCAGGTCGCCCTGCGCCCCAAGGGCTATCCCAGTTAGGTTCATCGGGTTTACTTTTTTTCCACAAAACAAAGTCTAGTGCATCTCGTTTTTTTTCGTTCACGTCTACTCTTGCACCCGCCTGAAGGTCTTCTATATTTTTTCCAGAAAGCTGCCCATATCCATCAAAAGAGCTTACCGAATAAAAAACATCTCCTTCTGACTCATAAGCTTTTCCTCGTTCAATCAATGAGGAAATCATATCGAGCATTTCTTGAATGTGGTCAGTGGCTTTCGGCTCTTCCGTTGGTGATTGAATATAGAGTCGTCCCATATCCTCGTAAAATGCTTGGATAAATTTTTCCGTCAACTCCTGCCAAGGAATATTTTGCTCTTTGGAACGATTAATAATCTTGTCATCTATATCGGTGAAGTTTCTTACGTATGTGACATCGTACCCACAATGCTTCAAGTAACGGAAAATGGTATCAAAAACAACCCCTGATCGGGCATGACCAACATGGCAATAATCGTAGACCGTGACTCCGCAAACATACATTCCTACTATGTTTTCACGCACAGGCTCAAATACTTCCTTTTTGCCGGATAAGGTATTGAAAATTATTAGGCTCATAGCGGACTAACCTATCACCTCAAAAACTGTAAAGTCAACTATTTGGCTCTAGGCTCAAATCACCGTTTTTTCGACTCTCCACCATCAATAAACAGGATTTCTCCATTGACGAAAGGACTGTCCAATAGATAATCGAATCCGCGTAGAATGTCCGACGTATTGCCATGTGTTTTCGTGGGAATATTTGATGCGTTCTTTATAAGGTATTCATCAGAACTCCCTGATGGAGGTAGGATTAGGCCTGGAGCAATGCCATTAACGCGAATAGTTTCGCCCCAACTCACAGCCGAAAGTTCAGTGAGGTGGGCCAGTGCTGATTTACTAACCGAGTAAGCACCAAAAGTGGAGACCCTTCTTAGAATACGCTCGTCCAAGATATTTATAATGAGCCCATTGTTAACCTTGTTTTTAAATTCTCTCATCAAAATAAATGGAGCCATTAGGTTAATATTAATCGTATCAAGAAGCTCTGGATTAGATGTTTCCTCAAGGTTTTTTTGAATAAAGTTTGCTGCTGAATTCACAAGAAGGTCGATTGAGTTGAAATCTGCTAAGACTTGATCCATCAACAAGGGAATAGAGTCGAAGTTGGTGAAGTCAACACAGTATGTTTTACATTGAACCCCAAACTTTCTCGTTTCTTCGGCTGTTTGCTCGGCGGATTCCCTTGAACTCCCATAATGAAGGGCAATATTGTATCCGCGCCCTGCCAAGTGAAGAGCTATAGAGCGCCCCAGTCTAACAGCACCTCCTGTCACTAAAGCTGTTGGCATAACTATTTCGCTTTTTTTTTATGCTATGATGAGTTATTAATTCTGGCCCTTAGATATTGAACGGGGCACTATTGTTTAAAACAAATTTAAATTAACAGTTTAAGGTTTCTACGCCAAGTGCAGTTTCAGGCCCTGTGTAAATTAGTACATAGCGCAATTCACCTATTTCTAACCACAACTAACCCATGAGTGATACGGCAAAAGGAAAATCCGTAAATATTGTAGTCCTTACTGTAAGCGATACGCGGACGAACGAAAATGACAAATCAGGAGATACCCTGGCAAAGCGGCTAACAGAAGCCGGACATCACCTCGTGGAAAAACGAATTGTCAAAGACGAGTTATCTTTACTAAAGGATGTCCTTAAAGAATGGATCAACTCATCTGAAGTGGATGTCATTATAGCCACCGGAGGCACTGGTGTTACGGGAAGAGATGTGACCCCTGAGGCTTTCGAATCCTTGTACGAGAAGCCCATTCCCGGTTTTGGAGAGTTGTTTCGGTGGTTGAGTTACCAGAATATCAAGACTTCTACCATACAATCTCGGGCGACTGCAGGTGTTGCGAATGGAACATTTCTATTTGCCTTACCCGGTTCCACCGGCGCGTGTAAAGATGCATGGGACATGATTATCGTACACCAATTAGACAGTACTCACAAACCTTGTAACTTAGTAGAACTGATGCCTCGTTTGATGGAAAAGTAGGGTCCTCGCTAATTACAAATACATTTCCCCCTATGAGAAGGTTAGAGTTTCTAGTCGACTCCAATCACCAGGCGCTCAGGTTGGATGTTTTTCTTTCTGAAAACCAAACCGAATTTAGTCGGTCTCACCTTAAAAGGCTAATCGAACTAGGTCACGCTTCTGTTAACGGTTCTCTGGCACAGGCAAAATACAGAATCAAAACTGGCGACAGAATAGTTCTTATTATTTACCCACCCTCCACGTCAGGGATAGATGCTGAATCTATACCTCTTAAAATCATATACGAAGACGAGGCAATGCTCGCAGTAGACAAACCTGCAGGAATGGTAGTACACCCCGCACCGGGACATGCAAAAGGCACCTTGGTCAACGCGTTATTAAACCATTGTTCTGACTTGTCTGGAATTGGTGGTGTCGAACGACCAGGCATTGTACACCGTCTAGATAAGGACACCTCCGGGGTTGTACTCATTGCCAAAAATGAGATCGCCCACCGCTCTCTTGCTAGTCAATTTAAGAATCGAAAAGTAAAAAAAACCTACCTCGCTCTGGTGCGCGGTGTAGTAAAGTCTGCCTCTGGAATTATAGAAACTTCAATAGGAAGGCACAAAACCAATCGAAAAAAAATGACCGCCACCATTAATCAGGGTCGCCAAGCAGAAACCCGCTACAAAGTTTTAGAGACCCTTGGACACTTTTCTTATCTTCAACTATTTCCAAAAACAGGGCGAACTCATCAAATCAGAGTCCACTTGGCATCAATTCACCACCCCGTTCTTGGAGATAAATTATATGGCGGCTTAATCACGGGACCCTACCTGATGATGCCTCGACAGGCTCTGCACGCCCATAGAATAGAAATAAACCATCCTGTCAATGAACAACCCTTAGTTTTTGAAGCCCCCGTACCTCCAGATATAAACAACTACCTGGTGGCATATCGTCAAAACTTGAACCCATAACACCCTATTCTACGGATACAGGGGAAAATCCTATAGTCTATAGCTATAATCATAAATTGATTCTCTTTTTAGTTTGCAAGTAATTACACATCAGTAAAAGTTCTTCGTGTAATTTGTCGTAACATCTGTGGAAAAAATGTTTATAAGATTGACTCAGTAAAAATTAGATAGTGATAAATATGTAGTCCCATTTTTGGGATTTTTTTATCAAATGAAGACAACACCTTTAATTTCAAAATTTAAGTGAAAAGAAATTGGTCTGAGTATCGCCAAAATGAAAACTACTGAAACTATCATGTATTTTCCACATAA
>ERZ651768.3038-NODE-3038-length-11393-cov-9.886797_pt1 | contig 11393 bp, 11 predicted proteins | sample MGYA00514754_ERZ651768 | MGnify/ENA metagenome assembly ERZ651768 | reverse complement strand
GCGCAACGACGGCCACAGGTTGCCACTTCGATACTGCGCCAAATCCTTTTCGTCGCGGTGCAAATTCGCCCTGCAGTAAATTGATAGACCTCGCGGTGTCGCCTCGGCTGACCAGATGTGCCAAAACTCCATCTTCGGCACTTTGTTTTTCAATTTGATCCGCGCCGAATCCCGAGTCCTCAATTTCTGTTGACGTCAAGTCCCCATTGACTACTTGCAACACAGGGCGTTCTTCGGGCGGCCGACCACTTCTAAGCGTCTCCAGCACGGTGATCAAGTTCGGCCGATCAATCGCCGCAAGTTCGTGTGCAGCGCTCACAAGCACGCGCTCGCCCTCAAACAACACGCCAATGGCGCCGTCATCGCAACCAAGCAGCGTGCCATCGACTAATGTTTTTCCCGGTTTCAAGCCAACGTGCTCCAAAGCGGCGAGCCAATCTTCGAGCAGCGTCTTAGGCAAGACCATACAGTCGACGGCCTCGCCGGGCCGAATCGTACCGCTGGCAATGTGCATATCATTCAAATCGTCGGTGAGATATTCCTCCAGCGCATAGGGGAGTCCGCGGCGTATCTGTGATGCAGTTCGACCAGGGATCGATACCCGGATCGACACCACGAGTTCGGTCGGCACGATCAACACGATAGACGTCGGATCATCAAAGTCCACAGGATCAACAAGATCCTCCAAACCACGAAGATCGGTTATGCCACGGTTCTTGATAACACCCTGGTCAGTAGTCAGCCATTCCAACTCTGCCACAGGCCCATCCTCAGAAGGCTGCACGGCATCAAAAAATCGGATAAAGAGAGTTGGCATGTTTTTTCTTCGAAAGTGTCCGCCTTACCGCGGTCTTATACCTTGCTCGCGCCGTCCGCTTCTGCCGACGGCATCGAAAATTTCTGCCCAAAGTCGCGAGATAAAACCGACAACTGGCCCGACGATGGGTCCCGATACACAACCGTAGTCAATACGACTCGGCTTTCGAACCGCTCCACGCGCACGCTGATCTCAAAATAGTCGCTACGAACCGCAAGCACACCCGCGCTATCACCAAGCGCAGCATAATCAGCCGTGAAGGATTCAATATCCTCATATTCTCGTTCAGATTGTACCAACGATTGCGCTTCGGACGGTCCAAAATTAGGGCCCAAACTTTCAAGCACAGATGACGTCGCGGTATTCACGTTGACGCCCAATCGTAAAGGGGGCAGAACCGTCACGTGTGATCGAAACCGCGCGAACTCCTCACGACTCAACCCTGCAGCGAGAGCGACCTCCGAAAGATGCGCGGCCGGTTGATTAGCCGTCCGGTAGGGCACGTCATACAAAAGGTAGTCACCATCCTCCAACCCCAACCCCGTCACCTCCGAATCGTCGTCAATCCAATCAAGCCATCGATCGGCGAGACTCGAATCAATATTCAACGCGCGATACAGGCGTTTTAACCGAGCGTGATTTTCAAGCCCTCCTCCACCCACGACGGAATTGAGGTTGAATCGCCCCGCAAGATCCGTCACACGAACCTCGACCTCACCGTCCTCAATCTGCGGTGGGTTGAACGGCTTTGACCACTTTTCTAGGAATGTATCGATCGAGCGTGATGACTCCTGCTCCCAATCTTCGTAGAGCATTTGGCGTGCAAAGATTTCACCACCAAGTGCATATTCTCGGAGTTGCGCCTGCTCGAATAGTTGTCGGCTGGCTGCAAGCGTGAGGCTGTGGTGCGTCATTAAGTGGTACGCCAGAGCGCTCACCACCGCAACGATAAGCAATACGCTAACGAGAGCAACGCCATGATTGCGACCATGGATCATCAATCCTCCACCTCTTCTTCCACCTTTCCTTCAACGGTTTGGGTGCTCGTCTGAGAAAGAATGTCCGCCTCGACTGGGACCTCCCACAAACGTTGGATCTCACCAAAAATCTCAGAATCGACTGTCAGTCGTACCGCAACCAATTGTCGTTCGGGATCTTCATGGTATTCCGGCGATAATGGCCAATAGAGATACTCGGCGCCTGACAGATCAACGGCACGAAATTCCGCATTCAACAAATCACTCAAAAGCAACTGTTCCAGTGGTTGGGTCGTGGGTGCACGGTCAAGCACCGGCCAAAATATCCGATACAGATCGGAACCTCGCAATTCATATCCGACTCTCTGAAGCTCCGTTCTTGGGGCACCCGTTGGGTTGACCCACCCGTTGCGTGTCAATTCGATCAATTCATGACCACCAATCTCAAGCGGCAAACCGGCGTCGCCGAGCTCGTCGCGTACGTAACGAAAGGAAACCTGCTCAATATCACGTCGGAGTATTTCGAACGCTCGCTGCAATTCGGTCAATTCCCTACCTCGCTCGGTGACGCGCTCCGTCGTATCCATCATCCGAACAACGAGCTGGCTCGACATAATCCCAATCACAGAGAACACACTCAGTGCGACCAACATTTCGAGCAAAGTAAAGCCGCGTGACGACATCAATATCGCCCGACAAACGCAGTAATGCGATCGACCGGTCCAACTTCGACACCGTCGTCAATGAGATAAACCACCAGTTCGACCCGACGTACCCATGGGTGCGTTGTTTGTCGAATTTCCGTATCCACCTCCCACACTCGGTCACCTAGGATCTTACGTTCCCGCAGCGAACTGAGTCGTATGGGTGTGTCTTTGCCACGCTGCTCCAGGCGTATGGTGGTCAAGTGATTCAACATGACCCAGTGACCCAGAGTGCGCTGTTCCAATCCATGCAGCTGAACCGCAGCATCGCCACCGCGCGAATAAACACTCGTTGCCACAATGGCTAGGATCGCGAGAGCGACCATCAATTCGAGCAACGAAAATCCCCTCTCCTTCACGAACCTAATCGCCGAGATACCGTAGCTTCTAACCATTAGTCACGGTCCCCTAACGCCGTAATCCGTGTCCTCTGAATACCATCAGAGAAGACGGTCCATCCCGTCGCTCCCCAATCAGGAATCCAATGCGCTTCAAACGGGGTTTGTTCGCCACTCGCATAAATCACGATATGCGGCGCGCGACGGAGAGACACCGAGGACGACAAGTCCACCAACCCGGAATCAGCCGCGGGCCCGGACGGTCCGTCCACGCTGAGGGTAGTACCCGCGTCCAGGTCGTATCGATCAAACGGTCGTATCTCCGTCTCGTACCAAGTTTCTTCAGACTCGTCGTAAATGGCGAAGGCATACGAATCCACATCAACGTAGATACCCCAAGTTTCATTACGGGCCAGCGATTCCTGGCGGGCGAGCTCGATGGCGGTGGCCATCCGTTGCGCGGCGGTTTTAAGGCGCTGCTCCCGATCGGATCCAAAAAACGATAGGACGACGGTTCCCATCAGAACGCTAATGATGACCACCACTAGCAGGAGCTCAAGGAGTGAAAACCCTTTGTGCTTGGACGATCGAACCTTGATTGAATACGTTACCGTTGGCTTACAAGTCCTTGTAGAAAATGTCCGCCGCAATGCCTTCACCCCCTTCCTGACCATCCGCCCCGAGCGAGTACAGGTCGAATTGGCGCCCGCTGTTGATGTAGAGGTAAGCAGTACCCCACTGGTCAGTTGTCAACTTCCTTAAATACGGTTCCGGCCCCCAACTACGTGGTTCGGGGAACCCGGCCGGTTTATTGACCAAGGCCTCAAGGCCTTGCTCGGTCGACGGGTAGTGCGAATTATCGAGACGATAGAGATCAAGCGCCGTACCCATGGCACGTATATCGTTTTGGGCCGCCATGACCCGTGCTTCGTCACCGCGCCCCAATATGTTTGGAACCAGGAGACTAGCCAACAAGCCGATAATGACAACCACCACCATGATTTCAATGAGTGTAAAACCCCCTTGGCTGTTGTACGGGCGACGACGAAATTTCTGTTTGCGCATCACATCACCAAAGTGTTCATGTTGAGAATGGGTAACAAAATCGCCATCACAATAACGAGAACGACGGCCGCCATCACTAATAACATAAGCGGTTCGAACAAGCGTACCAGCGTTGTCACAATCCGCTCCAGTTCTTGTTGCTGATAATCCGCTACCTTCGCCAGCATGACGTCGAGTTCACCGCTCGCTTCTCCGCTTGCGATCATGTGCAGAAACATGGACGGGAAGCTTCCCGTCGATTCGAGCGCGGCTCGTAGACTTGACCCTTCCGTTACACGCTGAACCGCATCAGATAAGCGTTGCTTCATCCATTCATTGCTGACGACTTCGGATGCAATCGTCATCGCATCCACCAACGGAACGCCACTTGAACTCAGGATGGACAACGTGCTCGCGTACCGCGCAGCATTTGACCCGCTTACGATTCGTCCGATAAATGGGATACGCACAGTGCGTCGGTCCCAGCTTTGACGGATATCAGGCCGTGCAAGCAGCCATCGGACACCAAATAGCGCGGCGATAATGACGAGGGCAATCCAAACGAAGTAGGCGCGTACAAAGCTACTAAGTCCAATCAGCGCACTCGTGATGAAGGGTAACTCGGCGTCCGTGTTGTCAAACACGCGAACAATTTCCGGAACCACAAACACCATCAGACCACCAACAATGAAAAATGCGACGACGAGAAGGAGGATGGGGTAGAACATGGCCATCTCGACATTACGCCGAGCTTCGAACCGCTGCTCCGTATAGGTCGCCAAATTATTAAGAATCGTATCGAGGTGACCGGATTGTTCACCCGACGCTACCGTTGAGCGAAACATACTTGCAAACGTCGATGGAAATTCCGCGAGTGCAGACGCAAGCGATTGTCCTTCCAAAACTCGACTCCGGACCGTCATGATCATTGAGGTCACGCGACGACGCTCGGTCTGTTGGGCGACGGCAGATAACGCCTCCTCAATCGGCAGACCGGCCGCTATCAACGTCGCCAATTGACGGGTAAACATGGCGAGACCCAATTGCGACATACCCAGTCGAAACGAAAAACGTTCGAGACCCTTTTTCGTTCCTTGGTTCGTGGCAACCACTTCGAGCGGCGCCAGACCCTGATCCCTTAACGTCTGGCGTACGTGACGTCCGCTATCGCCTTCAACAACACCTTTTCGGCGACGCCCATTCGGGTCAAGGGCAAGGTATTCGAATGCAGGCATTGCCTAGTCTTCCAACGTGACGCGTAGAATTTCCTGGATCGTCGTATCGCCAGAGAGTACTTTCTGGCGTCCGTCGTCTTGGATCGTTGGCGCGTCGCCTCTGACATGATCAACCATCACCTGCTCGGACGCCTGATCATGAATCAGCTGGCGCAGATGGTCGTCGACAACGACCAATTCATAAATGCCCGTACGGCCTTTATAGCCCGTATGTGCGCACGAGTCGCAACCGTTCGGTTGGTAAATAACCGCATCCGCGTTCGAACCAAGAAATTCCCGCTCCGAGGCATCAGCAACATGAACCACCTTGCATTCGGGACACAATACCCGAACCAGTCGTTGCGAAAGCACACCAACCAAACTCGTCGCGAGAAGAAACGGCTCGATGCCCATATCCACTAATCGGGTGACGGCTCCCACGGCACTATTGGTATGCAACGTTGACATAACGAGGTGCCCCGTAAGGCTTGCCTGGATTGACACTTCCGAGGTTTCCAAATCGCGAATCTCACCCACCAAGACCACATCAGGGTCCTGTCGTAGGATCGCGCGCAAGCCCCGAGCAAAGGTCATGTCAGCTCGAGCGTTCACCTGGGTCTGGCCGATCCCCGGCAAGTTGTATTCGATCGGATCTTCGACCGTCAAAATATTGATCGTATCGGCGTTCAGTTCTGCCAACGACGCGTAAAGGGTCGTTGTCTTTCCAGATCCTGTCGGACCCGTGACCAAGAAAATACCGTGCGGTTTGGTGACGATTCTCTGTAGCCGCTGCAGCGTCGTCGTATCCATCCCCAACTTCTGTAATTCAAGTCGTCCCGCCGCTTTATCGAGCAAGCGCAACACAACCCGCTCCCCATTGCCCGTGGGTAGGGTAGAAACACGCAGGTCGATCTCTCGACCTCCTATACGCAAAGGAATACGACCATCTTGTGGTATGCGTTTTTCAGCGATATCGAGTTTCGCCATCACTTTGATTCGTGACACCAACAACGGCGCCAGTGCCCTTCGAGGTTGGACGACCTCACGCAACACCCCATCGACTCGGAACCGAACCTGCAATACCTTTTCAAAGGTTTCGATGTGGACATCGGATGCGTTTTCTCGGACGGCCTGTGTCAACAACGCATTGATAAGCCGGATAATGGGCGCATCGTCTTCGCGTTCGAGCAGATCCTCGGTTTCCGGCAGTGCGTCCGCGAGCCTCGCGAGATCAAGTTCATCGTCAATATCCTCGACCATTTGCCGCGCCTGGGATCCGTCGCGCGCATAGACTCGGCCCAACAGTTGGTCGAATTCCTCATCACCGACGTTCTCGAGGACAAATCCGCGGCCAGCGAATCGCCGAAGCTCGGCCATCGTCGTCAAATCGGGTTTCGATCGGCACGCTACGGTCAATCTTCCGTCAACATTTGACGGCGTATGGGTGATCACCACGCCGAAGCGCCGTGCAAACGTATACGGGAGAAGCTCAGCTTCGTCGTCTTCGAGTTTCAATTCGAATCCAGCGTCCGCAGTTTCTATATCTATCGCCGTTACTTCACTAGTCGGCGCATCATTTGCCGCCACGACCTTCTCGATGTCGAAAAAACATCACCAATCATACCAGTGCACGTCCCACGACGACCCCAATCTCAAGGTCCGTTATTAGCCCGATGACCTATCCTCGACCAAGAATTGACATAACACGTTGACAAAACCGGTGGACGCTGCGAACTTACCGCTCCCAAGGGGGTTCCGCCTTGGAATTCGTCGGTAGCCACATCCTTTCTGTCGATCAGTTCGACCGTGCCGATATCGAGCAAATTTTTGCCGTCGCCGACGATATGGAACCGTACGCTCACCGCACACGCATCACGAGGGTGCTCCAGGGAGCGATTCTGTCCAACATGTTTTTTGAGTCGAGCACGCGTACGCGAGTTTCATTCGGCTGCGCGTTTAATTTACTCGGTGGCGAAGTCAGAGAAACCACTGAAATCAAATCGTCGGCAATCGCGAAGGGAGAATCGCTTCACGACATGGCGCGGGTGCTATCCGGCTACAGCGACGTGATCGTCATGCGCCACCCGACCGCAGGCTCCGTGAAAGAATTTGCGGAAGCCTCACGCGTACCGGTCATCAACGGCGGCGACGGGTCGAATGAACACCCAACGCAAGCCCTCCTTGATCTTTACACGATCCGCAAGGAGCTTGCCGATCGGGGTGATCATATTGACGGGCTTCGCATCGCCGTTGTGGGCGATCTCCGGTACGGGCGCGCGGTCCATTCGCTACTGAAACTTCTTGCGCTTTTCGACAACGTCACGGTCAATCTAGTTTCGCCGCCTGATCTGACGGCCCCAGAAGATTCCGTTAGCGATCTGGAAGCTAAGGGACACCACGTCGAAACGTTCCACAACCTTGAGGAAGGTGTAAATCATGTCGATATCCTTTACGTCACCCGTACCCAAGAAGAACGTTTCCCCTCCCAACAGGAAGCGGATCGGTACCGAGGGCTATTCCGCATAAATCAGTCGATATATACGCAGCATTGCGAGCCGAACACCGTCATCATGCACCCGTTGCCACGAGACTCCAGAGCAGCTGCGCAGGAACTCGATGACGATCTCAACGCCAATCCAAACCTGGCAATCTTTCGCCAAACCGATAACGGCGTCTTGATACGGATGGCGTTGTTCTCGCTAATTCTCGACGTTGCTAGTGGCGTCCACGACCACGCCCAACCCGTCACATGGTTTACCGCAAGGCGTACCCCTCGCACGCCGCACTGAAACGGATCGGCTTATAGAGCGGCTTCGAGTTCAGGAAGCGCCTGAAAAAGGTCTGCTACTAGACCGTAATCGGCCACTTGAAAAATGGGCGCATCTTCATCCTTGTTGATCGCGACAATCACTTTCGAATCCTTCATACCCGCGAGATGCTGTATCGCCCCCGATATCCCCACCGCGATATAAAGATCTGGAGCAACAATCTTCCCAGTCTGACCTACCTGCATATCGTTCGGAACAAACCCAGCATCCACGGCAGCGCGAGACGCACCGATCGCCGCGCCAAGCTTGTCGGCTATCCCTTCGAGCATTTGGAAATTTTCACCATTCTGCATCCCTCGGCCGCCCGAGATAACGATGTTCGCTGCGGTCAATTCGGGTCGTTCGGATTTGGCAATTTCTTCACCCACAAAGGTGGAAAGGTTTGCATCGCAAACCGTATCGATCGATTCGATCGACGCTCCACCGCCCTCGCTGGTAACCGGATCGAAGCCGGTACCTCGCACAGAAATTACTTTTCTCGCATCACTGGATTGAACGGTAGCAATCGCATTACCTGCATAGATAGGCCGCTTAAACGTGTCCGCCGAATCAACGGCAATGATGTCTGAAATCATTTGCACGTCGAGTATCGCCGCTGCCCGCGGTAAAAAATTCTTCCCCGTAGTGGTGTGAGCAGCCAGAACATGATCGTACTCTTCGGCGAGTTCAGCGATAAGTAACGCCATGTTCTCGGCGAGAGCATTTTCATAAGCCGGATTGTCGGCTAGGCGCACGCGCGCAACACCAGGGATCTTGGCCGCTTCGTCAGCAACCGTTTGGCAACCACTGCCGGCAACCAGCAAATCAATCTCCCCGCCAATTTCGATGGCTGCAGCAACGACACTCAACGTGACGGGGCGAAGCGCAGAATTGTCGTGTTCCGTTATAACCAAAATGCTCATTCGATCACCTTGGCTTCATGACGCAATTTATCCACCAGCTCGTCGACACTCTCGACCTTGATACCCGCTGCCCTTTCTGGTGGTGGCGATACATTCAGAACCGTCGTACGCGCCCCAACATCGACACCGAGATCGCCCGGTGATGTGACATCCATGGGTTTTTTCTTGGCTTTCATGATATTGGGTAGCGATGCATAACGCGGTGTGTTGAGGCGTAAATCCGTACTAATGGCGACGGGTAAAGACAGCAGAACGGTTTGTAGACCACCGTCAATCTCACGCACCACTTCCGCCTTTCCGTCGGTAATACGTAGCTCCGATGCAAACGTACCTTGCGCAATTCCGGTCAGCGCCGCGAACATCTGACCAGTCTGCCCATTGTCGCTGTCGATACTCTGTTTCCCGAAGATGACGATGTCGGGTTGTTCTTGCTCGTAGATGGCCGCCAACACCTTGGCGATCGCCAACGGTTCTATTTCCTCGTCGGTCTCAACTAAGATCGCTCGGTCCGCTCCCAAGGCCAAGCACGTGCGAAGCTGTTCTTGACACTGGGAACCGCCCACAGATACCGCAATGACTTCCGTCGCGATATCCGCTTCTTGTAGTCGAACGGCTTCTTCGATGCCAATTTCGCAAAATGGATTAACCGCCATTTTTACGTTAGCCAAATCCATACCCGTGCCATCAGGCTTAACTCTCACTTTGACGTTGGCGTCGACGACGCGCTTAACGGGTACCAGTACCTTCATGAATATCCAAAGTCTGCTGCTGGAAAAACCGATCGGTATGACCAATGGACTACGCTAAAGCATCGTCATCGACGATCCGGTCGAGCGCGGTATTCTCCTACATTGCACCTTATAATTCAGCAACTTTGCGGTAGGGGCGTCGGGTGGAAGAACAAACACGCGAATCCATGGAATTCGATGTCGTAATCGTTGGTGGCGGACCTGCGGGACTCAGCGCGGCATCTCGGCTCATGCAACTCGGCGCCGAATACGACCATGAAATATCCGTGTGCCTCGTTGAAAAAGGCAGCGAGATCGGTGCCCACATTCTCTCCGGCGCGGTCTTCGTACCCAAAGCACTCGACGAATTGTTTCCAGATTGGAAGGACATGGATGCGCCGGTTTCAAATCCTGTGACTGCGGACGAGTACTACTTTCTGTTGAACGAAACGACCAAGATCCCGTTACCCAAAGTCCTTATCCCCAAGCCTTTACACAACAGCGGAAACTATGCGCTGTCCCTTAGCAATCTATGTCGATGGCTCGGTGAACAAGCCGAGGCACTCGGCGTTAACGTTTTCCCTGGTTTCGCCGCATCGGAGATCCTGTTTGACGACAACGGCCGCGTCAACGGCGTTGCCACAGGCGACATGGGCGTGAGCAGTACGGGCGATGAAAAACCAACCTACCAACCGGGCTACGAACTTCGTGCCAAATACACGCTCTTTGCCGAAGGTTGCCGCGGACACCTGGGCAAGCAGCTTTTGCAGCGCTTCGAACTCGATGCAAGCAGCGGCACCCAGCACTACGCTATCGGATTGAAGGAGCTATGGGATATTCCGCCGGAGAAAGCTCAGCCTGGAAAAGTCGTTCATGCTTTAGGTTGGCCATTGGGCCGGTTCGCTGGTACCGGCGGTGGCAGTTTCCTTTATCACCTCGAGAACAATCAGGTCTCTCTTGGTCTCATCGTCGATCTCAGTTATTCAAACCCCTACTTGAGCCCTTTTGATGAAATGCAGCGTTGGAAGCATCACCCTGCAATCGCCAGCCATTTGTCCGGCGGAAAGCGCGTGGCTTACGGTGCTCGGGCCATCGTAAAAGGTGGGTTTCCCGCACTTCCGAAATTAACGTTTCCTGGTGGCGCGCTGATCGGAGACGACGCTGGCTTCCTGAACGTGCTTAAAGTGAAGGGCAGCCATACCGCCATGAAGTCGGGCATGCTCGGTGCAGAAGCTGTATTCGAAGCCCTCCGTTCGGGGTCGACCGTTGCCGACATCGATCTCCAGGGGCGCTTTGAGTCTTCCTGGCTCTATGACGAGCTCTATAGCTCGCGAAATGCGGGACCGGCATTGCACAAATTCGGAATGTTCTTTGGTTCGGCTTACAGCGTATTTGAGCAAGCGTTCACGCGGGGGAAACATCCATTCACGCTGCGCGATAAAACACCTGATCACGACACCTTGAAGCCCGCCGCCGATTGCAGCCCAATTGATTATCCGAAACCCGATGGAACGCTCTCCTTCGACAAGCTCTCTAGCGTTTTCCTTTCAAGTACTAATCACGAGGAAGATCAACCCTGCCATCTCACGCTAACGGATCCCGATGTCCCTATTCGCGACAACCTGCCCAAGTACGCGGAACCTGCCCAACTCTACTGTCCAGCGGGTGTCTACGAAGTGGTCGAAGAAAACGGGTCTCCTCATTTCCAAATCAATGCGCAAAATTGCGTGCACTGCAAAACCTGTGACATTAAAGATCCTGCACAAAACATTACGTGGGTGGTCCCGGAAGGTACGGGCGGGCCCAACTACCCAAACATGTAATAGGCGAGATCGGAAGAG
>ERZ651768.3035-NODE-3035-length-11396-cov-8.526813_pt1 | contig 11396 bp, 16 predicted proteins | sample MGYA00514754_ERZ651768 | MGnify/ENA metagenome assembly ERZ651768 | reverse complement strand
GCAGTGTAGTCCGATTGAGGATACGCTCTATACCATATTACACAAAATGGAGGATCCCAAAATCCAGAGACAGTTCATCTTTCCAATAGCCTTGGTCGCGCTTGTCTACGGATTGTTGACTTGGTTTGGTTTATCAGATATTGCATCGGGTGCCATATGGGTTGTTTTGGGTGGATATATGTTGGTGAAGGTGGCAGGGTGGGAGGAAGGTTTCAGAAATTTCTATACGGAACTTTTAACGGTAACAAGCGAGCGAGTTTCGTTCTATTCATATGCATGGTTAATTGCTGCCCTATTGATGATAGTGGGAATTACTAGGGGCCTGGATCAGATGCAGGAAGTCTCACAGGAAGGAGTCTTGGCCATGGTATTGGCATTTTTGTCTCTTGATGGAGTCCTTCTTCTCCTTCTGGCATCAGTGGTCTGTATTGAGATATCTAGGACGATTGATGCGTATCTCCGTGATGGAGTCTTCAACATAAACATAGTGAGGTTCATTTTCACTGTTGCCAGTATGGGGTTGATTACTGCAGGCATAGTTGAGATTATCAATGATATATTTGTTAGGGGGGATTTTGATGCTAATAATGTTCAGTATATCCTCTCGGGTATAATCTTGGCCTTTATCGGCCTTCTGGTGCATGACAGTATCCGTGAAAGAGTCGAAGAGAAGAATTTAGCCTCTGAAGAATAAAGTTTTTCTATGGGCCAATTTCATGTACTAAGGATAGGCCATCGTCCTGAACGTGACAAGCGCATAACCACACATGTTGCACTAACGGCTAGAGCTTTTGGTGCTTCCAAAATTTATCTTTCTAGACCTGACAGCCGAGTTGTCACAACTATTGAAAGCGTCGTTGAGAAATTTGGCGGTGATTTTTCTGTTGAAACCATTTCAAATCCAAAGAAAATCGCTAAAGATTGGAAAGGTAAGGTTGTTCATTTGACTATGTTTGGCTTGCCTCTCAAAGACTTCGTGAAAGAACTGAAATCAGAACCGTCTCCAATTTTATTTGTGGTTGGTGCTGAAAAGGTCCCACCGTGGACCTTTGAATATGCGGACTATAACCTTTCGATAGGAAATCAACCTCATTCTGAAGTATCAGCACTGGCTATTTCTTTATCTATCATAAATGACAAATTTGAAGATCAGGAATTTGGAGGTCCACTAAAGGTTATACCTTCAGCAGACCATCGTAATATGATTGATACCGAGCACTAATCAAATGATTCTTCCTTCCATTTAATCTCAATTCGATTATAGAAAAGAATGCTCATTAAAGCTAAGAACCCACAAATTGTAGCTAAAGCTACGAGTATTGTTGAAGGTCTATGATTTATAGCTAAACTCAAGATTGTCATTGCAACCATGGGTGGGACTGAGATAAAGAAGAATTTGATGAAGATTATTGCATCGAATAGGGCAGAGTTTGTTCTTAATCCTGTACTCCAAGCAGTATAATTGACGATATATATTCCGACAGCTATCATCACTATAATTCCAATTGGAAGTAAATTTATTTCTGAGCTCATGTAAGCGATCAATGTCATAAACAACAGAGGTATCCACCAAGTTATGGTTAAGAAGAGTATCAGTCGAGCTCGTATAACTTCTGAAACAGTTACCGGCAGTGTTGAGTAGAAATTGGGACTGTCAATAGTGTTCAGCCACGAATAAAGCATAGTTCCGAAAAATCCAATCATGACTCCATAGAAGATTGTGTTGAAGTCAATCTGGATCGGAAGTCCCCTATCAATAAACCAGTTCATGAATGTCAAGATGCCCAATGGGAAGGCAAATGAAAAGAACATCTTGGTACCAGTTTGGCTCCTCTGTAGGTCTATTCTTTCCTTAGACACGATTACAGGTGCTGACATCCATCTTGACCACTCGAATTTTTTTGTATACTCGGCAAGTCGGCCTTTGTATCCAATTTTTTGTATGACTTTGGATTCATAGTTTTCATGAACAAGAATTGTAGCTATGATGGATATAAAAACAGGAATAATCATTGCAATAAATAGCATTTCAATACTCCCATTTAGGTACCAATCTAAACTAGGAGTTATATGAAAATTCCTGAACAGAAATCCATATGTTGAAATCGAAAAGAAGCCTCCGAAGATGGCAATAGGTAAAGAAATCCGGTATAGGCTAGAAGTAAGATAAGCGAAAGATAGGCCTGTAGTAAAAGAAAAAAAAAGAGCCAATCCAAATTTTGTTACATTTATCAAATCCAGTCCGTTTGAATAGGCACCTATCAAAGCTCCAATTAGTGCAGGCAATAGAGTAAAAATTGAGTAAAATATTATTTCTTTAATGAAATATAGTAGTGTCATCCTTCTTTGACTTATTGGTTGTGTAGAAGGTAGTCCGATAATCAAGCCTAGATATCCAAAAATCCGCTCCAAGAAATCATTACCAAAAAAGGCCAGAAAACCTGTAAAAACACCATAAAGTAGAATAGAAATATGGCATGATTCAAGGAAGGCCGAAAATCCCATATCCTTAATCATTTCATCAGAAAAGAAAACTGCAAGAAGACCGGCTAGAATAACTAGAATTGGGAATGAATAGAATCCTTTACCGCTAGCGAAACTGGCATTCAATCTTATTTCTTCCAGGAGCATTCTGTGAATTATTAACTTGTTCATAGTACTATTTCGTGGAATAATTCTTCCAAGTTCATCTTTTGCTGTTTCAATTTTTCTAGTGAGATAAGGGACTGTATTTTTCCCTCATGAATTATAGCTGCCCGATTACAGAGTCTTTGTGCATTCTCAAGCAAGTGTGTATTGAGAAATACAGTTCCACCCTCTTTTACAAAATCTACTAACCAGTCTCTAACTTTTGTCTGTACAATAGGATCTAGATTTATGAATGGTTCATCTAAAAAAAGAAGTTCAGTTTGAGAGATAAATGCCGCCGCTAGCATCACTTTTTGGCGTTGCCCTCTGGACAGATTGCGGCACACGCGTCCTTCCAAGGCTTCCATCTCAAAGAATTCTATCCATTTTTCTATGTCTGGATCTTCGGTTTCCCTAATGGCTACCACCATCTCTAATACTTCTCGGGGTGTCAGAAAACTAGGAGGTGATTCCTGTTCCGGTACAATTCCTATTTTTCTCTTTACAGATAGGATCTCTTTTTCGACATCTAATCCCAAAACCTCGGCAGTTCCTTCAGTTGCTCTTATTTGCCCAGTCAGTATCTTTAGTAATGTAGTCTTTCCAGCTCCATTAGGCCCCAGAAGTCCAAAAAATTCACCTTTTTCAACATTGAGATCGACCCCATCAAGTGCTAGTACATCATCGTACTTTTTTGACAGTGCTTTACAAGATATTACAGACATTCAACGTCTTATCGGAACATTCCTTTTATGGTCTTTTTGATGATGCCTTCATCATTCTTGTCGATTTCAGGTTCATTATCATCCTTGCCGAACACTGTATTCCTCAAGGTGAACATAGCAGTATCATATCCCAATGAATCTCTACCAACCAATCTTACAGGCAAAGGTAAAATTTCCCAAGTTCGATCCACAAACATCCCATATTTCGAGTCATCGCTGATATAAGAGGAACCTCTCTTTCCCACCTTTTTCATCGAACGTACAACTATCTTTGTGGCTAGAGATATAACAACTGAATCAATCGCTCCTTTGGCCATTTTACCAGCTGAGGACGCTGCATCCGAGGCTGTTTTTACAGCACCTGTAGCTAGATCGGAGGCACTTTCTCCTAGGTTTTTAGCCTGGTCAGCTACCTTGCTGCCAACACTGGTGGTCACGTCTTTAACTTCCGATGCCTTTTCTTCAGCTTTCTTTTTGATATCTTTGAACATTATGCCGCATGACCAATTCTATTATTAAATGTGCGGTTCAGAGGTGTTTGTAGCGGGGGTCGCATAGCCAGGCCAATTGCGCTGGGTTTAGGTCCCAGTCCTTAGTGGTACGTGGGTTCAAATCCCTCCCCCCGCACCATTTATATGTATCCGATTCTGGTAATTTATGACAGAGGATGATCCACATCCCAAAAAGAAAAGGGTGACTAAGGGAGACAAAAAGGCAAAGAAGAATTTTAGTCGTTACAAGAAAGGTGGTCCCAAGAAGAAAAGGGTCAAATTATGACTTTATTGGTTGGAGGTGTCGAGTTAGGTGGTACAAAGTGCGTTCTGGCTGTCGCTAAAAGTCCAATTGATATACTCCATCGGACAGTAATCCCTACTGGGAATCCACAAAAGACACTCCAGAGTATTTTTGATTTTTTTAGTGGTTATGAACTGAATAGGATAGGTATTGGGACCTTTGGTCCAGTCATTCTGGATTCCGAATCAAAGAATTATGGTTTGTTGATATCTGAAAGTAAGAAAGGTTGGAAAGGAATAAATCTCTTTAAAGAGTTCTCGAGCAATTCCAAAGCAAGAATCAATATTGATACGGATGTTAATGCTGCAGCCATTGGGGAGTATAACTATGGGGCTGGACGGTCTTGTCAGGCCTTAATTTACATCACAATTGGTACTGGAATCGGAGGGGGTGTGTTAGTAGATGGAAAGTCCTATACTGGTAATTTCCATTTGGAAATGGGTCATATACAGGTCCCGAATCCAGATAATTTTGAGGGAGTTTGTAGAATTCACGGAGATTGCTGGGAAGGCCTTGCAAGCGGCCCTTCAATAGAAGCAAGATGGGGTGTTTCACCCTTGGAACTTCCTGAATCACATCAGGCATGGGAAAAAGAAGCCGAACTGTTAGCTAGTGGAATAGTGTCCATAATAGCTAATCATTCACCAGACAGAGTCATATTGGGCGGGGGCGTAATGAAACAGAAGCATTTGTTTTCAATGATTCGCTCTAAAGTTGGTGAAATGTGGAATGATTATACGCCTTTAGCTTCACCATCTGAATTAATTGTTGAGCCTGGTTTAGGTAGTGATTCTGGTATCATTGGAGCTTTGGTTTTAGGAATTGGTGGGCCCGCCCAGATTTGAACTGGAGTCTATACCACCCCAAGGTACAAGGATGCCAAGCTACCCCACGGGCCCCGTTGTTTCTAGTGTGGTTAGTAACCTTTCTTAAAAAATCAGTCGTATGGTAAGAGTTCGTCAATCAAGTCTAAATGAGAAACAAAAATCTTTCTGCAGCAATAGCGCTTTATCCCTAAGTCATCCATAACTTCAGCAGGATTATCTCCCTTTTCTTTCCTCTCAATAAACTCCTCGTAAGAGCCACCTATAACCTTGTTGCAACTGAAACATCTAACTGGTACTAGCATTTGTTTTCACCTGTATGATTTCTGCCTCTTTTTACGTGCACCCCTGCCCATAGGATGTTTGGGTTCTTTACGCCTTGTGTCATTAACCAGAAGGGCTCGGTCATAATTTTGGAACAGTTTTTGTAAGTCATCATCATTGAACCACTCTATAATGCCTCTGGCTATTGCAGTTCTTGCGGCTTCAGCTTGGCCCATAACTCCTCCTCCATAAACATCAATATTTATGTCAATCCTATTGGTCTGCTTACCAGCTAATTCCAGAGGCTCCTGTATTTTTAGTCTGGCCAATTCGGGCTGATAGAATTCAACAGGTTTTTTGTTTATTCTTATACGGCCCTTACCAGAACGTACAGTAGCTCTAGCTATCGCTGTTTTTCTCTTCCCACTGGTATGAATCACTTTAGCCATTAAAATTTCGCCCCCAATACTTTTGATACTTCACCTAAAGTGACATATTTCGAGTAATTGTTCATTTTTGCCCCATCGACCATCTCGACTTTTTCATCTCCTACAGACGCAGGCTTACCAACATCTACTTTCAGCCTTTTGAAAGCCTCTCTTCCTCTCGGTTTCTGGTAGGGTATCATTCCTCTGACAGCTCTCTTCAGCATCATATGGGGCATCCTTGGATAATAGGGTCCTTTTCTTGGATGATTCAGTTTTCTTTTTCCGATGTACTCTCCAAAGACCATCTCTTTCGTACCTGAGAATACAGCCATTTCAGCATTGATTACATGGATCTGATCGCCATTCAATAGTCCTTTGGCTACAGAACTTGCTAATCTACCGACTATACAATCACTAGCATCTATAATTCTCATCAGCCAATCACCATTACATTTGTTCCCTTTGGATTCGATTTTATAAAATCATTATACGATAAGCACTTTCCGCCTGCAGCTTCTATTTTTTTTACGGCCGATTGAGTGAAACTATAGGCCGTCACCGTCACTTTTTTTGTTATTGTACCGGCTCCTAGTAATTTTCCTGGGACAACTACTTTAGAATTCTTATCTACATTGTATTCAAGTTTACTTATGTTCACTGATGGCCAATTCTGGGAAGGTCCTTCCAACCGAATAGCTACGCTTCGCCACAGGGGAGCTTCGTTTTTTCGTGCTGCATCCTTGAGATTAGTAATAGCTTTTACTAGCTCAGAATTGCTCTTCCGGTTAATTTGTTTCAGCGACATCGCTAGGGGTAATCCACTTGGGTTGGCGGCCAGTCTGTGCCGTATATAAAGTATTAGTCGGACTTTATTTTGATATGTCGTCCATTTACAACTATTTTTCCAGAACACAATAATTGTAATGCTTTGGGTAGTATCTGGTGCTCATACTTCAAAATCTTATCAGCCAGGCTTTCCTCAGTTTCACCATCTGATAAAGTTACGGAAGTCTGCATTATTATGGGTCCTGAATCAATCCCTTCATCAACTAGGTGAGCTGTGCATCCGCTTACCTTGACTCCGTATTTTATTGCATCCCGGTGCGCATTAGCTCCTGGAAAAGAGGGTAATAATGAGGGGTGGATATTCAGAATCCGATTTCTGTAAGTATCAATAAATTCAGGTGTGAGGATTCTCATAAAACCTGCTAATACTACTATTTCGATATTCAGTTCTTTCAATAATTTTAGGACACTTTGATCAAATTCTCTTCTGGTCTTGTCATGAGATGTGATTACAGTATAGTTGATTCTGTGTTTTTTTGCTCTTTTGATGGCATAAGCGTCCTTCTTATTTACAATCAGATGAGAGAGGTCAGCATCAGGTATTTCACCTCTCTCAGCAGCATCAATAAGTGCTTGGAAGTTGCTTCCTCTTCCGGAAGCCATTACACCTACCCTCATAATCTACTATGAAGGCTGTTCTCTTTAATTATTGCTTTTGGAATACTTTAGTAGGATTCCATCACCTAATGTCTGGGCATCATCTAGTTTTAGTCTTAGGATGTCATCTAATTCTAGAGTGCCATCTCCCCCAGCAATGGTGGGTGTCATTTTCCCACCTATTATCATACTGGAAATAAATATATTGAATTCATCGAATAGTTCATTTTTTAGGAAAGACCACATGACCGTCTCACCGCCTTCTACCAATACAGATTTTACCCCTTTATTGCTAAGTTCTTTCAGCAGTCTTGGAAGATCGACCTCGTCGGTTCCACATTTTATTATTTCTGCGTTTTGGATAGGAGTCGGTTCGGTTCCTTCACCTATGGCAAGAATTGTTTTACTTTTACCATCAAGTATTTTAGCATTTCTTGGAGTCCTACATTTAGTGTCCAGCACTATCCTTATTGGATTCTTGGCGGAATTATATTTTGGATTGACGGTTAGTGAGGGGTTGTCTTCAATAATGGTTCCTATACCTACCAATATGGCGTCATATTTACTTCTAAGAAGATGTACCCTTTCAAAATCTTCATTATTTGACAGTTCCAGTCGTTGTCTATTCGAAAGTGCTATCTTGCCATCTGCTGAGGCGGCACAATTGAGTATTACTTTCGGTCTCACGTTTTTCTATCGGCGGACTGTTAAAATATAATGGGTATATACTCAAAACTGAGTATCTCAGTATTGTTCTTCTTCATTGGGAAAATTTCCGGACTTTACATCTTTCACATAGCTTTCTACAGCGTTGTTAATATCCTTATACAAATTAAGATACCTTCGCAAGAACCTTGGATTAAATTCATGTGTCATGCCCAGCATGTCATGTAAGACTAGTACCTGTCCATCAACATCGGGACCTGCCCCAATACCTATGATTGGGATTTTTACAGACCTGGTTACTTTTTTGGCTAATTTTGCTGGAATTTTTTCTAACACTATAGAGAAACATCCCGTTTTCTCCAGAAGTTTTGCATCCTCCACTAGTTTTTTTGCTTCAGCATTTTCCTTGGCTCTAACGGTATAAGTTCCAAATTTGTAAATTGACTGAGGCGTTAGACCCAGATGTCCCATGACTGGAATTCCTGCTGTCAGAATTCTTTCTATGGATTCAATTATCTCAGATCCTCCTTCTAATTTAACAGCATGTGCCCCTGACTCTTTCATTATTCGTATTGATGATTCTAAGGCTCTTTGGGAATCTCCCTGATAGGATCCGAAAGGAAGATCAACGACAACTAGTGATCTTTTTACAGCTCTTACAACAGAAGATGCATGATAGATCATATTGTCTAAAGTAATTGGCAGTGTTGTTTCATGGCCAGCCACTACATTAGATGCGGAGTCTCCAACCAGGATCACATCAATTCCAGCATCATCCACAATTTTAGCTAAGGTGTAGTCATATGAAGTAAGCATTGAGATCTTTTCATCACGTGCCTTCATTTCTTGCAATACATTGGTTGTGATTCTTTTGTATTCCTGATTCATAAGTTTGCCTTTTGAGGTGTCTATATTAGGATGGGACTAGTTATTATTTAGCATTTTATTTCTAGTTATCTTTGGTCATGAGACCTAACTCTTTTAATAGGGATTGACAACAGGGTATTCGTGTTGGCACACGAGTATATCCCTATAGGGATTTTTGCACTTATTGCACTCACATTTCCTGTGCTGACCTTCTTCATCGGAAGGTTCTTTCGGCCTCATAATGACAATGCTCTCAAAAATTCAACTTATGAGTGTGGTGAGGTTCCTAGAGGCGAAGCTCATATTCAGTTTCATTTTCAGTACTATATGTTTGCTATACTTTTTGTCATTTTTGATTTAGTAGTAGTTTTTCTAGTCTTGTGGGTTCAAGTATATCTTGATTTGGAGGTATCAGCTAAAGTTGTAATGTTGTTGTTTCTCCTGCTGACCTTACTGGGTCTGTGGTACGCTTTTAGAAAAGAGGATGTGATCTGGATATGAGTTCTAAGAGAGTACGTGGCAATCCTGGTCTTAGAAGAGGTGTGGGTTCTAAAACAACTGATTCAGACGAAATAATGGAAGACCCTCCTGCAGGAGATTGGCTTACTCTTCGTTCAGATCAACTGTTAGAATGGATAGATAACGCTGTTTACAATGTTGCTGAAACCACTGGAATGCGCGAAGTCGTCAATCGAGTAACTAGACCTATCTTCAATTATGGGCAAAGATTCTCTCCGCATCCGCTTCACTTTGGCATAATGTGTTGCGCTATTGAGATGGGTCAGGCCTCTGCACCGGACCATGATATAGACCGACTTGGTCTGGTTTACCGTTCTTCCCCAAGGCAGTGTGATGTGCTAATTGTCAATGGGCCTGTTTGTGAAAAACTGCGCCCTAAATTGAAGACACTTTATGAGCAAATGCCGGAACCCAAATGGGTTATTGCAATGGGCGAATGTGCAATATCTGGAGGTCCCTATTGGGATTCCTACTCTGTTGTGGCTGGTGCAGATACATTCATGCCTGTTGATGTATATATTCCAGGATGTCCGGTTAGACCTGAAGCTTTGATGCATGGTTTTCTGACTTTGCAAAAGAAGATCAGGGAAAAGGAACCAGGCATGTTCTTGAGACGTTAAGTATGGAAATCAAGGAGCTAATGCAAGAGTTATCAGCCCTTAAGGGAGTTAGCAACGCTTCAATGATTAGGGATAATGTGGTCAAATTGGATATTGATAAGAATTCATCCAAAGAGTTTTTTACCAAATTGAGGGATGACTTTGGCTTTGAACATTGTTCATTGATAACTGCAATCGATAATCAACCAGAATTTGAACTGGTTTATCATTTTACATCTGTAAACAAGTCCGTTACTGTTGGATCAACTGACATGTCTGTAATGACGGAGGTACATGTATTTCTTGAACGGGATACACCTACCATAGAATCAATATCTGATTTATGGGGTGGTGCTAATTGGCATGAGAGAGAAGCTTTTGATCTGATGGGAATTTATTTTGTCGGCCATCCAGATTTGCGCCGTGTATTGCTACCAGAAGGTTTTGCTGGTCATCCGTTGAGGAAGGATTACGTGTATGAGATACACGAGGAGGAGTGGTAATGGCTGAGATGTGGATTAGTATGGGCCCGCAGCATCCAATGACCCATGGTCTCTGGACCTTGAAGGTCAAGGTAGATGGTGAAACGATAACTGATGCAGATCCTGAATTAGGCTATCTCCACCGTTCAGTCGAGAAAATGGGAGAACGTCGTAAATATTTTATGAATACCACTTTGACGGATCGCCTTTGTTATGCTAGTTCTACTACTTGGACACACAACTACGTTCTTACAGTCGAAGAATTAATGAATGTTGAAGTACCTGAAAGAGCAAAATACATACGTACGATTATGCTAGAACTTCAGAGATTAGCTTCTCATTTAATGTGGGCAGGAGCCTATATGCCGGATTTAGGACATATCACTGGAGCCCTTTATTTCTGGAGAGATCGTGAATTGTTCCTGAACCTTCTGGAGGTTCCAAGTGGAAGTCGTCTTCTCTACAATTATATTCGAATTGGTGGGGTGAAAAGGGACCTGCCAGATGGTTTTGTTGAAAAAACCGAGAGGGTCTTCAAACTATTTGAAAAACGACTGGATGAATATGCTGATCTTTTTGAAAATTCTAAGATTTTTCGCATGCGCACTGAGGATGTTGGTAATTTCACTGCAGCGCAGGCCCAGAATCTTGGAATAACAGGTCCCAATATGAGAGGATGTGGGACCAAATTTGATTTGAGAAGAAATGACCCCTATGAGATTTATGAAGAAATAGACTGGGCTATTCAAACAAGAGAGGCAGGGCCTGGCTATAGTGATTGTTTCAGCCGATATATGGTTCGTATAGATGAGATGAAGGAATCAATTCGGATAATTCGTGATTGTTTCAAAAAGATGCCCAAGGGACCAACCTTGGCCTCAGCTATTCCTGTTCGGGCTCAGGGAGAAGCTTTCCGTAGAACAGAGGATTCTAGGGGAGAGGCTCTGATGTATGTGGTTGGTGACGGAACAGATCGTCCTTATCGGTGGAAAATCAAAAGTCCGATGTTTACCACAATTTCGGCCTGCCCTCACTATCTCAAAGGGTACAAGCTTGCAGATATTCCCGCAATCATGGGTAGTATTGATATTTGTATAGGAGAGACTGACAAATGACCTTATTCGATGCATGTAGAATTATGGCTGAATGGACTGTA
>ERZ651768.3033-NODE-3033-length-11399-cov-2.156774_pt1 | contig 11399 bp, 7 predicted proteins | sample MGYA00514754_ERZ651768 | MGnify/ENA metagenome assembly ERZ651768 | reverse complement strand
CGATACCGATGTCTGCGGGATCTCTGACCAGCCGCTCAACGTTTCCCGGCGTGACGTCTAGGCAGAGATAGGGTCCTACTGGGGTGGCCTCATCCCAACCGGGAGCACCGTGTACCACAAAGGCCCGTTTCATTTGCATGCCTGCCATGGCCTCTGCCATCAGTTCGGCCATGGGTTCGGAGTAAGCACCGATCACGTGGAAGGGGGGCGCAGCGGGATTAGAAAGGGGACCCAGGATATTGAAAACGGTTCGCACACCTAGGGCGGCCCGGACGGGCGCTATGTTTTTCATCGCCGGGTGATAAGTTGGCGCAAACAGAAACGTGAAGCCAGTTTCATCGAGGCAATGAACTGCCTCGTGCTCATCGAGGGGGATTGGTAAGCCTAGGGCTTTGAGCACATCGGCGCTCCCCGAGCGGCTTGAAATAGAACGGTTGCCATGCTTGACTACTAGCAGTCCGCATGCGGCGGCCAGCAGCGCGCTCCCCGTAGAAAGATTTAGACTGCCTGAGTGGTCACCACCGGTGCCAACGAGGTCAACGTAGTCACCTCCGGCGGGGATCGCGGGCTGTACGGCGAGCAATCGCATGGCTTTGGCCATGCCGCGAATTTCAGGGGCCGCCTCTCCCTTTTTCCTCAAGGCAACCAGCAATCCTCCGGCTAGCGCAGGCGAGATATCGCCGCCGGCCATACAATTGATCACCTCCGAGGCCTCGGCCTCGCTCAGGTCCGAGCCCCCCAGCAATTTCTCCAGCATGTTTACCGCATTCTGGCTCATGGTTTGAACTCCGTTTAAGCCTCGCTTCTCTGTGGGTAAAGGAAATTCTCAAGTACTGTGGGACCCTGGGGCGTTAGAATACTTTCGGGATGAAATTGAACTCCTTGAACGGGCAGGTCCCTATGCCTCACTCCCATAATCTCACCGTCCGCAGTTCTCGCGGTAATTTCCAGTGCGTCGGGTATCTGACTGCGGTCAGCGGCAAGTGAATGATAGCGTCCAGCCTCAAAAGGGTTCGGAAGTCCTGCATAAATAGTTTCCCCGTTATGCTTCACCTGGGAAGTCTTCCCATGCATCAAAGATGCGGCGGCAATGATCTGCCCACCAAAGTGTTCTACGATGCACTGGTGGCCTAGGCAGACGCCCAAGATGGGAATTTGCCCCGCGAATTCTTTGATCATGGCCAAGGAAACGCCTGCATCAGCGGGCCGGCCCGGGCCCGGAGAGATGACAAGGTGGGCTGGCTCGAGCGCTCGAGCTTCGCGAGTGTTGATCGCATCATTACGGTACACAGAAACCTCGGCACCCAGTATGAGAAATGCCTGCACCAAGTTGTAGGTGAAGGAATCAAAATTATCGATTAGGAGCAGCTGCGTTTTCATAGGCCTGCCTCGGCAATCTGAAGCGCACGGCGAAGGATTGCACTTTTCGCGAGCACTTCCTCGTATTCTTTTTGTGGCACGCTATCTGCCACAATTCCAGCTCCGGCCTGAAAGCTATATTCGTCGCGATGAAAGACGAGTGAGCGGATGGTGATTGCTTGGTCCATGTTACCGTTTTTTGCAAAGTAGCCAACGGTACCTCCGTATAGGCCGCGTGGCACCGGCTCCAAGCCGGCTATGAGTTCCATCGCCTTAACTTTGGGAGCCCCTACTAGGGTTCCTGCTGGAAAAGTAGCGCCAAAAAGATCCAGAGCATCTTTCCCCTCCTCAAGATGACCGACCACACCACTCACGATATGCATCACATGGCTATAGCGTTCGATTTTGCGGTAAGGGTCTACATACACAGAGCCTGCTCGGGCGACCCGGCCCAGGTCGTTTCGGGCAAGATCCACAAGCATTACATGCTCAGCGTTCTCCTTTGGGTCTGCTAGCAATTCTTGCTCCAGCGCCAAATCCTCTTCTGGGTCAGCTGCCCTTGGCCGGGTTCCGGCAATCGGTCTGAGTGAGGCCTTTCCCTGGTCCAGACGGACCAGGGCCTCGGGAGAGGTCCCGGCCACACTTAGCTCCCCTTGCTCGAAGAAATACATGTAGGGGGATGGATTGAGCAGCCGAAGAGCCCGATAGCACTGAAAGGGAGCCAAGTCGGTTTTGCCGCTAAAGCGTACCGAGAGCACGATCTGGTATATGTCTCCTGCCGCGATATGAGATTTGCATTGATCCACGGCCGCCATGAAATTTTTCTTGTCGAAACTTGCGTCCGCACGCGAAAATTTTCCAGCCCGGGTGTGTCCCTCTACAGCGCCACGAAGAGCCCGGACGATGCCGGCTCTGAGGGCTTGCCGCTCAGATTCAGTCCCAGAATGTAGCAACGCTAGACGATGGGTGAGGTGATCAAATACCAGCAATGATTCTGGCGCCACAAATGCAGCTTGCGGCAGGCCTTCAAAATCCGATTGATTGGGAGGTAGGCGCTCGAAGTAGCGGACCACATCATAACCAGCGGTACCCACTAGCCCACCGGAAAATGGTATGCCTTTGATATGGGGGCTGAGCGCCGGACTTTTTGCGAGTAGCTCCCGAAGGGACGCCTGCCAAGTTTGCGCATTGCGGGGGCGCTGCCTCTGTTTTCCGTTTACGACGAGTTTGTCTGGATGAAGCTCTACGGTCAGGCTGCTTCCAAGGCCGAGAAAGGAATACCGGGCGAGGCGCTCGCCACTTTCCACGCTTTCTAGCAGAAACCTTGGGCTGAAAGCTCTAAGCTTGATATAGGCCGACACGGGAGTGTCCAGATCGGCGGCAATGTCAAAGGGCGCTTCCATTTTGTACTCGATTTAATTCCCAGAAGTAAAAAAACCTATCCCCCACGAGGCGGAGATAGGTTTGCCTTGGTCGAAACGGAGGTTTCAGTTTAGGCGCGTAATACCCTCTCCACCGGCGAAGATCGCCACCAGTGTATTGTTCGGCCGGAGTGGTTACGCATATTCATCGTTGGGAGTATGTCTAGGGCACCATCATCGGTCAAGGGTTAATCACTGTGTTGAGAGTGCCTACAGATCGTAAAGCAGGCTCAAAACAATGGAAAATCCTATCCACATGATCAAAGCAAGAGGAATTCCAGCCCGCATGAAATCGGAGAATTTGTAGCCGCCGGCCGAAAGCAGTAACAAGTTGGTTTGATACCCGAACGGTGTTGCATAGCTCATGTTTACGCCGAAAATCACCGCTAGGACAAAGGGTTCCGGGGGGGTTCCGAGCTGAAGCGCCATTTCGATTGCTATAGGCGTACCAATAATTGCAGCAGCGCTGTTGGAAACCGTGTTCGTGAGGATTGCCATAACCAGCATAAGGGCGCTTAAAACAATCGGGACCGGGAAATCTTGAATTGCGGCAGTAAGGACCCGAGCAACGTATAAAGCGCCACCGGTCTCCGTGAGAGCGAGCCCGAGAGCGAGCGAGGCGACAACTACAATAATGACCTGGGTTGACAATGCGCCGGCCGCGTCAGCCCAATTCAGGCAGCGGGTTGCGAGCATGAAGCCAACGCCTATCAGGGCGCTGACGGAAATCGGCAAAAGGCCTAGAGCCGCGGTTAGAACCACCAGGGCTATGATGATAAGCGAACGGTTCGCCTGATTTTTTCTAGGCAGGTTGGTGGTTCCGTCTAAAACCAGCGTAGAACCCGTTCGTTTTAAGCGCCCTAGCCGGAATGGAGTACCCTGAACCAGGACCACGTCGCCTGCTCTCAGCCTGACAGAATCAATGTTGCCTCTGATCTCTTCAGAGCCTGGCTCTCTTGCGCGATGCAGCGCAAGGGGCAGGAGTCCTGTACGTAACGCGAAACGGGTTGTGCCTAGGCTTGCGCGATGCAGCAGCGATTCCCGGGTAACTACTATTTCTGCCAGTTGTTGCTCCTCTTCTTCGGTGATCCACCCTTCTTCTTCTGCTGTTGCGCCGGTTTGATGTTGGCCGTGCAAGTTTGCGCCGAGCGCTTCTTCAAACGCCTTTAGTCGGTCCGGCGTGTCCCTTACGGCCAATCTGTCACCAGGTAGGATTGTCACAGAGGGCAACTTGGCCACCATCAGTCCCTCGCTACGTTCGATATGGTCAACGCGCATCTCATTGTCGGTTAGCGCCAAGCATTCAGAAAACGTCATACCGCAACAGGCGCTCTCCTCAGAGATATGCAGCATCGCGTTGAAGACGCGAGGGGAAGTATCGGATAAAGGCGGCGTGCGAGCGGGTAAAAGTTTGGGTGCGATTAACCATAGGTATAACAACCCGAAAACACCTACCAGTACAACGGGGAGAGTAAAATCAAACATACTGAATTGACGGAGGCCCATTTCAGCTGCAATTGCAACCACCAGTAAGTTGGTGGAAGTTCCGATGGTTGTTGCCATGCCGCCCAACAAGGTTGCGAACCCCACCGGCATGAGAATATCTGAGGGTGGAATTTTGCTGCGTGCGGCGACGCCGATAAGCATAGGCAGTAGAAGCACCACGATTGGGGTATTGTTTAGGAAGGCGCTGAGTATCGCCGCGCTTACCAAAGTCACCAGACTTGCGAGCTTGGGTGTCGATATCCACGCTTTAGAAAGGTAAAGGGCTAAGGGCTGGAGAGCGCCAGTCGTTTCTAGCGCCTTGCCAATAATCATCAAGGCGCAGATAGTAATCAGTGCCTCATGGCCAAAGCCCATTAGCAGCTCAGCAGTCTCCAAACTCCTTCCGTCGACTTCGTAAGGGAAAATCTGGAAGAAAAGAATCAGACTCATCAGAATAATCAATCCGGAGGATTCTAAGGGCAATTCATCGCGAGTAAAAAGGTATAACGCCACTGGCGTTAGCAGAAGAACAAAGATAGCGTGGAGGTCTGGTAACGAAGGCAAAATCAGTTCTCTTATTTCGTTCTGAACCCTCTAATACCATGTCTTTAAGAGGGGGCCAAGATTTGATAAACAATAAATTCAACCGCTAGGCAGAAATTTAGTGCAAAAACCCCTTATTAATGAACCGGTAAGCTTGGAAAACTACCTGGGAGTTTTTCAGTACAGTCGAAGAGCAATCGGGCTCGTTTGGTCCACTCACAAGCGGCTTACCATCGCCTTAGCTTTGTTAACCCTGGTCGCCGGGATTTTACCGGCAGCGGTTGCTTTTGTCGGGAAATTGATCGTGGACGCCGTTGTATCGGCCATTGCCGTCTATCAGGGCACCGAGGAACTGGTATTTGCGCAGGTTCTTATTTTCGTGACTTTGGAAGGAGTATTGGTGGCTGCCGTAGCCGGGGCGCAACGTGGTATCGATTTTTGCCAATCCTTACTTCGAGTATTGCTGAGTCAGAGGGTAAATATTTTGATTGTGGAGAAGGCGCTCACGCTGGAGCTCTCCCAATTCGAAGATTCGGAATTTTATGACAAACTCAATAGGGCACGCAGACAAGCCTCCAGCCGCCCATTGAGCCTTGTGACCCGAACCTTCGGCTTAGCCCAAAATAGCATTTCACTGGCCAGCTTTGCGGGCTTGTTGGTGCAGTATTCCCCCTGGGCCGTTTTGGTGCTAGTCGCTGCTGGACTACCCGCATTTCTTGCGGAGACTCGATTTTCTGGTGAGCGCTTCCGGGTTTTCCACTGGCGGTCTGTCGAAAGGCGTATTCTGAATTACCTAGAGATCGTCCTGACCCGAGAGGATCACGTTAAGGAAGTACAACTTTTCCGGTTGGGTCCCGAATTGCTTCGCCGGTACCGAGGCATATTCAAGCAGCTTTATGACGAGGAGCGGCGTTTGACGATTCGTCGTGATGTCTGGGGATTTGGGTTGGGGCTGTTGGGTAACATTGCCTTCTACGGTACTTATGGATGGATCGCCGTTTCCACAATTGTGGGCCAGATTACACTCGGACAGATGACCATGTATTTACTAGTGTTCAAGCAAGGTCAATCTGCTGTATCAGCGATGCTAAGTGCGATAGGGGGTATGTATGAGGACAACCTCTACCTTTCTAACCTTTTCGCATATCTTGAGCAGCCGGTCGCAGCCTGGGAGGGCGAAGCAGCAGATGGACCGATTGTGGAGGACGGGCTTCGTTTTGAACGCGTGAGCTTTACGTACCCGGGCGCTGACAGACCTGCGGTCCAAGACGTTACATTACACATAGAACCGGGAAAAAGCTTAGCGATCGTTGGGTTGAACGGCTCTGGCAAGACAACTCTGATCAAGCTACTCGCCGGGCTGTACCAGCCAGACAGCGGGGAGATCCGTTACCAGGGGTTGGAACTCAGTAAATGGGAGCCAGACGCGATTAGACGGCGTATTAGTGTTATTTTTCAAGACTTCATTCGCTACCAGCTTCGAGTCGGAGAGAATATTGGAGTGGGAGATGTAGATATGTTGGGCCACAAGGAAAGATGGAAAGAGGCGGCCCGGAAGGGCAAAGCTGCGGACTTTGTGGATAAACTTCCGGACGGTTACGAGACACAATTAGGGCGCTGGTTTCACGATGGCCAGGAATTATCTAGCGGGCAATGGCAACGCATCGCATTATCACGGGTATTTATGCGGAAGGATGCGGAAATCTTGGTACTGGATGAGCCAACCGCATCAATGGATGCAGAAACGGAGACGGAGATCTTCGATCATTTTCAGTCGCTCACAGAAGATAAAATGGTGGTACTGATCTCTCACCGTTTCTCAACGGTGCGCAGAGCCGATACGATTGTAGTATTGAATAAAGGGCGTGTCATCGAGAAAGGAAGCCACGAAGAGCTCGTGACGCTCAATGGAGAGTACGCTCGCCTCTTCGAACTGCAGGCAAAGGGTTACCGTTAATCAGATTTCAAGGCGCAGCGTCAACGAGGCTTTATGAGCGTTTCCATACCCCAAAAAAAGAAAATACAAGTATTTGATAAAAAAATGGCGTACGTGGAGATAGGCAAGGGTACCCCCATCGTGTTTCAGCACGGCAATCCCACGTCCTCCTACCTCTGGCGCAATATCATGCCCCACCTCAAAAGTCATGGACGCTGTATTGCAATAGACCTTATCGGTATGGGTGATTCCGACAAGCTGGATAATTCAGGTCCGGACCGTTATACGTTTTTTGAGCATCGGCGGTACTTGGATGCAGCGTTGGATACATTAGAGATCAACAACAACGTTACGCTAGTTCTCCATGATTGGGGATCAGCTTTGGGGTTTGATTGGGCTAATCGTCATCGCGACTCGATAAAAGGTATCGCCTATATGGAAGCACTTACGCAACCAATCGATACATGGGACGAATGGCCGGAAAACGCACGGAATATTTTTCAAGCGCTTCGATCACCTGCTGGCGAAGAGTTGGTATTAGAGAAGAATATTTTTGTTGAGAGAATTCTCCCGCGCTCAATATTGCGAGATCTAACTGAGAAGGAGATGGAGCAATATCGTCTGCCGTACACCGAACCCGGTGAATCGCGTCGTCCTACGTTAAGTTGGCCGCGGCAAATCCCGGTTGCTGGGGAGCCGGCTGAAATCGTCGCTCTGGTAAGGGATTATGGGCTGTGGTTGGCAGCTAGCGATGTACCCAAACTTTTTATCAACGCTGATCCTGGTTCCATTCTAATTGGCGCACAACGCGAGTTTTGCCGAAGGTGGTCCAACCAACGTGAAGTTACCGTAGCGGGCGCGCATTTTATTCAGGAAGATTCTCCCATAGAAATTGGCCAAGCGATCGCCGATTGGGTTTTGACGCTGTGAGTAAGCATGGCGGCTATCAGATTTACTCAACGGCTAAAGTAAAATATAAGATCAACCTCGTTTAACTGATCGGGTGACACTTCAACTGCGTTACAATTTGCGGTCCTCCTGTGCTATGCCCATTGAGGGTCAGACTTAATGTCCACATCCGAATCAGAAAAAGTTCTACGCTCTGACATATTCTTCGCTGAAAAGGATAAAGCGCTCAGAAAAGATGTTCACCGTTTGGGTGAACTCGTGGGTGATCTTGTCAAAGATCAGCTTGGTGAGGCGCTGTTCGATCTTGTTGAGGTAGTGCGCCGTGCAGCCATTGAGAGCCGAGAAGGTGATACCAGTGAGATTGATCAACTAGATAAGTTATTGTCTTCGCTTACGCCGAACAACGCCGGTGATTTTATTCGGGCATTTTCCACTTACTTTCAAGCCGTCAACATGGCGGAAAAGGTTCACCGGATCCGAAGACGTAGGGCCTATCTCAAGGATTCCGACACGCCCCAACCGCTGGGATTTGCGGATACCCTACAGAGGCTGAAGGCCAACGGGGTGAATGGGGAAACTGTAGAAAAAGTACTCGGCACGCTTTCCGTTGAGCCAGTATTTACAGCTCATCCTACCGAGACTACGCGTCGAACGCTCTTGCGAAAGCAGCAAAACATCGCCCGTTATCTTATAGGCATGCTGGATCCGTATATGACTTCAGGAGAAGAGCAGGCGGCGCTGGATCGCATCCGCATGTCCATGACTACGGGGTGGCAAACAGAGGAGCAGCCCGGCGAGCGGATGACTGTGGGAGATGAGGTGGAGCAAGTGCTTTTTTTCCTCACAGATGTTCTTTATAGAATGATCCCGCGATTTTACGAGGATTTTGATGATGCGCTCGAAGCGAGTTTCAAGGGCGAACGCATTCATGTACCAATCCTTGTGAGGTTCTGCTCTTGGGTGGGTGGTGACATGGATGGAAACCCTAATGTCACTGCCAAGGATATCCGGGAAACTCTGGCTCGGCAGCGCAACTTGATACTGAACAAATATTACAGCGAGTGCCAAGGATTGTTCGAGCAGCTGAGCCAGAGCGATAGCCAGGTAAATGTTTCGGAAGAAGTGCGACAGCGCAGCGCGCTTTATGCTGAGCACTTTCCAAAAGCAGCTCATTCGGTTCCAGTGAGATATCGTCAAATGCCATATCGCGTTTTTCTGCGTGCAATAGAGGCAAGGTTGCAATCAACTTATGATGGCACGGCTTTCCCGTACGAGTCGGCAGAGGAATTTACTGCGGATATTGAACTGATTGCTGACAGCTTGCGTGCTAACAAGGGTAAAAATGCTGGATTATTTTCGGTACAACGGTTGCTGAGGCGGGCGCACACTTTCGGTTTTCATGTGGCGACGCTTGACATTCGGCAGAATGCATTAGTCCATCGGCAGGTCATAGGCGAAGCATTAGGCGAAAAAGATTGGCTGGGGCGCTCTAGCGAAGATCGGACCAAAAGACTAAAGATGGCTTTAGAGCGTCGCGAATCTCCTTTGGAACCGCTGTCATCGGAGGCGCGCCGCACCCTAGCAGTATTTCAGGCTATTGCCCATTGCCGCAGAAAATATGGGGCCCGGTCAATCGGGTCTTATGTGATCAGCATGGCCCAGGGACCAGACGACGTCCTGTCCGTGCTGCTGCTGGCAAAATGGGGTGATCTTGCACCAAAAGGAGGAGCTATCCCGCTAGACATCACCCCACTCTTTGAGACAGTAAAGGACTTGGAAAATGCCTCCATGGTCATGGAGCGCCTGCTGAAGGATGACATTTACAAAGAGCACCTAGAAAACCGGTCGGGACATCAGACAATCATGGTTGGCTATTCCGATAGCAACAAGGACGGTGGACTGGCTTCTGCACGTTGGACCCTGCAGAAAACTCAGGCAGAGCTGGTAAAAATATTGAGCATGAACGGAACTGAACTCACCCTTTTTCACGGTCGGGGGGGAACCGTGAGTCGAGGGGGTGGGAGGGTTAATGAGGCCATCAATGCATCACCGCCCGGCGCAATTGCCGGACGGCTGCGGGTAACTGAGCAGGGCGAAATGGTTAACGCAAAATTCGGTTTGCGAGCTATCGCTATGCGAACTCTCGAGCGTACGGTCAGTTCTGTGTTATGGGTGTCAGCATCCAAGCGTGCGCCCTACCCTGAAGAATCCCGTTGGAAATCCGTTATGGAAACGATTGCTAGCGTTAGTCATGGGATCTATCAGAAAACAATCTACGATTCCGCCGACTTTAGCCGTTACTTCCGGGAAGCAACGCCCATCGATGTAATTGAGCGACTAGATATTGGTTCTAGACCGGTCTCTCGCGTTGAAGATGGTGAGATAGGAAGCCTAAGAGCCATACCTTGGGTTTTCGCGTGGACTCAAAGTCGTTTTTTACTTCCTGGTTGGTTTGGAATTGGCGCGGGTCTCGAGGAAGCACGGAATCAACACGGTGATGCAGTGTTGAAGGAAATGTTTGATGCGTGGGATTTTTTTAAGGTGTTGTTGTGCGATGTAGAGGTTGTGTTGAGCAAGGCAGATATCAATATCGCCGAACAGTATTCTGAGTTGGCAGGTAAGCTGCACCGCCAGTATTTTCCAATAATTCGTGACGAGCATGATAGAAGTATTGATTTAGTGCTCCAAATACGCGAACAGAATAAATTACTAGAGAACGATGAAACTCTACGTAGGTCGATACGTTTACGGAACCCGTATGTGGACCCGATGAGTTTCCTTCAGGTGGACCTTCTGAAACGTTGGCGATTGGCGGGTCGGGAGGATGACGCTACATTGAAAGCGTTGAAGGCAAGCGTACACGGCATTGCCTATGGCATGCAGAACACGGGCTAACGTCGAATTATTTTAATGTTTAAGCCGATGTGCGCGTGGGCTTAAGCCAATGGATGATCCGCTCATTGATCTCATCTGGCCCGACGTTTTTTTCTGATACTACTTGGTCGTGAACAGCAATGCCCGCCCGCTTAACGGTCTCTTTTTTTCCGGACACCAGCGGATGCCACCAAGCGAGGTCTCGGCCCTCCGCAAGGCGGCGATATGCACAGGTCTTTGGTAGCCAGCCCAGTTTGGATAAATTCCCAGGACTTAGCACAACGCAGTCAGGAACATGTGTAAGACGATCTCGATAGCGAGAGCATTGACCATTGTTAAGATCAAGTAAGTGACATGCCACGTCCGTGAAAAAAACCTGGCCTGTGTCTTCATCCTCTAACTTATGGACACAACATCTTCCACAGCCATCGCAGAGTGCTTCCCATTCTGAGCTACTCATTTCTGTAAGCGATTTGCTTTTCCAAAACGGAACTTGTTGTGTGCAGTCCGATTGACCCGGTGTATCCATTAAAGATGATTATACGTTGCTTGCCTAATCTAAAGCTCTTTGCTTAAGTCTAGCCAGCTGGGAAATTAATAATTTTTCCAGCGGATAGTTCGATGACACGAATACAGCGTTTCGCCGCGCTAACATCGTGAGTTACCAGCACCAATGTTGTGTTGTGTCTAGCATTCAATTTGAACAATAAATTCATGATGTACTGACCGGTTTTATTGTCTAAATTACCAGTCGGTTCGTCTGCGAAAAGCAAGGCTGGACGTGTTACAAAGGCTCGCGCGATAGCAACACGCTGTTTTTCTCCACCAGATAGTTGTCGTGGATAGTGCCTTAGGCGGTGAGTCAAGCCGAC
>ERZ651768.3032-NODE-3032-length-11399-cov-2.555114_pt1 | contig 11399 bp, 17 predicted proteins | sample MGYA00514754_ERZ651768 | MGnify/ENA metagenome assembly ERZ651768 | reverse complement strand
ACAGGACAAGGTCCTGCTACCTCTACTACTCTCATGCTGTACCTGCTATATTTCGTATTGCTTGGCCTCTATTTGCTACTGTACCTGCTCTTTTCTTCCGCATAGCAGTAGAAGCACTATCTACTGATTGATCTATTACCTGACCGGCTGGACCTGTTATAGTTGTAGTAAATTCATCTGGTTGTTCTTTACCTGCATCCATGTCTGCTTGGTTAGCATTTTGTCCTTTTACTGTAGGTCTAGTGGATTTCATTGTTGAATTTGATTGATTGATTGCGGCTGTTTTAGTACCACCTGAACCAGATTGTAATTCAGCAAGATAAGGTTTTAAAATTTCATTTGCTTCCAACATATTATTTGCTTTAAGTTCTTGAACAAGATTTAATATTTCACTAAGTCGCAATTGTCCTGCAATTTGTTGTGCCTGTTCAGGAGGTATTTGTAATAAATCGGCAAGTATTTCTGCTGTAGTACTTTCATTTAATGCTAATAGTGCTTTCATTGTTTATTTAATGCCCTTACTCGTTTACTAGCAGGATTAAATCGTTTGGTCTTCTTTGCTTTTCTTACCATTTTCGAACCCAATCTTGCTCTTGTTTTTTTAAGTGAGAATCGTTTTTTCATATCTATTGGAGCGGAACATTGCATTGGACTTGCAACAACTCTGCCCTTTCGTTTACCGAAAGAACATCTATATTTTCGTGTAATACTGTTTTTGCCTTTTTTTGCCCAAACAATTTTTGTTTCAATAAGAGGTTTTGCTATTTCACAAATATGCATAAATTAGATTCCTGTTATTGTATTTATTGTTATTAGGGGAGTAGTGTGAAGATGCCAGTAACTAATGTTCCAATAATTAAAACAGCACCTGAAAGAATAAGTTTCATTAAATTTGTCATACGAGATTCTAAGACTAATTGTTTATCATCAATTGATTTAAATCTATCTGTATGATGGTTTGTTGCAAACTCTTTGATAACATTTACAGATTGCTCCATTTTATCAAATCGTACATAACTACGTTCTATACGTCTTACAACATCATCTAATTTATCTTCTAAGCGAGTGTATCTTTCGCCACAAAGTTCTACATGAGCTTCTAAGCTCGTTTTTTCTATTGCACTCATAATCCAAATCACTTTTACTAATGTTTATTAGTTTACACGATATAGTAATATCGACTTGGAGCCAGTATTTGCCTAAAGTATTTCAGCCATCTCGATGATAGTGTTTCTGTTAACATTATCACCAGCGTTAGTATTTATTATATTTCCTATAATATTAGTCGTTGAGTCTGTTAAATCAGCCGAACCTTCTATGGGCATACTGTATAATTCGTCTTGTAATAATGTAATATTCCAGGAACCAGGGTGTTCTGTTGCAAATTTTATTGTCCATAATGTTTTGGTACCTGTATAAGCCGAACCCAAACTCACACTATGAGCATTATTAAATGATGTAATAGTAACCGATTGAGAATTTACAGATATCATTGCTGGTTGGCATCTAAAACCAATAGATTGAATTAAAATATTTAAATTTTGAGCTTGATGATACGGTTTAGATTCTACGTCTGTTAAATCTAATTTAGTGCCGTCACCTTTATAAGGTGTGGCATTTGCTCCCATATCTGAGTCTGAAAAATCTATTAAACTGAATATTGAAAAGAACTCAATATTTGCGCCGATAAATTCACCGGCATCATGAAATGTTGACATACAACCTTTATTGGTATTTAGCGGTCATAAAAAAAGGCGCCTAGTAAAAGACGCCTTAATTCTATATGCTATTACTCAAACGTTAAATGTTTAGTAATTACACAATCATTGGTTGCACCGGTGTCACCATTATCAACGGTTCCTGCGGTTGTTGTTGCGCCTGCGCCTACTGGCCAGGTCGATAAATCAATACCACCTTCACATAAAACATATGCTATGTCAGAAGCAGGGGTTTCCCATGCCAATACAGTAGTTCTTTGTCCAATGTATGAAAGAACCTTCTGAAAATCAGAATCTGATGCGGTATGTCCTGTATGAATTGCAGTACATGCTAATTTATACACAAACATAGGTGCACCATACGTTGCATTCGTTGGTACCGTTCTTGCGTTGTCGTCTAAAGCCATAATTAATCTCCTTAATAACTTTTACTTGTTATTTTTATTTATCAAATTATGAATATTTTCTATGTATTTCGGTTATATCATCATACACTTCTATGTACCTTGCTTTTGTTCGTACAAATGATAATATTTGGGTCATTGTTTGATATTTGCGTTGTTGGCCCATTATGTGCCAATCTTGAACATATCTTCTAGCAGATCTTAGTACACTATGATTTACTCGTAATGTGTTTTGTGCATTTAAAAAAAATCTATGTACAAATTCTCTTTCTATACTTGCATTAGCCAAACGATCAAGAAACATAAGTAATAGAGGTTTATTGATCGAGCCTAGATTAGCATTAATAAGTAGATATAAATCTGTTCCACCTATATAAAAAGTTTCAAAGTCCCTGTAAGATTTAGTTCGTTTTGCGTAAAGTACTGCCTTTTCATGAGTTTCGGGTTCGTTATATAATATGTATAATAAAAGTATATATAAAAAAGTTAAGTCTTTTAGACCTTGTTTGCCTAAATTTTTTAAAACTTGGGGTTGCCTGAATAGCCTACTTTCGGTTAGTGTATTAATTAGTTGAAAACTACTTTGGTTTTCTTCTACTAGATAATCTAGTTCATTCTGTATTGTTGTTAATGTCATCACACAATGCGCCTTTTATTCGCTTTGTAATATTAGAAACTTTAAATTTGTGATTAAAATCACCTTTGGGATGAAAATCTTTTCCTTTACGTCTTCTAAACCGTTTTGTTGCAGGATCTTTTACAGACAAACGACTAGCCGGTTTAACTTTATTTAAAATATCTTTAATTGTCATTTCCTACCTGCTCTTTTATTTTACGCATACCTCTAGTGAATTTGCGTACATCTTCGGTCCTTATTGCATTTATTAATCGTTTATTTAAATCTGCCGCTTGGTCTTGTGAATACGATTCTTGTATTAAATGTATTAAATTAATAACACTTGCAATAATATGTTCTGCTCTAGATTCAACTAATAATGAACTATCTCGTTTAGTTGCAATTGAGCTAATTTCTTCAAAAAGACTTTTTGTGGATGTCATATACAATCCTCTTAATACTATATAATATTTAGCTAAATATTGTTATGAGAGCGTTCGATTTAGATGAAGCAAGTCCATACCAAGCAGGCTGGCAACCCCAACCCGATGAAGAAGCATTGGCCCAAGCAGAAGAACCCGCTGATCCTTCCGGTGTGCTTAATGCTATACAAAGCATAGATCCTTCAGCATTACATCCTGATCCGCAAATGGGACCACAAATGCTAGATAGTGCTATGGCGGCTGTTAATTTAATGGCAAGTGGCAGGGATGTACATCCTACTCAAGGTCAAGCACTCCTGAAAGCTCTTCAGTTATTAATTTCTTAATATTTCGTTTTAAAGTATCATATTCTACTGGTATTCCTTCTTTAATGCAACATTCTTTATGCCATTCTGTTGGTTCTGATTGTATCCTACACGGAGCACACGGAGGAGCATACCAAAGATTATAATTATTGCTATACCCAAACACTTGCGGAGACGTACTACCAAATATAACTATACCTTTTTTATTATATCCTGCACTTGCATGGCTTAAAAAACTATCAGGTATAATATGAAATTTAGACCATTTTAATAATGCAATTGCTTGTCTTATTGTAGTTTGATCCATAAAAGATACATAGTTATCCCATTCACCTAAATTCATTCCATCGCCATTGTTGCCTTTTGTTGTTCCAATACCCACAAATGTTAATTCAGGAAAGTCTTTAAAAAGCCTAGGATAAATTTCTAACGGAATTTGTTTACCTTGGTTATTGGGCCACGGATCTCGCAAAACAGTTGGTTGAATAATTACAGGATTTTTAATTAATTCTAATTTATTATATGCCCATGTATTTTCGTCGTTTGTTAAATGAACATTTATATCATGTGGTTTACAATCGGTAATTCCCATTAAGTCGGCGGCAAAATCTATTCTATGAATGGGTTTTGCATAAAACATTTCTTGATCGTATGGAAAGGGATTATAAACAACAACTTTTTTATATACTCGCAAGTCACTTAAATTGGTTGTCCAATATTTCCATGTATAAACATTATTAATATAAGGATTATGTTGTATTATTTCTTCTGTCCATTCGCCTATATCTGAATTATCAGCATTTCGCAATGCAATATCTACTTGGTGTATTTCAGATAATTTACGTATTATCGGTAGACACATTAATACATCACCAATACCACCATATATTTTAAGTAATATCCTATTAGCAATTAAATCAGCAGTATTAAGTTGGTCACATTCTATATTTGTAGTAAAATGATTAGCATGTTTAAGTTGTTCTTCTTGCTTCATTCCATGCCTTTTAACATTTTTCGTAATTTATCTGTATGATCTACTTGGTCGTCAACTACCTGGTTATCGGCTAACCCTGATTTTACCTTTGAAAGAGTTGATTTCTTTTTAAGTTTAGCATATATATCTTCAACTGGACTTTCTTCCTCTCCCTCTGGTAGATCAGATATTCGTAATGTGTTGCCATCAAATTCTAAATCTATTTTTTGTCCTACTCCACTACTGGACCTTGTTTTCATAAATTGTATTTGTATTCGTCCTCGTTCTCGCATTGCTCGTGAACTGAATATACCAATTACATTATCTGCTGTTTGTATTTTACTAAGACCACCCGCAATATGACTATGGTCGAATTCAATTTCGTCTACTGCACCTCTATTTAATTGTGATGCTGTTGCAAATAAAATATCTAATTCTACTGCTAAATTCCTGAGTTCCTCACTAACAAATTTATCTTTAATAAACAAATCACTTGGTAGTACTTTTTGTTGAACGGGCATCATTAAATCTAAATAATCAATTAATATACAATCAGGTCGTATACCTGTTTGTACTGTATATTCTTTTAAATATGCTCGTATATCATTTACTGTACAACCACTTACTAATTGTGCTATTTGAATAGCTCCCGCTTTTTTCTTTTGCATTTTAATACGCAAATCTACATCGTCTAAATTTCTATATAATTCCTTAGTTGAATAGCCTGTATTCATTGCATCCATACGCATAGCAGTTAACTGCTCACTTAATTCTAAACTAATATACACAACATTTAACTTCATTAGTGACCAGTTTATCGCTAGATTTTGCAGAAATATACTCTTACCTGCACCGCTACCTCCCGCAAATATATTAAGTTCTCCCTTATTAAATCCACCAAACAGTTTTGAATCCATTGTTTCCCAACCAGTGCTTGTTCCTCCATTTAATGTTTTTAAATTACGCAATCTATCTGCTGGATCTACATAATAATCTGTACCTAAATTTTTTGCCAAACTAACTTGAACTGCATCCTTGATCATTTTTTCAACGGCACCAAATTGATTTTCTTCTAATAAATCTGTTGAACTAAGAATTGCATTTGCTAATGCCTTGTGCTTACAAAATTGTTCAAAGTCATCTAAAAACCAATCTTGATGTCGTTCATCAACATCCTTAACCAGTGTAAATTTTATACCAGTTTGTGCTTCAATTTGGTCTGGAGTAGGTAATACAGAATATCCGGTTGCGTGTTCTTGTATAAACTTAACACTTCTTCTAAATTTTCTATCAAAGTATTCCGCATCTACAATTGCTTGGCATCGTGCATATAATTCAGGATCCGATAATAAAAACTCTACATAAAGTTTTTGCATATCTTCGGTGTATTCTTTTATTTCTTCAGCCATTTTTTAGTATATTCATAAGTGTATCGTTTGAACAAATATAGTCGTCAAATACTGCTTTATGACCGGCCTCATTTAACCAGTCTGTTTCGTTGTTTATTTTATCTCTATGTGTCATTATCATCCAGTCCATTACACTAAATGGATGTATACGTTTATCTGTGTTTAATCTTTCTAATTTTGCATAATTTAATCCAATAGTATCTTTTCTATTTTGCCGTCTAAAATCTGAAATACGATTTCCAGATGAATGTGGGTCTTCCATATAATCAAAATCTTCTACTCTACCTAACGGCGGAAACCAATGAAAATACCAAACATTATGTGTTTGGCTTAGTAAATTTAATAAATTCATTGTTGCAAAAATTTCTTCTTGCTTTAATTGTGAACCTAAATGATCATGTAACATGACCTTACCTAATTCTCCATAAATTGCTCTCATCCTATGAGCATCATCTAATCCGTCAACAAGGCTTGCATCTTCTATATTATCTATACAACTAGTAAAAACCGACTCAAATAATCCTGAAGTATCAACAACAAAATCTGCATCTGTTTGTGAAATCCATCTAGGTGTTGATGCATCGCCTTCGAGTCCCCCCACAGTAAATGGTGTTTTATTAATAGTATAATTAGGATGATATGGCATTACAGCAGACGGATACCGTTTACCTATATGACTACGCGGATCTATTACATTATATGTAAGGTTATGTCTTGGTTTATGTTGAAAATAATCATAATCAATAATACCAAATGATGACATATACCATGATGTAGTTTGAACAATATATAAATCTTTTGGCTTTTGTTGAATAGATGTTACTAATTGATTTACAATTTCTTGATTGCTACAACATGGCGTAACTTCAAAATTTACGTATTCAATTTTTTTTGCTAACAGATGTTCCCATCCTATCGGATCGTCATCATTGCCTGTTATTTTGTCTTCTCCTTTCATGTCTGTTTTATCCCAGATAGCCTTTATAGCTCCCATACCAGTCATAAAGGAATTATAATCTCCAAATATTCCTACTTCCATAATTGACTCTTCACTTTTATTTTTGTTTTATTAGTTTCAACAAAGGCTAAGATACTCTTAAGAGCAAACGGCCGACCATATTTATTTACTGCTTCGGCACAATCTTTAACATCCCCCCATGGCGGAAAACTTACATGCCAATTATAATATGTTGCCTGTTGTACCACATCAATACCTGCTTTATCTTGATCAGGTACAAATATAACTTCTTTGCCTAATTGATTAATAATCTGAGCTTGTTGATAATTTATATTACTACCACCTATTGCTACTCCGTCTATTGCAACTGCATCAAACGGGCCTTCTGTAACTAATACATATTTTCTTTCTTTTGTTTGTGCATCTAAATTGAATACAAAATCTCTAGGTTGTTGTTGGTAGTACTTAGGATATTTATGTTGTTCTTCGCCTACCCATCTTGCTGTAAAACCTACTATCTTGCTTTTGTACTTATATGGCAGTATAATTCTATGTTGCATTTGACCAATTACTGCATTACTATAATACCAATCACCCAAATCTAATAAGCCTCTATAACTAATATATTCCAATGCCTTATTATACAAAGGATTAAATTCCCATTGATCTAATGGTTTTGAACCACTTGGTAACTTATATTCTGGCCAATTTATTTTATATTCCGGTATTTCTTCTTTAGTTGGTTGTACTAAATCCGCTTCTCGCATTGTTTCCAATGTAAGTCGTTGAATATCAGATCTAGGTAGTCCTAAATATTTTAATAATTTTTTAAATTTATCGGAAAATCTATCAGGATGTTTCCAGCCAGTTTTATAATTACAATTAAAACAATGATAAACGACACCTTCGTCAGGAGTGAACATGAACCCTCCTCTGTGTCGTCTGTCGGGTCTAGCCTGTCCAAAATGTATACAACAAGGACAATTTATCGTTAACCAACCAGATGGGGTTTGCTTTGCATCTATAGGTAGATTTGCTTTAACAACATCTAGAACTATACTCATACATATAGTTTAACTTCTATAAAGAATTTTGTCAACCGTTCCTGCATTTTCTGCGTCTGGATCATGTGCAAATCGAATCCAATTCAAATTTGCAGTAAAATTAACAGGGTCCGGAGATGATACACTTGTGTATACTTTATGCTCAGTGCCACTACCTATTGTAATAGGAAACCATCCTGCGGCTGTTTGTTCAATGGATCCTTCTACATAAAGATTACCAGTATAATTTGTAAAATATGCAACAACAGTATGATTTCCAGTAGTATCTGGTGCAATAGACGAAACCTCTACTGCTGAACTATATTCCTTACCTCCGGTTCCACCATCGGTTGAAAATGTTACAGAAGCAGAATCTACTAATTTTGGCATAGGTCCATCTTTAACTTCTATTGTTACTTTTGCATTATCTGCCCTATCTGTATAAAGCGATAATGTTTCTCCGTCTACATTTGTAAATGTTAACGACAAATCATAAAATCCTGATTCAATACTTGTTAAATCTTTATTTAAAATTTTAAGTTTTGCCTGTCCAGTGGTATTATCTATCTCTTCTACTAACCTAGAAAATATCAAATTACTGGTTGTGTGATTTACTAAATATGCTGTAAGTGTACCAGACGTTAAACTAACAGCCTTTCGATCTTTGTCTTTGATATAGAAGTTTAAGACGCTGTCGACGCCTTTATATATTTTAATAATTTTATTATTCATAGGAGGATTCACCGTTTTGTTAATATCATCTGCCAACATCAAATGGATGTCAGTCTCATACTTAAATAGTGTTAGCGTTTCTGCCATGCGTTTATCTCACTTAAATATATTTATCGCAAATTAATTATGGAATTAGAAACAGAAATTAAAGAATTCTTAGATAAGTTTCCTTTTCTCAGTCTATGTAGATATGGAACAAACGAGTACATTGGAATAGTACAAAATGTCAGCAACAATATAGCCTCTGTATATGTGTATAATAAATTAAAAGAAAAAGATGATAAAAAATTATTCTTAGACTTAGGCGAAGAATGGTGGTGGGAATCGAACAGAACAATTCCTATTAATATTATATTAGGTAATCGATGGGTGCCATTTAAATCTATTTTATCTACATTTACAATTAAAGATTTTGAAATACTATACGGACCAACCATTTCATTACAAGATGTAATGCAAAAACGAGTTAAGCGTCGGCAGATTCAGCTAATTCGCAAAGCGAATTAAGTTGTACTATAATTGCATAAGCATAACTCACAGCATGGGATTTTTTAAAATAATATGAATTATCTTTTGGTTTTAACCATACTTGCTTTTGTATTGATTGCCACGATTCTCCCAATAATGATCTCTTTGCTGGTCTTATAATAGCAAGTACCATAGCGAGTTGATCTATAGATCTAGGTTGCATTTGTACAACTATATCATAATGGTCATGTATATGAAATAATTGCTGTACTATTTCTTTATGTAATAGCAAATGCCAATCTGGATCCCTTTTTAATAATGTATTTAAATGTGCTTCATTTTTAACATATTCATAAATGTTTACATTAAGCAAATCTATTTTAAAATAACCTAGATCCTCTGCTTTTTTATAACTTATAGTACTCAAATTAGTACTTGGATCGTGTGGTATGTTGTGGAAATAGACACCAGTATTGTGTTTTTTTACTGTATTTGTTATAATGCTTGCTGGTATGTGTTTTAATTTAGTCAACACATCTTCTCTATTTTTTAAATCAATATCAATATCAGTCATATTTTACATGTATTATCTATTATTTCTAGTTCGTTTAATGATGCAGGATACTTCTTTAATTTATGTTTCCACGTATTAACATTAATATGATTAACAACAAGTTCTAATTCTCGTTCGTTTAATTTATCAACCATACGCTGACCAGCATTAGTACCATAAATAATCCAAGGGCTAATACGTCCGGTGATGATAAAATGAGTTGCCATACTCGGGGATACTTTGTCAAAAAATTCTGTCCAATGTTTATTATTTTCATTGCTCCATTCCTCTGCTAATATTATTACAGATTCAACTGCTCGTTTGGGATCCTCTTTTAATGAATATAATTTTATAAATTCTTCTAATACAAAGCTCTTTGTCCAATCTTTTATTTTAACACCTTGTTGCATAACAAATTTTATGAACTCTTGTTGCTGATCTTTTGGTAATTTAAGCTCTACAAGGTACTTTCCAAATATATAAAATCCGTTGTATTCTGGGGAATTAATAAATTTTTCTAATGGAGGGCTTCCTCCATAAATATTGCCAGGCATACATGTTTTATGAAATACACAAAATGCTTCAAATGCTATTCTACTAGGTAACTCATTTTTTGCATTAAAGCGATGTTTTTGTTGGCACATATGAACGGCAAGAGTTCGTTCACGTTTAAATGACTTTTTACAAAATTTACACTTAAAAGATTCGTTCAATTTCTTTATCTGTAAGTCCTTGTTGAGTAGCATAGTCTTTGAGTTCATCTATTGTATTTAATTCTATAAGGGTATCTAATTCACTATCTTTTAAATTAAGAAATGCTTTTGCTAGCCAAGTTTTTATTTTAGGTTTTTCTTTTACTGGGGCCTCTATCCCTGCTGCAGGTGAAGGTGTAAGGAGGTGAATGTATGGCGGATGATGTTGCACAGCAAGAGGAAGGTCTGACCACCCTCCATCTGCGAACCTTGCGCAAAGAGTGGCGTGTCGTCTGTCTCCAACTTGTGGCCAGCCTTGCCCTTATCTGGCTGTTTTTGACCATGACCAGAGTCTTTGGCCACTGTCATCCGGATTATGTCGCCAATGGCTCATGGTGTCCCGCATTGGACCACACACTGACCCTTGATCAGATTGAGGCCGGCTTTGCTGATGGTGGTGGATTCGATGAACTACCTCTCCCCGATTGGATGACCGGTCAAGGCAACGAGGGTGATGGGAGATTCTTCGTCCCCATTCTATTGACAATGGCAATCGCAGGTGCATGGGTCGCTCTCAATTTCCAGGCCCCGGCTCGAAGACGAAAGATTACACTCGCACTTCTAGGAGGCATGATTCTCTTCCTCGCAGGCATGTTCTTCCTCACTTGGACATTCGGAATGATTCTCAATTTAGATCTGTATCTTCCATTCGGCCACGCTGATGATACGATGAATCATGCCAATCATCTGGTTTGGCCATTATCGGTCTACATCCAAGTTCTCGTCATGCTGTTGTTCTTGGCCCCTGTTCTCTTCGGATTGATGGGAATATGGGGGCTCTCAAAGCGAATGGTCAACTGGTCGATGGCGTACATGCTCATTTTCCTCGGTCTGTATGCTCTACTCTCTTACGAGGGTGTGGTCAGTCAATTGTCGAGCGCTTCAGACCCACATGCCCCTGGGCTCAATCCTCTTCCGACTCAGATTGGAGAGGCGGATTCGTTGGGTGGTTTGATCTCCGGCGAAGTTTGGGAGTTGTTGTTGGTCGCAATTCTCTTGATGGTTTATTCAGAAACCGCTCAGGC
>ERZ651768.3030-NODE-3030-length-11403-cov-15.386014_pt1 | contig 11403 bp, 13 predicted proteins | sample MGYA00514754_ERZ651768 | MGnify/ENA metagenome assembly ERZ651768 | reverse complement strand
ATCCGGCAGTAGTTGATCGGTGTGCCGACCTCGGATGTGATGAGTTGCGACAACTCCTCAGCCTGCTCCTTTATCGCTGCCGAGAGTCTGTTCAGGTACTCCGCCCGCTCCTCCACAGGGGTCTCCGACCAAGAGGGGAAAGCGGCACGTGCGGAGGCCACCGCGGCATCGATGTCAGCCGCCGATCCGACAGGCACGGAACCGATCAACTGCTCATTGGCGGGATTGACTACCTCGATCGAACCCTCTCCGCGCGGGGCCACCCATTCGCCACCGATGTACAGGTGCTCGCGCGTGTGCATGCCCGTTCGACTGAGCAGTGTCTTATGAGATTCATGCAATTCAAGAACACCGCCCACTTCTCGCAAGCGTGACTCGTAGACTCATCGTGATGCGTCACGCCGACAGCGGTCACGACTACCTCAACATGAGGGACCACGACAGGCCTCTCAATGCACGTGGTCAAAGTGAGGCCCCGCGAATGGCAGATGCCCTGTCCGAGAGGGACTGGCTTCCCCAACTGATTTTGGTGAGCAGCGCCACACGTACACTCGAGACTTTGGAGGGAATGTCGCCTTACATGGACGGTGCGAGGTTAGACCTCAGACCAGAGATCTACCACGCCGACGTCAGCACTCTGCTAATCCAGTTGGAGGGCATTCTGGGCGAAGGCACGTCGATGATACTGGGCCACAATCCGGGCTCTGAGAATCTCATCAACCACCTGACCGGTGAGTGGCACGAGATGCCGACGGCAGCCGCTGCGCTGCTGGTAGAAACCCCCGATGGCTGGATAGTTGAGGAAGTACTGCGGCCCAGGGAAATCTGAAGTCCGGACGGTTTTCGACAGATTGAAGGTGGAAAGCCCACGACTAGGTCCCATGAAGGAATACAGAATCATGATGAACGACGAACCAGGCGCGCTCGCCGACCACTGTGAAGCCATAGCCGCTGCGGATGTGAACATACTCGCTGTGGTAGCCATCGGAGGCGACACTGCATCGGCCGCCATCCTGACTGACAACCCCGATGCCACCTCCGGGGCCCTCGATGAAATGGGAGCGAGTTACACCGTAGCTGAACTGAAGTCGGCCAAGTTGGATCACGAACCCGGGGCCCTGGCATCGTTTACTAGGGGGATGGCCAGTTCAGGCGTCAATCTCAAGTCGCTGTATATCATGTCGGTCAAAGGCGGCAGCGCCACCATCGGGTACACGACCGACTGAGACGAATCAAGCGGGCATGGTCTAGTGGTTATGACAGCAGGTTCCCAACCTGCTAACCCGGGTTCAACTCCCGGTGTCCGCACCACTTCGGGCAACCTGTCTTGAGCAACGCTAATCCGCGATTCTGGTTTCGCACGCACGCAGGGCCCGTGGGTTAGCTTGGCCTATACTTGGCGCTTCGGGGGCGTTAGACCCCAGTTCAAATCTGGGCGGGCCCACTCCCATTTCGTAGGGAGACTCGGAATTCAGTAGTTCCCGACCAATGATCGGCATCGCTGCATCAACACGAACAACTCGTCAATTGACGCATCATCTTCTTTGGTGAATCGAAACGTGGCTTTCCCAGACTTTCGAGAACTCAGGGCGGGTGGCAGAATCTCGGGGTGGTAGTACAACGGCAGGAGGTAGACTCCCACATGGTGCAACTGGATCCTGACGCTGGCGAAGGGTCTTCCTGCCTTGGTCTCGATTCGCAGGTCACCGGGCTCGTCCACGGTTATCGGCAGGCCTGTGGAGTTCTCTCGAATGATGTCAGCCAGTTTGGCCCAGAGGAACAGGTAGGCGGGATTCTTCATCTCTCGACCTTCTCGCCGCTGGTCCAGTCGTAGATGCCCTTACCCGTCTTCTTGCCTAGGTCTCCCGCCTCGACCAGGCGGTCGAGCATCGGGTGAGGGCGATACCTCTCGTCGCCGAATGAGTCCGCGAGGTTGTTGAGGATGTCCCTGCGGACATCGAGCCCCACGAGGTCGCCCAACTCCAGCGGGCCCATCGGGTGCCTGTAGCCCAAGCGCATCGCGGTGTCGATGTCGCTGGCCGAGGCGACCCCGTCTGCTAGCATCCGCATAGCCTCATTGCCGAGCACGACACCGAGTCGACTGCTCGCGAAACCGGGGACATCACGCACTAGGATAGTCGTCTTGCCCATCGCAGAACCGATGGATTGCGCGGCTGCTATGGTCTCCTCCGAGACCGCGTCGTGGCGTACCAGTTCAAGCAGTTCCATGAGCGGGACCGGATTGAAGAAGTGCATCCCGATGATGCGTTCCGCACACCCCGTCGCGCTGGCGATTTCCGATATCGGCAGGCTGGAAGTATTGGTGGCAAGCACTGCGTGGCTCGGTGCGAGTCGCTCAAGCTCTGCGAAGATGCCTTGTTTGAGATCCATGTTCTCCGGCGCTGCCTCGATGACGAGGTCCACGCCAGCCACAGCCGCGGCCATGTCGCTGGCCGCGTGGAGATTGCCAGACCACTCACTCTTCTGCTCAGGCGATGTCTTGCCGCGTTCGATGCCCTTGTCCCAGAAGGCATCGATCACCGTCATCCCCTTGGCCAGCCCATCGGGAAAAGCATCGTACAGTCTGGTTTCCCAACCACTCTGGGCACAGACTTGGGCTATCCCTGCGCCCATCGTGCCGGCGCCGATTACGGCGACGGCGCGGACACCCATCCAATCACTCCCGACCGTAGGCCGCTAGAGCCGCTTGGAACAGTCGCTGACGTGGTACATCATGCTCTAGGAAGCAGGTGAAAGGCGCGACATCCTTCAGAAGCTCGATGGCCGTGACGTAGGCCCCGTAGACGAAGGGTTCTGCGACCTCGGTAGGGGGTATGTCGATGCCGAGCTTGACCAGTCCTCTGCGTGAGTCCTCGTCCCAGATGGCGTAGGTGTGATGGGTGAAGTGCAGATAGGCGGACAGCCTGCGCATATCTGAGCGGGCCTTGTCGGTCAGACTCTCAATGAGCAGGGTGTCGGGGTAGCGGATTGCATACAGCGACAGCATGACCTCCCTCTGGGTCTCCTCACGCCAGTCTCGCCTCTCGAGCCCCATCCAATCGTCAATCATATCGAGCATCTGTGGCGTATACGGCCTGCGTATGCGGTAGAGCAGTCCTTCGTAAGCCCCCGCATCCTGTTCTTCTGAGTGGTGATGCTCGTAGAAGTACTCGGTGAGGCGGTCGAAGAACGGCCTACAGCGCTCCTTGTCGAACGAGGTGAGGGCTATGTGCTGCATAGCGAGGCCCCCTGGATGGAATCATTCTCCTTTCCACTCTCGGTACTGGATCCATTCCTGTTGCATGTACTCGTTGATCAAACGCCCCTCGTCCTCTTCGGTCGGCAGTACAGTCGTGAGATACTCCTCCCAAGCATCCTCATCCCCATCGAAGGGTTCGCCGTGCACGGTGTACCTCTCTCTGGCGTACTTGCCGATTCCACGTCTGAACTTGTCTGACGGGATGTAGAGTTCAGGTTCCCCCTCCTTGCGTACCTTGCCGATTCGACGCATCTCGTCACGCAACTCCTGGAAGTACAGTTCACGGCTGGCCTCGTTCAGGTGCTCCCTATCCGCAGCCTCTTGAGCCTCGCGCTCGTCATAGCGTCCTTTGACCCCGTAGACGTAAGCCCACTGAGCGCTGGTCGAGTCATCTGTGCCGAACAGGTCGAGACCCGTACTGACCCACTTGTTGAGGTACTTCTGCAGTAACGCGCAGGGGATGACGCCCTGCTTGACTATCCGGCGCAGGCCGTTGGCCCCGGTGCCTAAGTGAAAAGACTCCTCCTTGAGCATCGGCCCCATGCTCGCAGCCAGTGGCTTGAACGAGGATGTACTGAGCATCTTCAGTTGATACTTGCCGTCACGGTCGATGAAGTGGGTGAAGCAGAAGAAGTCCAGCCAGTGGTCGATCGGTGCGTTGAACGAGCCGAGAATTCTCGTGCCTTCCTGTGCGTTGCGCTCGAGCAGTTTGGCAGCCTCTCTGACACCCTGCTCGCCGAAGAAGGTGCACAATAGATAGGCCATCTGCCAGCCGTGGCGCTGTTCCTCGCACATGATTCGAAGCGCCGACTTACGGTCGTACTCGGTCGGGGCGGAGGCGAGCAGGTGATTCTGCTGTTCGACTGAGGCGAACTCGGTGTCTCCTTGGACGCTGACCATGGTGACGATTGCATCGCGGATATTCTGCTGGGGAATCTGCATCCTGCGCTCCCACTTGGGCTTGCCCTCGAAGTCCCCGAACTCGATATGGCTGCCTGCGGTGTCCCAGTCAAACTTGATGTCGAAACGATAATCGCCCAACCACGAGGGGTCGAAGCCGATTCTGGTCTGCCACTCGTTGAAATCCTGAATCCACACTTCGAAGTTCTGCGCATAATCGCCGACTACTTCAGTTTCAGTCATGTTATTCCCAACCCGCTTCCCTATTTCAAACGCTTCTTTATGCCTCTCAGTCACTCCTTTGGACTCTGCCTTCGTACGGACTCGCTGAACTCGTCGATTATATGTTTCTCAATGAGATGCACCATCTCGCAGAGCGTTGACTTCGACACCCCTGCCTTCCCAGCTAACTCTGTGAGAGTAATTTTCCTTGGAGTGTCGTAGTAGCCGTGCATCACGGCCAGATCAAACACCTCTCGCTGTCTGACGGTGAGGAGACGAGGGGCGGTATCGTTAGACAACGAATGAATCCTGTGAGGGAGTCCTGACTCCTTCAGTCCGGCCATGAGTTTCCTCATGTGTGTGTTGTCCGTGGCGAACTCCCATTCTACCCAACCGTCTCTGACCTCAAAGGGAGTTTGTGGGAGTACCTCGGCTTCAATCAGAGGCCGTAGGAAACCACCACCACCTCTTGATATTGTGACATTCATCTCTGCAAGATCCCCCTCCTCGCCGAAGAAGATAACATTCTCAACGCCGTGATGCCCGGATATGTCGCCCTTGAATTTCTCCAACTCGTAACCCCTAGCAGTTCCTTGAGCTGAACCGCGACCCCTAGGGAGAGCCATGTGCTCCTCAATTCTGATGGTGACGTGGTGGTTCTGTCTCGAAGAATCCCCCGCCCAATGACCGTCCGGAAGACGTATGGAGATCAACAGATTCTGCATTTCAGCCCCGGTCTTCGTCACGGGCTTCACCTTATTCATCTTCAGCCCTCGACTCCAACACTCCCCCTCCGTGAGGGAGTATGTTGACGATGATCATTGAAATGACCAATCCCAATAACACGGGGTAGATGAGATTGGGTTCGCCTGCGCCTGGGGAATCATTCACAGGGCCATCAATTGTTGCTGCGACCACCGACCACTTGTCGTCAGAATCAGCCGTGCCGTCTCCATCCACTGTGTTCGAGTAGACGCGATAGTCGATGTCACCGATTGTTGAAGAGGGAGCGGTCCAGAAGACCGTCCATTGTCGTTGCATGTTGCCAGACTCAGTGTGGGTGGCCTCTCCATCGACAATCTGAACAGTACCATCAATGACACTCAGGCTACCTCCATCGATGAAGAGGTTGAATCCGCCTAGGGCGCTGCCGTTCTCAGTTACGGTACTCTGAACCGTTATGGTGATTTCGTATTCCACGGAGACTTCCCAGGACTGAGGGAAGCCCGAGACGTCGATGGAGACATCTTCGCTGACCAATCCACTTCCATGACAGAGGCAACCGCTCGCTACCACCTCCCCACTGATTCCAGTCGGGTATGGTAGGGAGGTGGGAGTGAAGATGGTTATCAAGAAGAGAAGAGTCAATGCCACCAGCCGAGCGACGCGAGACCCTGAGTCTACCACCTAAACTCCCGAACATGGGGGGTCATCTATGTCGATGACCCTCTTCCCGAACATGTTCGGTTCCTCCTGGAAGGGGTTACGATCCTCAGGAAACCATCTCCGGCAGAGTGTCGAAGTTTTCAGCAGGAGGCGGGGACGAGGTGGACCATTCGAATGTCGATGCCCCCCACGGGTTGTCTCCAGCGAACTCTCCAGTCTTCATGCTTCGGACGAAGTTCCAGAAGAAGATTAGCTGGGCCACAAACACCACCAATGAGCCGATTGTGGAGAACATCTGTTCGGTCGCCCATCCCGCACTCTCCTGATAGACGTAGATTCTGCGCGGCATATCCCACAGCCCAAACAGCGGGATGAAAGTCAGGTTGATTCCTAGGAATGTCAGCCAGAAGTGCCACCAACCCAGAGTCCTGTCTAACATCCTGCCGAACATCTTGGGGTACCAGTAGTAGATTCCACCTAGAGTCATCACCGCAACCGAACCCAAGGTGTAGTGGAAGTGAGCGACGATGTAGTAGGTGCCTCTGAGTTGAACGTCCATCGCCACACTAGACAGGAAGACTCCTGTGATGCCTCCGATGAGAAAGATACCGATTGCCCCCATGACGAATGCCAGCGGCAACTTGGTGAAGTCAGGTTTCGACTTGTAGAATGTCGCTAGCAGACAGAGGTAAACAAGCCCGAACGGCACTGAGATGAGCTCTGTGCCGATGGTCTCTATCTTCCTGAATGTAGGATCTATTCCCGTGATGAACATGTGATGCGCCCACACGAGTACGCTGAGCACCAAGGAAACCACCAAGGCCCAGATGATGATTCGCCTCCCGTACAGGTGTCGTCGCACGAAGGTCGGTACAACCTCCATGGCCATGCCTAGACCAGGTAGTAGTACAACATACACCTCGGGGTGCCCGAAGAACCAGAAGATATGGAGCCACCAAGTGGTGCCATCTATGCTCGGGTCGAAGAACAGGGTTCCGAAGACCCGGTCTCCAACCAGCATCAGCACGGCACCTAGGAGCGCGGGGAAGATGACTAGCATCAGGATAACCGTGAACAGCATGACCCACGTGTACATCGGCATTTGCATCATACCCATACTAGGAACACGATGCCTAAGGATCGTGACTAGGAAGTTAATCGTCGAGCCACACACTGAGATAATCAGCAGCACTAGTCCCGCTCCAGCCAGAGACACTCCCGCACCGGGGGTGTACTCGATACTCGTCAGTGGAGAGTAGAACGTCCACCCAACGTCGGCGGCGCCGCCGAAGAAGAATCCAGACGCTGCGACCAGTCCACCTAGGACATAGGCCCAGAACGAGAGGGCGTTCAATCTGGGGAAAGCCATGTCCCTAGCACCGATTTGCAGGGGCACCATGTAGTTCGCGAAAGCGAAGGCCATTGGGGAGACCGTGAACAACACCAAAACGGCACCGTGCATGGTGACCGCCTCATTGAACAGCCCACCGGTCATGAAGTCGTTATCTGGAACGACTAACTGCAGGCGAATCAGAACTGAGAGGGCCATCCCAATCACTCCGAAGATGATTGAAGCCCATAGGTAGAGCAGCCCGATATCCTTGTGGTTGGTGGTACTCAACCAGCGGAGGAGTTCGGCATTGCCGAAGTCCTCCTTCCTCCAAAGGACAACCACTATGATCAGAACTATCGCTACCAGCGCGCCAACGATGATCAGCCAAGCGGGCTCGTCGATGTCGATGAAAGAACCCGAGCCGGTGTTCTGTCCAGCGACTCTGAGCTCAAGCACATTCCACAGGTCTTCGGAGTTCGCTGTGCCGTCACCGTTGACCGCGTTGCCGAGCAGCGTGAAGGTTACCCAAACCGTGTCCGATTCGGGCGCGACCCACTGGACCTGCCAGACCCGTTGGTCGTTACCAATCTCGGTGTGGGTAGTGGCACCTTCGATAACCTGGACAGAGTCGTCGAGAGGAATCAGAGTGCCGTGGTTGGCCCTTAGGTTGAATCCACCGTGATTCTCACCTGAGGCCTCAGGACCTCCGATGAGTGAGATTCCCAGGTTGTAACTCTCCTCAGAGACATAGGTTTCGGGCAACCCCTCCAGAGACAGAGATACACTATCATCGACAGTCGCGCTGTGGCAGGTGCAGCCGTTCTGAACGCTCGCTCCCGAGATTCCGGTTGGCAGGGCGGAGAATTGTGGCACGAATACCATAAGCAGTGCTATCGCTACTGCAGAGCCGACAACTCGATTCCTCGCTGCCTCCAACATCAAGCACCACCTCCTGCATACCAGGCATCAAAGTCAGATTTCTCCATCACTTCGAGCTCGCCGATCATGATGCTGTGGTCGTCACCGCACAGTTCGAAGCATCTGACGGGGTATATCCCCGTCTCCTCTGCCTGTATCCAGCCGGAGTTCACTCGACCGGGGATTGCATCAATTTTGATTCGATGTTCAGGCAGGGAGTATGAGTGGAACACATCGCCACTGGTCACCTCGAGGACCACGGGAACATCCACGGGGATTCGCAGAGGCTCTCCCGCTACGCTGGTGTAGTGGATTCCGTTGGGGTATTGGTAGTTCCAGTAGTATTGGTAGCCGGTTATCTCGATGATGAACGACTCGTCAGTCGTGTGCTCTTCGTGTTCCTCGAAGAAGTTGATTGAGTCGAAAGTGGCGTCGGAGAGCACCAGCAGGAACAGAGTGATGACTATCGTAATGCTCCAAGCAATCTTCGTGTCCCCCCGCTCCAAGGGGGCCTGCCCAATCTCCATGTCGTCGACTGAGTTGTCAGAAGCTGTTGTCAGCAACCATAGGAAGTAGATGTAAACTCCAAGTCCGATTACGGTGCCCAGGCTCCAGTAAAGTGTGAACAACTCGTCGTAGACCTCAGCGTGGGCACCGGTGCCTCCCAGACCATGGAACCAGTTGAAAATGGACACAAAGGTGAGCATCAGGATAGCGACACTACCGACTATTAGGGCGAAACTGCGCCTGTCCATCATATCATCTCCAGATAGACGATGAGGAAGAGCAACACCCACATAGCGTCGACGAAGTGCCAGTACATCGTGATGGCACGAAAACCATCATGCCTAACGGTCGTAATATGCCCCGCCCGCATGAGGGTGACGACCACGATGAAGATCAGCAGCCCCACCAGAACGTGTAGGCCGTGCAGCCCAGTCAATGAGAAGAAGGCCGTTCCATAGGGGTGGTCGCCCCATCGGAATCCGGCATTCGCGTATTCATATAACTGGATGATGAGGAAGGCCGCACCGAGAACTATGGCACCGAGTAGCATCTTGGTAGCCCCAGCATCATCACCCGCGGCGTGTTTGTTGGCCGAGTAGTGGGCGAATACGCCCGAGACAAGCAACAGAATCGTGTTGAATCCGACTAGAGTTATGTCATGCTCGACTCCCGCCGCAGGCCAAGAGCCTCCGACGGCACCGTCCCAGGTCACGGTGTGCCAGCGGGCCCAGAACCAATATGCGAAGAACGAGGCGAAAACAAGGCACTCAGTGATGATAATCCAGACCATCGCCCACGAAATATCGCCCCATTCTTCTGTGGAGGGTCGAGAGGGGCGGTGGGGCCACAGGGCGACTTCCTCTCTCACCCACTTGGAGATTGAGAGTACCAGCAGAGGGACTCCTAGGGCTGCTAGGGGCCATATCAGCAGCCCGCCGAGACACAGGGTTACTGCGAGGGAGAGCATTATCGGAGCGACACTGGAATGGACCTCCCCGCTCTTGATATCTCCGTGTTTCGTTGTTCGGATTCTTGTTCCGCTCATCGCCAAAACCCCACCGGCCCAAACCGGTGCTCTGAGGAGCATTACCAAGACGCCGAATGTGTTCGGTAAGGCGAATAACACCGAACCTGTTCGGTGAGAATTGCAACTCCCTCCTCCCTCTCCGCAGTGCGTGAAGAGAGGAATACACGGGGCACCCCCCTCTTTTCTATTGATTGCACCAGTGCTATTGGCATCTCTCCTAGCAATCTCTCCGATGCTACTCCTCGGAGGTAATCCCGGTACCTCGATAGTTTCCCGTGAGGACCTCTCAGACGGACAGTTAGACACGCTGACCGCACTCGACCTCGCGAGGACTCCGACGGACGTCAGGGAAGGAAAACTCGCGCTTAACCAGGTGATGCAACTCGACTCGGGGCGACTGGTGATGGCCGGCAGTTGGGAGGGCGAGTTGAACTTGGGGGGAGAGAGTCACGAGGCACGAGGGGGGAGGGATGTCTTCGTTGCCGAACTGAGTGTTGACGGGAGTTGGGAATCACTGCATGTCGCTGGCTCATCTGGCGAAGACTCCGTAGTCATGCTGACATCTTCAGGTGAACAGTACATCGTTCTAGGCAGGATTAACGGACAGGCGCATTTCTCTCATACCATCCTGGAGCACTACAATGGTTGGTCCCCAACCGCTTTTGAGGCACACCTTTCCCTAGACGAGGGATGGACAGGATCTTGGGAGATAGACGAGGAGTTTCTGCCGGAATCATCCAGCGGATTGTGGTGTGGTTACGCGTGAACTAACGCTGCTCGAAAACCTGTTGCATTCCCATGATGAGCTCAAGGGTTCCTTTGAGGCATTGAGTCTGAGTGACGCGTCCAATCAATGCTCCCTTCTTATCGACGACAAAGAGCCTCCGGATTCCATCTGTCATCAGCAGATTCAGTGCGGCACCGACAGCCAAATCCTGCTCGATAGTGATTAGAGGATAACTCATGATCTCCCCAATGGTCAGTACCGAGGGGTCCAGATCGAGCCTGAAGCAACGACGCAGCATGTCTCTCTCGGTCACCACTCCGTATGGCTTGCCATTTCGATTTACAACCAACGACCAGACATCAGCATCGTGCATGGAATCCATGGCTCCTGTGATGTTGACGCTTTCATCGAGAGTGATAACACCCTCATCCTTCAGACTGTTGATGTTCAGTGGTATCTCCACATCTGTCCAGAGAGGACAGAGTGGATAGATTGTCTACCGAACATGGAAGGTGCCGGCAATCATGCAGGTTTTACCGTCGAATATGTTCGGGCGAGTAGTTAGGTCAAAGCCTTCCAAAGGAGGACCGTGGACATCGATTTGCACACATTAAGAATGGCTGGTGGGCAAGCAGCGGCTGATTGGGCGATGGAGCAGGAAAACTGGGTGATAGTTGGAATTGAGCATGAGCGCGACCACGAGGTCCTTGTCAGGGCTCTGCAAAAACTCGGTCGAACCATCCACTTGGTTTGCCCTCGGTGCAGTCAGGAGTATGTCTGCCCGTTCGAGGAGACCGTTCACTCTTCAATCGAGCACATCGACGCCCAAGTCGATGTCATCAGCCTGCACGGCGATATCGACCACTGGGCCCTAACGCCTCACATATCGCAACGGATGCAGTGGTACGGCGATATCAAGGTGATTTGGCCATCTACTGAACTGAGCGACGAGAGATGGGTTTCGGAAATGTATGACTACGGTATTGCGGTAGCAAGTAACTGTTCAATCGATTCGAATTTCGAGTCGATGTTCAAGGCCGAACAGTGAATCAGTTTCCTTCGAATTCGGGAACTTCCCTGTTGACGTAGGCCGCAATCCCCTTCTTCGCATCGCCGCTCTGGAA
>ERZ651768.3029-NODE-3029-length-11406-cov-3.976785_pt1 | contig 11406 bp, 8 predicted proteins | sample MGYA00514754_ERZ651768 | MGnify/ENA metagenome assembly ERZ651768 | reverse complement strand
ATATTGGCGTGACTGGAGTTCAGACGTGTGCTCTTCCGATCTGTGCCGGCTAGTTCCGTTTTGCCACTTTCATCAATACTGTAGGAAAACTGCAAATGCTGCAAATCAATGAAATCATAGCGATTTATTACCCTCACTTTTCCATTTTGGAGATCAATTGCTTCAAATTTCACCGGTTGATAAACCTTTTTCACTTCAAATATGTGAGGATTCAAACTGCGGTCTGCTGCAACAAGCCCATTAGCACAGAAATTTGAATCATTCTCGGGAAACTCATTGCCAAAATCACCACCATAGGCCCAGTATTCATTCCCATCACTATCCGTATTATTGATAACCTGGTCCACCCAATCCCATATAAAGCCGCCCTGCAGTGCCGGAAATTGTTCAAACGTATCCCAGTATTCCTGAAGGTTCCCAACACTGTTGCCCATAGCATGGGCGTATTCACACAGGATAAGGGGTCGATCCGTTTTAGTTTTTGCATAGTTTGAGATGAATTCTATATCTTTATACATTGGAAAAATTATGTCGGTATGAGCTTCCTGACGGGCAGGTTCATAGACCACCGGGCGGGATGGATCCCGTTTCTTGATCCAAGAATACAGGGACTTGAAGTTTTTTCCATCTCCTGCCTCGTTGCCCATAGACCAGATAATTATACTGGGTTGGTTCTTATCCCGCTCTACCATACGTTTTCCTCGATCAAGCCACTGTTCACTCCAATCGGCATCATCAGTAATCCGTCTATATTTCTTTTTATGAAACTGCATGCCATGGGCTTCTATATTGGCTTCATCGATCACATAAAGTCCGTATTTATTACAAAGTTCGTACCATCGTTCCTGGTTAGGATAATGGCTGGTGCGCACAGCATTGATATTGTGCTGTTTCATGAGTTGGATATCTTTGATCATAGTCTCTTCATTGATGGAGCGACCGTGTACAGGATCCCATTCATGACGGTTCACCCCACGGAACATGACTGCTTTTCCGTTCACTAATAAATTGCCGTTTTTTAATTCTACCCGCTTAAACCCCACTTGCTGAACAAAACTTTCAACTACTTTGCCAAAAGGATCCGTCAGAGTAATCTGTAGCAGGTATAAATGAGGATTTTCGGCAGACCACGGGATAACATCTTTGATGTGAGTTTTAATTTGAACTGTCGTAATAGTATCCAGAGGCGTAATAGATGTAGAATCGTAAGAAGTCCTAGTGCGGCGGTCGGTAGTTTTCAAAACAGTACGGATCAAATAGTTACCCGTATGTCGCTCTTTATTCATCAATTCTATATTTAACTTAAAAAGACCTGTCTTATTATTTTCATCCAGCCCAGCCTGTACAAAAAAGTCAGTAATACGGACTTTTGGAGCAGAATAAACATACACATCCCTTTCCAGACCGCTGACCCTCCAGGTATCCTGCCCTTCTAAATAACTGCCATCTGAAAAGCGGTAAACTTCTACGGCGACTTTATTTTTGCCAGTATGTACATGGGGTGTTATATCAAACTCAGCTGGAGTTTTCGAGCCCTGACTATAGCCTATGAATTGTCCGTTAATCCATAGGTAAAAAGATGATCTCACACCACTGAAACGGATAATAATATCCCGCCCCTTCCAATAGGATGGGATGCGGAAAGTCCGAATGTAAGATCCTACTGTATTATAATCGTGGGGAACAAAAGGTGGATCAGGCAAAAATGGATATTCCTCATCCAAATAAATGGGGAATGACCAGCCCTGCAGTTCCCAATGGCCAGGCACTCGGATATCATCCCATTCGGAAGTATCAAAATCAGATTTATAAAATGATTTCGGTCTTTTATCCGGTGTTGGGGAAAGATGAAATTTCCAGGTTCCGTTCATCGTTTCAAAAAATTTGGATTGTCTAAAATCTCCTTTTATGGCTAATCGTTCAGATTCAAAAGGAAAGAAATGAGCTCGGGGTTTTTCCCGATTGATTTGGAAAACGGTTGGGTTCTCCCATTCAGGAATATTTGTTTTACCGCTTGTATTTTTCATAATGATCATTATTGCGATCAAAGTCATAATTCCAGCACCAATAAGCACCTGTTTTTTCATCATTCTATCTTGAAATTATCCCGATTCAGAACCCTATCCAATGTCTCCGCTAACTGGAGAGCATTATCTTTCGTAAATACCAGCGGTGGTTTGATCTTCAATACGTTGTGATCAGGACCATCTGTACTAAGCAGGATGTTATTATTCTTCATCAGATTAACGACCAAGTCTGCTTCATTTCCTGCAGGGATTAATTCATCATGATTTTTGATCAATTCCACACCAAGGAATAGGCCCTGACCACGTACATCCCCTATAATCTGATGCTTTTCCTTTAAACCCTTTAACAAATCCAGCAAATACGAGCCCACCTTCAGAGCATTATCCTGGAGATGCTCATCCCGGACAACATCCAGAACCGCCTGCCCAATGGCGCAGGAAACTGGATTCCCTCCAAAAGAATTGAAATATTCCATACCATTATCAAAGGCATTAGCAATCTCTTTTCGGGTAATCACTGCAGAAAGTGGATGCCCATTTCCCATAGATTTCCCCACAGTAACAATATCCGGGATAACGCCACAGGTTTCAAAACCCCAGAAATGGGTGCCAACCCTAGCAAAACCAATCTGTACTTCATCGATAATACAGAGCCCGCCGGATCTTTTTACTAATTCGAATGCTTGCTGTAAAAATGATTCAGGGAAAATGATCTGTCCACCGCATCCCATAATAGCTTCAGCTATAAAAAGAGCCACTTGTTTACCATTATCTTGAATCTTTTCAATGGCATCACTGACAAGACCGGCATACTGGGTACCAGTACTTTGACCATTTCCCCGGAATTTTCCCCGATATGGATCAGGCATAGAAATCATATTAACAAATTTAGGGGCAACACCGGTACCCCCTGGCCCATCGAACTTGTAAGGACTGATCTCTATAAGAGCCGCCGTGTGACCATGGTAGGCCCCGCTTAGAACTATTGATTCCCTGCTACTGGTAAAGAAACGAGCCATACGCAGTGCTAAATCGTTGGATTCGCTCCCAGAATTGGTGAAATAGCATATATCCAAACCATCTGGAAGTGTGTTAGTAAGGTCTCGCGCGTAATTAACTATAACTTCATTAAGATAGCGCGTGTTGGTATTTAGCATTCTTGCCTGCTTTTCTGCAGCGGAAATGACCCTAGGATGACAATGGCCCACATGACTAATATTATTCACCGCATCAAGATAGCGTTTACCACGGGCATCGAACAGATACTGAGCTTCACCTTTAACAATGTGGAGCGGTACACGATAGGAAAGACTAAAGGATGGTCCTAAAAACTGTTTTCGTAGTTTAAAAATTTTCTTATGGGTTAACATACTGTAATAATTTTTCTGCCCAATCGTTTAGGTCTTGCTTGTGCATATATTTTAAAAATTCCCAGGCCTGGGTATCTGAAACAGAAATGTACGCGTTGTTTGGAAATAATCTCCTGCGATAAGCCGCCATAGTCACAGTAATACAGGAGCGGACACAAACAAGATATATTACCGCCATTACTTCATCCAGCGATAGTGAGAAAGCTTGATGATACCCCTTCAGTAACTGTGCAGCGACATTAAACGGATCATTTTTCCCCAACACCATATAGGCTATACATACTGCTGGCTCACAAACGATAAAGGTATAAACCATATCACCAAAATCGATAATTCCTATGGTGTCCCCACTTTCGTTTACAAGAACATTGTGATCATTGCCATCATTGTGTATCACCGCTTTTCGGAGTTGAGCTTCATTTGGCAGAATATTTTTTTTATATTGATTAAGAAAATGATCTAACAATGAACGGTTACGTTCATTCCACAGTTGCGAATAATGGATTTCAATAAAATTTATATTCCGAATATCCCATGGAAATTCTCTTTTCGCCGCGGGATGATGAAACTTAATTAAGGAATGATCCAGTTTTCCAAGAAAAGCACCCAGATCAGTCAGTGATACCACGTTGTGATCCACATCTTTCAATTGCCGGCCTGGTATATAGCGCAGGACACGTACTAAGTGTAAAGTTCCACCATGAGCATATTCTAACACATCGCTCCCACCAAGGGTTTTAACAATCGATGAAACCCGTATGGTTGGTTCCATTTTAGCTACATGGCTCATAGCCTGGTTTTGCATATCTACGATTGGTGGCTTTTCCGCTGCATTGAATACTTTCATGACATATTCCTGTCCAGATATATCAGATAGGTAAAAATTCTGATCACGCTCGCTATTAAGTTCTACAGCTTTTACGTCTATACCAAAATAATCAAACGCTATTTTTTCTATATCTATTGAATGAAAAAGTGGGGGAAGTGTATTAAATATTGACATTGAAGAAAGAGATTAATTTATTTATCTGACGGAGAGTTTCATATAATTTAAATTAGAATAAACAAAAGAAAATGTATTTCCTATTTGTAACAAATGTCGACATCGCAAATCCAGCAAAATATTACGTGTAAATAATTGATACATTTTATTATTGTCGTGTATAGTTTTGTTATTATATTCTGGGTAACCGAGGTAATTAGCGTATACTTATGCTAATAGCTTTTTAATTAAACAAATGGCGGATTCAGCACCAAAATCCATTCTTGTTGTGGACAGTGATGAACAGTCCACGGATCACATATCCAGTGGTTTAAAGGATAATGGGTATCTTGTTATCACCGCGCCCAATGGCTATGATGGCTATGTAAGAACCTGTAATGAGAGCCCTAGCATCGTTATCGCAAACGATCTATTACCCTATATAAGTGGATTTAAGTTAGCCAAACTTATCAAATCTGACGATCGATACGAAAACATCATCTTTATCATTATGAGTACATCATCAGGACCTACCATAGAAAAGCTTTATTCTCAAAGTGGGGCTGATGGCTTCCTCGAAAAACCATTTCAGCTTAAAGATATTTTTGACCTAATAAATACACATACCAAAAATGGTTGAAAATTTTTATCCATTGATACAAGTTTATAGTTTCATCATTGGAATCTCTATTGGAAGTTTCCTTAATGTTATGATTTATAGAGTTCCAAACAACAAATCAATTATCCGACCTAGGTCAAAATGTCCAAACTGCAGTAATCTGATCAATTGGTATGATAATATCCCAATATTAAGTTTTCTTATCCTTCATGGAAAATGCAGGCACTGTAGTACTAGTATAAACATTCGTTATCCCATCATTGAACTGATAGGAGGATTGTTGGCTTTATTATTTCTCGACATTTACGGTTTGACATTTCAATTTGGGTTATTGCTGGTGCTTTCCTATATGCTTATCGCAATAACCTTCATCGATATCGATCACTATATTATTCCTAACCAGTTTATCATTTTTGGAATAATCACTGCAATTACTTCACACGTTTTCAAGTTGCTACCAATTTCAATGATTGATGGTATATATGGTCTCTTATTTTTTGGTGGCACCCTTTTCATAACTGGAACTGTTGGTAGTTTGTTATTAAAAAAAGAAGCAATGGGTTTTGGAGATGTAAAACTTGCTGTAATCCTTGGAGCGTTTTTAGGACTTGAACTTTCTGTTCTGTCTTTGTTTTTAAGTTTCATTTTTGCTGCCTTGATGAGCATCATTCTACTAATGCTAAAAAAAGTTGGAAAAGATAATCGCGTCCCGTTTGGTCCATCCATCGCTGCTGGAACATTATTAACACTCCTAACCCGCACCCCTGCTGGTGGGAATCACATTATTAACTGGTATTTCACAAATATGTTTTAACCATGGCTATCACCCGGAAAAAAAATCTCGGTGTCTTGCTTATCGAAGCAGGAATCATTGAGCCGGAACAGCTCGAGCAGGCACTATTAGAACAATCAAAGAGTACCGATAATCGCTACCTGGGAGACATATTAATTAAGGCTAATCTCATTGATGAAAAACAACGGAATCGATTTCTCAGCCAGCAGTTACACATCCCTACCATTGATTTAGGTCATTTCGAAGTGGGAAAATCTGTGTTAACCATGATCCCAGAGAGAATTGTCCGAGAGTATCAGGTATTACCAGTATTTAAATTGAATAATACGTTAAATGTCGCAGTCATTGACCCCATTGATTCTGATCCAATTAACGCAGCACGCAACGCATCTGGTTTAAAAGCAGAACCGCTAATTGTCACAGTCCATGAACTGCAATCAGCGATTGATATTTATTATGGCATGTCTAGTTTTTCTGGTTTTGATGATACTACAGATATAGAAATTGAAGACATTGATGATACCAGGATAGTTCAACTAGTTGATAGTATCATTGAAAAGAGTGCTCGCTATAAGGCCAGCGATGTCCATGTGGAAACAAGGGAACATGATATTCGGATCAGGTTCAGAATCGATGGCAAGCTTGTGGATTTTCAAAATCTTCCTGTGTCCATCAGTACTCCATTAATATCCCGGATAAAAATTATGGGAAACATGGATATTGCTGAATCACGACGTCCTCAAGATGGTCGTATTTTGTTTGATTTAAATAATGAACGTTTAGACCTGCGGGTATCAACCTACCCGACCCTTTATGGAGAAAAAACTGTGCTAAGACTTTTAAATATTTCTGAATCTTTGCACTCACTAGGTGACCTAGGGTTTGAACCAGATATGTTATCGCTTTATGATAATATGCTCATAGGAGGAGAAGGAATTATTTTAGTTTCTGGACCAACGGGGAGCGGAAAAACCACAACCCTTTATTCCACACTGAATAGGATGGATAAGCCTGATGCGAATATTGTTACAATTGAAGACCCGATAGAATTTGATCTAAAAAATATTAACCAAGCCCAGGTTAATAGACGATCTGGTGTAACATTTGCTTCTGCACTACGGGCAATATTAAGACAAGACCCTGACATTATTATGGTAGGGGAAATACGTGATGAAGAAACTGTAGAACTAGCCATACGGGCAGCACTAACTGGTCACATTGTTTTCAGTACGATCCATACTAACGACGCAGCTGCTGGATTTACACGACTTTTAAACTGGGGGGTGGAACCATTTTTGGTAACATCCACCGTCAAAGGAATTTTGGCACAAAGGCTCGTTCGGAAACTATGTAAACAGTGTAGCGAAAAATACGATTCATCTCCTGAAGAATTGAGCCAATTTGGACTTGAAACTGATACCAGTATGCCATTCTACCGCAGTAAAGGCTGTCTCTCATGCAGGAACACGGGATATCAAGGACGGGTGGGCTTATTTGAACTGATCCAAATGGATAATGACATTGCAGATCTAATAATGCAAAGTTCCCCTGGTCACAAAATTAGAGAAAAAGCCGTAGAAAAAGGTATGTTTACACTAATGTATGATGGACTGCTTAAAGCCCAGAGGGGGGATACATCCTTGCAGGAAATTCTGGAAACAATTGGAGCGGAAAAAGGATAGATTAATGGATACTGTTCTTTACGTAGGCGACTCTAATGATATCAAGGAATTAATATACGAGTCTGGACGAAAAATAGATCCAGTCCAGAATGGTATGATCGCCCTGAATGCCGTATCTGAATCCCATAATCGCTATCAAGCTGTTATTATTGAAAATGAGCTGCCTCTAATGGACCCGAGTGCTCTTATTAAGCAGATAAGACATTACAGTACAATACCAATGATTACTGTTATTCGTTCAGATAAGCGACGTAGCGAGATACTACATGATTTCCAGGCTGGTTTATTGGGCTGGTTTGAACCAAAAAAATCTTCAACCGAAAATTTTAATAGACTTTTAGAAAACTGTGCTGGATTCAATCAATTCACTAATGGGTTGAATAAACCCCAAAAATCACAGTTTACACCACATGGTTTGGGCTCAATTTTGGGTATATCCGAGGCTATGCAAAAGATCTATAACCTGCTCCTACAAATTCAAGAAAAAGATGTGATAACGATCCTATATGGTGAGAGCGGTACCGGAAAAAACCTAACCGCAAAATTCATGCATGATACCAGCCGCCGCAGTAAAAAACCATTAATTTCTGTCAATTGTCCAGCGATACCATCTGAACTATTAGAAAGCGAACTTTTTGGACACGAGAAGGGCTCATTTACAGGCGCAGACGAACGGAAGGATGGAAAATTTTTAATTGCAAATGGCGGCACAATATTCCTTGATGAAATTGGAGACATGAGTTCATCCCTACAGGCAAAGATTTTAAGGGTTCTTGAAAGCGGTGAAATCGAGCGCGTTGGCGGTGCGGAAACCCATCAAGTCAATGTGAGGGTCATTTCCGCCACAAACCAAGATATACAGTCAAAAATTAAAGAAGGTAAATTTCGTCAAGATCTATTTCATCGGATCAATGTTTTTCCCTTGACTCTACCACCCCTTCGCGATAGAAAAGCAGATATCCCATTGTTAACATATTCGATTTTTAGGGACCTGAAACATAAACACAACCTGTCTATGACCTATATTGGACCAAAGGCCCTAGACCATTTAATCGATTACTCCTGGCCCGGCAATGTTCGTGAACTAGAAAATATTCTTGAGAGGGCGCTCCTAATTTGTAATAACAAATATCTTAGCGCGAAGGACATTGATGGAGTCCTTAAAGAAAACCAGAATATTGAATTTCCGGCAGAAAAATCATCTGATATTATTCAATCAGACGACCCAGTTGCAGAGCATAAACTATCAGATCCAGTACCCGGAAAAATTATGAATCTTAAAGAGATTGAAAAAGAAGCAATTAAGTACAGTGTGGAACGGAATAAATGGAACATGACAATTACCGCGGAAGAGTTAGGTATAAGCCGTATGACACTCTACAGAAAATTAGAACAATATGGCCTCCGAAATAAAAACAAGTGATACTGTAGAAGTTTTTTCTTACATCGCGAGAGATAAAAACTCCGGGGTAGTCCGGGGTGAAATCAAAGCTCTGGGAGAAACAATTGTCTTAAATCAGCTGAATAAAATGGGTCTTGATCCTATATCTATCTCAGTAAAAAAACCATCCATCTTTGAGAATTTTGATTTCACTGTATTAGATCGTGTTAATCCCGATGATATCTACAATTTCTCAAGACAGTTATCAGTTATGATTAAGGCAGGTGTTCCACTGGTGGGTGCCTTAGAATCCATGCTATCTAAGACTATAAATCCCCTTTTAAATAAAACCATTGGAAAAGTAATCGAAGATGTATCCGCCGGATCTACCCTATCAAACGCATTAGTTAGACATCCCAAAGTATTCAACACAATGTATGTCAACATCATCCGAGCTGGAGAGACCGCGGGAGTTTTAGACCTAGTCTTATTTAAGTTGGCTGATTTTATTAGTTATGATTTGCAACTTCGAAACGGTATCAAACAGGCGATTCGATACCCGGCTATTGTCGTTGGCATTACCATAATGGTAGGCTTTTATGCGGTAGCGTTTATATTGCCCCGCTTCTCGGTACTATTTACACAAACGGGAATAACTCTACCACTCCCAACCAGAATATTACTTGGAATTGATTCATTTCTCCAGGACTATTCTACTTTTCTAATTTTTGGATTGATCATTTTTATTGTAGTTTTCTTTCGGACTATAAAGACGAAAAAAGGCAGTATAGCATGGCACCGTTTTCTAATTAATGTACCGGTTTTTGGTAAAATATTCAGAAATATGGCAATATCAAGATTCTGCCATGTATTAGAAACGCTCAACCGCACCGGTGTACCCATTTTGGAGTCTCTAACTATTGCCAGTAGAAGCACTGGGAATAACTTTGTTAAGGATAGGCTATCCAACACAAAATCAGATGTGGGGATGGGACATAAAATTGCTGAAGCACTTGAAAAGTACGGCCATGATATCTTTGAAGCTCAAATGATAAAAATGATTCAAGTAGGAGAAGAAGCTGCTTCCCTTGATGACATGCTGACTGAAATTGCCGTAATGGTCGATAATGAAACACAAACGAGGGTCAGAACACTAACAGCAACGCTAGAACCCATCATTACAGTCATTATGGGAATAATGATACTGGTTCTTGCCCTGTCCATATTCCTACCCATATGGGATATGTATGAATCGTTAGCCAATAACTGATGTCAAAAGAATAATCATAAAAAATAATTAAAGATTCACATGGAGCATATATTTATTAAATTAGGTTTTACTCGAACCGTTAGTTTAGAAGGAATTTAAATATGTCACTTTGGGTAGTTAGGGGCGGCAAATTTGGCGAGTATGAGAATCGCTTTATCAATGAAAGCAAGATTTACATCACAAGAGATGGATTCAATATTGATCTAAATAAGCTCTCGGATAAGGCGGAGCTTCGAATCAAACTAGATGGTTTTTACCCTAATCAAGCATCAATGAAGCTCACAAGCTGGAGTGATCAGATCTGGAGCTTCGTTCATGAGATACAAGAAAAAGATTGGATCGTTATCCCCAGTAAGCTGAGCCCGGTTCTACATGTTGGGAAAGTAACAGGCGCGTATGTTTTTGATAAAAATGGTGACGACCCATATTTTCATTCAAAAGAAATACAATGGACCGAGATGGATATTCCGAGAGGACATTTTCCGCAAGATGTTTTATATAACCTGGGTGGTTTCAAAGATATATTTAATGTAGATCAAATTGAAAAAGTTTTCCATACTATGGCAGACAACGAATGGGCACCCACAAAACAAGATGATACGTCCTATGAACAATCAAATGAACTGATTGCGCTACTACAAGAAATTTCCAGGGATCAAATTGCACAACTTATTAAATCAAAATTTCCTGGCCACCGGCTAGCAAAATTGGTCAGGGCCATTATGATCGCAAAAGGTTACAATACTCATATGGGATCTTCAGATGAATCCGGTGGCAATCTAGATATTCTCGCAGCCAAAGGGGGTATGGGATTTGATAATAATGTTAGAATATGTATCCTAGTGAGAGCAGATGATACGCCTATTGCAACCCTTGATAAGTTTGTTGGGACCATGAACCAGGTTGGCGCAAACTATGGACTATTGGTATCCTGGGGAGGCTTTAAGAGTAATGTTGAGCAGGAACGGTCTAATGAGTTTTTTACAGTTCGATTATGGAACCAAAATGACCTCATTGACCAGGTCCTTGAGCATTATGAAGAACTGGATAATTATATTAAGGGTGAAATACCTTTAAAATCATTCTGGACAGTCAGTACTGATATCGATTGATATATTATAAGTCTTAGTTATAGTAATAAATATCAGTTTTCTTCCATAACAAATAGATACAATATGTAAAGAATCGTTGTCCTGAACCGATTCATATTTTCCCCCATCAAGAACCCTTAAAAATATTTCCCGACGGTAAAACAAATAATTTTACGGTTATCACAGGTTTT
>ERZ651768.3026-NODE-3026-length-11412-cov-2.284958_pt1 | contig 11412 bp, 6 predicted proteins | sample MGYA00514754_ERZ651768 | MGnify/ENA metagenome assembly ERZ651768 | reverse complement strand
AGACTTAAATGCGCCCTCAATTCCATACCCCATGAGGTGACCGTCGTTTACGACAGTCACATCCAAGCCACGTAAGGCTAGTGCCGTGGCCGCACTTAGCCCGCCTGGCCCAGCACCAAGGATGACAACATCCGCGGTCTGTAACATGAGAGCCAATCCTCCGTCGGTTCGATCACCCGAGCACAATACCGCTCACACCAGAGTCGGAGTGCTTTCTTTGGTGGACTTGTAGTCCAACGAGCGTGCCTTGTTTGTCCGGATACCGTCGCCAATTACGAAACTAGCGCTATCGTCTGAGCAAAACCAGCCCAATCCCCAACCTGAGCAACCGCCCCTAATCCCAGCAGTCCGACCCGTCGTTACTGCAAACTGGCTAATTAATTACGAGCCCGGGGCCCTGGGCGACTCCTATGACGAGCGATAGGAACAGATGGGGTTGTCAGGGCGTGCCATCGGCGTGCGGTGCGTGATGCATGCGGCATCGTGAGTGCAAAATTGTGCTTTTCAGGTATGATCTCTGATGAGGTGGGGTTGTTGTGTCTGTTGATTTTTATCGTTGTGTTTATTCTTTCTATTCTTATTAGGCTCTGTAAACAAAAATTATAAGGCGGATTGAAGGAATTTGCCTGCAGTTGGGAGACGGCGGAATGAGCGACAGCCTATCGAACGAACGAGTGGTCTATTTGAACGGCGAGTTTGTACCAGAATCCAGAGCTACCATTCCTATCTCCGATCGCGGCTTCATATATGGCGACGCGGTGTTTGACACGGCGCGCACCTTTGGAGGCAAGATCTATCGGTTGAGGGAACATGTGGAGCGTCTGATGCGGTCACTGCGTTATGTGCAGATCGATCCGGGAATGGATGCCGAAAAATTTTGCGCCATTTCCGAACAGGTCGTTGAACGTAACACCCATCTGCTGGGTCCCAGTGATGACTATTGGGTCTTCCTGCGGGTGACGCGTGGTCCCAACAATCCCGACGGGCCGGGAGACAAGGCCGAGCCCACGGTAATCGTCACATGTGTGCCCCTGCCGCTGGCTAAACGGGCGAACTTGTTCCGTGACGGTATCGAAGTGGTGGTGCCGTCCACCCGGCGCACGCCGCCCGAATGCCTCAATCCAGCGGCAAAGACCCACAACTATCTGAACCTGGTTGTAGCCGCCTTGGAAACGCAGAAGTCGGCGCCAGACGCCTGGCCAGTGCTGTTGGATACTCGCGGATTTCTGACTGAGGGGAGCGGTAGCAATATCTTCTTGGTACATGGCGGCAAGGTACGTACACCTAAGGCGCAGTATGTCCTGGCTGGGGTGAGTCGTGCGGTGACCCTCGACCTATGCCGTGACCTTGGCATAGAGATAGAGGAGGATGACCTGTCACCATACGACGCAGCCACGGCGGATGAGGCTTTCATTACGTCAACCTCCCTGTGCCTTTGTCCCATGGGGAAATTCAACGGCAGACCAGTAGCTGATGGCGAGATACCGGGGCCAGTCACGGCGCGTTTGATGGAGGCTTATAAAGCAGAGGTCAAGACGGATTATGTGGCGCAATATTTGAGCCATTTGGAATAGCAGGCTAACGTAATCATGCATGAATTGGTTATACGAGGTAGCGTCATCGCCGACGGTTCTAGCGCGGTAAATTCACCGGTGATATTGTTATTGATATCTGAAAGTGGTGCATAGGATGATGAACTACTTGGCGGTTCATTGTCACTCGAGACGTCTGTTCTCTCTAGCCCTGCCTGACCTGATGTTTCCGGTCCTGTGACTCCGATGCAGAAAGACTACGTTTAGGATATCGTCGTTCTGCGCCAAAGTATCTATTTGAGAAGCAATTCTATTCTTTCTGACTAGCAATCAGCTCATAAATTATTCCACACTTTGGTGGCATTCGATGTTGTGCCCGCTGGCAAGGTTACGGATTGGCGGGTTTTTCTGATCGCAGGTACCTTCGATACTTAGTGGGCAGCGTTCGAAAAATTGACAGCCCGTTTTAGTTAATTTAACCACCCGATCGATGCCTGCCTTGGCCTCTTGGCTTTCCATCGTTTCTTCCAGCCAACCTACTCGCAATTCTGGTACCGACGCAATTAGCAACCTGGTGTAGGGGTGATACGGAGGAGAAAGCACTTGGTCGGTCGCTCCCTGCTCGACTACCCGCCCCGCGTAAAGGACAACAATTTCATCGGCAAAAGAAGCGACAGTGGAAAGGTCATGACTGATAAAGACGAATGACACTTCTGTCTGTTTTCGCAGACGCTTAAGAAGTTCAATAATGTTGGCCCCGACAATTGAATCAAGTGCAGAGATGACTTCGTCACAAAGCAGCACTTCGGGTGATGCTGCGAGTGCTCGCGCCAAATTGACACGTTGCTTCTGTCCACCGGATAACTCTTCGGGGTAACGCCCAGAAAAATCTGCAGGTAACTCCACCATTTGAAGGAGCTCCATAATTCGTTCTCTTTTTTTGCGGCCCTTCACTCCATCGTAAAATTCCAGTGGTCTGCCAAGAATATTGTCAATTCTCTGTCGCGGATTAAGCGCCGTGTCTGCCATTTGAAAAACAAATTGGATATTTTGTAGATCGGTCCGACTTCGATTCTTAAGATTTGGCGGCAATGAATTCCCACCAAGCAATACCTCACCCTCGGTAGCCGGCAAAAGACCGGAAATTACCCGTGCAAGGGTGGACTTGCCGCAACCTGACTCTCCTATAATGCCAACAGTGTTTCCACGTTTGATACTGACGTCCACGTTGCGAAGCACCGTCACAACCGTACTGCCATCCGTTCTTTTCCCGTACCCTGCGGTAATGTTTTTCACTTCAAGAGCAGGGACTTCATGCTGGCCGCCCCTCAGAAATTTATCGCCTTGACCTACGGAGGGCGGAGGTCGGACAGCGGTCATCAGACGCCGAGTGTAATCATCACTAGGACGGTTTATTATCTGTTCAGCAGAACCCTGTTCCCGAATATCTCCCGCATAAAGGACTACGATGCGATCAGCAATTTGTGCGACTACCGAAAGATCGTGTGTTACATAGATAGCAGCAGCATTTTCTTGTTTAATCACTGCCTTAAACGCTTTAAGCACTTCAATCTGAGTAGTGACATCAAGAGCCGTCGTTGGTTCATCTAGGATCAGTAGTTCCGGCTTGCCGCAAAGGGCCATTGCCGCCATTAGCCTTTGTAACTGGCCACCAGAGACCTGATGTGGATATCGATTTCCGAGAATTTCTGGCTCGGGCAACTCTAATACACGGTACAATGACTCTGCGCGTTCCTCGGCCTCTTTTTGACTCAATTGACCGTGCAGCACGGCCGACTCAGTAACTTGTTCATTTATTGTCAGTGAGGGATTGAATGTAGCAGCCGCGCTTTGCGCAAGATAAGCCACCTTCCGGCCCCGTAGTTCGCGCTTTTCCTCGAGGGTCATGGAAATAACATCACGCCCTTCAAGTCGAACCTCACCACCGGAGAATTCAAGACCGGGTTTAGTGTAGCCCAAAGCAGATAGACCAATGGTGGTTTTTCCTGAACCCGACTCCCCAATGATTGCTACAACTTCACCACGTCCAACCTGGAAGCTAACGTCTTTGACAATGGGCAAAAGACTGCCGTCGTCTTTTCTTGCGTCGATGTTGAGATGATCAACTTCTAGCAATGAAGGCATCAAATCATTCTCTTTGCTAGCTTGCCGCCGGCGTGAGCAGATACGTCATCGACTATCATGTTGATCGAGATTGTCACTGTCGCAATTGCCAAAGCGGGCACCAAAGGAGCTATAGCGCCGTAAGTAAGACCGGAGAGGTTCTCTTTCACCATACTGCCCCAGTCCGACATTGGCGGTTGCACGCCGAGACCGAGAAAGCTGAGAGCAGAAATAAATAGAATAATCCATACCAATCGCAACCCGAAATCAGTTGCAAGTGGCATCACAATGTTGGGTAAAATTTCGCGGGTGATAATCCACCAAAGTCCTTCTCCCCGTACTCGTGCGGCTTCGACAAAATCACTAACCATAACATCCTGTCCGAGTGCACGGGCTATTCGGAAGACACTGGTTGCATAGATAAACCCAGTTAAAATTATCAGAATTGGAACGGTACTGCCAATGGCTGCAATGACAATTAACCCAAGCATAATGGTTGGCATTGAAAGGAATGCATCATTAATTCGACTGAGAACCATATCCAGCACATTGCCACCGACTGCCGCAGCGATCCCTAAAGTCACACCGACAAGATAGGCCAAGAAACAAGCCGCAAGTGAAATCCCGATTGTTGTCCGCGCACCAAATAGAATCCTGGATAGCGTATCGCGACCTAAATAATCAGTACCCAAAAAAACAACTTTACTTGGCGGTTGGTAATCGGTGTCGGGGTAGGGATTATCGCTGCCCGGTACAATAAATAATGCTTCGTCGAGTATATCCGCCTCGTGATAGGGAGCAATTAACGGGCCAATAAATATTATTACTATCCAGAACAATATTGTGCAGGCACCAATTTTTCCACTCCAGGATAGTTGTATACGGCGTCGTGGCGGAGCGTCAGGCAGTTCCTCGAACTGAGGAACGGTGTCTTCTTTATTGGTCAGATCTGACATAGGCCTACCGAACTATTTAGAGTGTAGTAGTCGCGGGTTTGACATTACCGAGGCCATATCAGCAATGAAAATGAGCACAATATAGGTGCTACAGAAAATCATGGCACAAGCCTGAACCAGAGGTAAATCGCGAGTCTGCACAGCTTCGATCATCAATTTCGCCAATCCAGGGTAAGAAAAAATCGTCTCTACAATGACCACGCCATTGATGAGCCATGCCAAGTTTAATACGATGACATTAACGATAGGACCTATCGCATTGAAAAGTGCGTGCCTCAAAACAATTCGTTTCCTTGGCACCCCTTTGAGTATTGCCATTTCGATATAGGGGGAACTCATAACATTGAGCACAGTCGCTCTGGTCATGCGAATTATTTGAGCTGACACCACGATAGTCAGTGTCAGGGTGGGCATTGCTAGGGCCTTGATCAATTGCCAGGTAGTGTCGCTATCACTCATATATGCGATAGCCGGCAACCAACCAAGGTAAACCGCCAGTACCAGAACGAGAAACGTAGCAATCAGGAATTCGGGCACCGAAATTAGACTGAGTGTCGCAAACGTCACTATACGATCCAATCGCGTGCCGGGATGCATAGCGGTTAATAATCCCAAAGCCAAAGACATTGGTATCGCCACTATTGCAACCACACCAGCCATCCTAACAGTGTTGAAAAGACGTGGGGCTAGCATCTCTGAAATTGGCGTTCCAATGGTCCCAAAACCGGAGCCGGCTTTAGAAATTCCGAGATCCCCCGTTAGCAAGTCGCCTAGCCACATAAAGTAACGAACGTGCGCCGGTTGGTCGACGCCGAGCTTTTCTCGCAGCGCAGCTAGAGACTCCGGAGTGGCCATTTGTCCAAGAATAATTTCTGCAACATCTCCCGGTAGCACACTCGTACCCAAAAATATCAATACGGAAACGGCAAGCAGAGTAGCGCTTCCCAAAACTAATCGCTGCAGAATAGCCCTTAGCATCTTCGCTACTTAAGGCTCCAAACTGTAGATACGGTATGCATTTTCAAGGCAGAAAAAATAAGGCCCACAGGAGATTTTCCTCCTGTGGGCCTTATCCAGTGATAAAACAAGCTGATCTTAGGCGTCGATCCAGGCAAATTCAGGCCATTCACATCCTCCTAAGGATCCGAGTGATTGCTTTGGTATTCCATGTACCTTGTCACTAACGCCATCAAGAATATTAACATGATATGGGATTACCATGCCGCTGCCGTTATGCACCAAGGTCTGCATTTCACAATACATATTATGGCGTTTTGCAGGATCAGTTTCAGCGAGTGACAGTTTCAATAACTCGCCAAACCGGTCGTTGTTCCAGAAGGTGTCATTCCACTTAGCGCCAGGCGCGAACTGGATCGACAACATGGCGTTTGCGGTAGGACGCATGTTCCATGTCACTACGTTAAGCGGCTCCTTCAACCATACCGCTCCCCAGTAACCGTCGGTTGGTACCTTCTTGATCTTGAGATCAAAGCCAACCTTTTTCAGATTAGCCTGCATCAATAAGCACGTTTCTTCGATGCCCGCAGTCACGGGAGCAACAAAAAGCTCGGCTGAGGTGTGACCAGATTTTTTGAGATGAAACTTCGCCTTATCCGGGTCGTATTCTCGCTGGGGCAATTCTGAACAGTGATCTCCGCCATAGGCTGGTGAAATTGGGTGGTCATTGCCAACCATTCCATGCCCCTTGAGAATAGCCCGAACGATACGTTTTCGATCCTGGATGTATTGCATTCCCTTGACGAAGTCATCGCTTTGTCCAGGCGCAACGTTCTTTAGGCAGCAAATACCGCCGTAAAGGCCCGAAGGCGTGGAGTTCACGTGAATGCCTTTAGTCTTTTCAATCAGACGCACACCCTTTGCATCAACGTGTGTAATGAGATCAACATTACCTGCTACGAAGGCATTTAAACGAGCATTGGGATCAGTTATCGCCGTAATTTCCAGTGCATCCAGATTTGGCCCGTTTCTCCAATAATTTGGGTTTCTGACATGGGTTGATTTGATGCCTGGCTGAAAGGTTTCCAATAAGAAAGGTCCGGTACCGTTCCCCTTCTTGAAATTTACCGTGTCTTTCTTGACGATCTTAGCTTGTTTCTCACCAAGCTTCGTAGGCAAGTCTGAATCTGGAGAGGACAGCATCACCTTCACTGTGTAGTTATCTATCTTCTTCCATTCTGTAACGGCGGCAAAGAACGCCTTAATTACGGACGTAGACTTCTTCCCGAGATGGCGGTTCATACTCCAGACGATATCATCTGCAGTCAGTTTGGATCCGTCATGAAATTCCACGCCTTTGCGAATCTTAAAGGTATACTCAGTCGCATCACTATTTGGCGACCATTCTTCCGCCAATTCAGGATGCAATTCCTGATTGTCAAGAATTTGGATCAGACCGTTATACGTCGCGTGGCCTCGCATGTAATCAATGGTTGAGGTGAATACAACTGGGTCCGTCTGGTCGTCGGGGCCATGCAGGTTTGACGCACACTTTATGAAACCGCCCTTCTTTGGCGTAGCTGCCAGGGCACTTGATGACGTCAAGAACTTGCCCGCAACGGCAGTCGATAGCCCCAGACCAGCCATTGCCGTTAAGAAGTCGCGACGGTTCATACGCCCATCGCGGTACATTTGTTGAAAATTTCGAATATCTTTCATGATGCTCCCCGTTCAAACATTTTGTTTAGAGCTGGTAGGATCCAATTGGTCCCATAGTTTTCGGAAGTTTATCAGAATTATTGACAAGAAAAAAATAAAAAACCCCGTCTAAAATATTTCTATGAATAAATTAACAAAATCTGTATAATTGTTAATAATAATTAAATACATATTAAACAAAATACAGTAACTATAGATATTAATTAGAAATTTAGTTCTGTATTTCTAAAAATTTTCGACGATGACTAGAAATATACTTTGTAGAAAGGCATGCTGTAGCCCATCGGCGTGTGCCTATGGACCTGAAAACTGGTGTGGCTTGGCCACACGGAAGTGGTCTACCGCTTGGTATAGGCTAATCCTGCGATGTGGAGGGCTGAGAGATGGCCGGCCTCATTGAGGCTCGCGCGCGCCGCACGTGAAATCTATTTTGGAAATCCGCATCTCACACCAATCTCCGCCCTACCTTGTCGTCAAACTGCTTTTCAAAAAACAACTCATCGTTGTCCCAGCATTGCAGTTTGGCGGAAATGTAGAAATATTCCCTATCGCAGTGGATTTCACCGCGCGCCAGGATACGCCACAGACCGCCCTCGCGTCCCCCGATATGCTCCCATTCCGCTTCGCCCCGAGCCGTGGTCGGATCTTGCGGCAGGATAGTCCAGGTTTCCGTCATACGGTGACCGGAGATTAGGTCGATGTCGAGATCGCGGGCCTGCCCGAAATCGCAATCAATGCAGGTGATGGTTTCGCCGCTAATGGGGTCATAGATTGTTTCCCGCGAATAAGAAGCCGGCCGCATAACTTCGGCCCGTTGTGCTGGCGAGCCCTCGGCCGCTTCGAAGCGCCACTCGTCGCTCGTGGCGAGCGGGCGCAAGGGTAGTTCCACCCAACCAGCCCGTAGACGCAAGGTAATCGCTTCCGGTGAAGGCCAGATAAAGGGCCAATAGGCCGTCGAAACCGCCACACGTAGGCGATGCCCGGCCGGTAGGCGGTAGGCGATCTGATCCAATTTCAAACTGACTTGAATGTCCTCGCCTGGTACCAACGGTATCGGCGTTTCATGGGATTGCCGGTGGGTCAGGTTCAATACGCCGAAGGTGATATGTGCCGAAGTCCCGTCGGGTCGCAGGTCGCATAACCGCACCGCCACTTGACCGGTGGATTTGTCGCTGCTGCCGGTGAAACGAACAATCGGGGCGCCGACGATGTCCCAATCCAGGTCCAGGACCGGACTGTCGAAACATAATGACTTGTCGTCGTCGACGCTCTGCTCACCGGGGAACTCATCACTATAGGCAAAGGGGAAATATTCCCCGGATTGCGCGCCGCAGTCCTGTGGCGAACAGATTTCCGCGTCGATCCGCACTGGCGTATCGCTCAATGATCCATTAACGGCGAAATGGAGAATATGCGGCGAAATACCTGCTGCGGGCCATTCCGCCTCGGCGATCCAACGGCCGGGGCGGACGGAATGCCAGCGTTTCGGCTTCAAAGAATCCATCACATAGGCCCGATAGGCCGGGTCCTGTTCGACGCCAGTAGCCTTGCTCCTGAGCCAACGGTCCCACCAGCGCCTGGCCTCCTGCAGGAATCCGATAGCTGGTGCCGGACCGGCAATGTGGGGATATTTATGTATCCACGGACCGACAATGCCCTTGACCGGCGCTTCAAGGTTTTCCACCAGATGGCTGATGGTATTACGGTAACCATCATGCCATCCACCAATCGATAGAACCGCTGCCTTAATGGCGCCATAGTCCTCACAGACCGACCCGTGCTTCCAATAATCGTCGCGATGCTGATGGCGCAGCCATGTCGACAGGTGGAGCGGTTGACGGGTAAGTCGCTCCCGCCACATTTGATGCCATTTGTTTCCGACCAGGGCTCGGTCTGGTGGCCGCGCTGAATAGCCCAGCATAGTCATCGCCCAACCGAAATTCTCGATCAGCAGACAACCACCTTTGTAGTGGATGTCGTCGGCATAACGGTCCACCGTCGAGCAGATGGAGATGATCGCCTTCAAGGCCGGCGGATTGAGGGCCGCTACCTGCAAACCGTTGAAACCACCCCAGGAGATACCCATCATGCCGATATTGCCATCGCACCAGGGCTGCTCAGCCAGCCAAGCGATGACGTCGAAGGCATCCTGCAGCTCTTGTGTGGTGTATTCATCCGACAATAGGCCTTCGGATTCACCGCTGCCGCGCATATCGACACGCACGCAGGCGTAGCCATTGCCGGCGAACCAAGGATGGGTCACCGCGTCCCTGGGCGCGGTGCCGTCGCGTTTGCGATAAGGAATATATTCAAGGATCGCCGGAACTGGTTCCGAAACGGCGCTTTCAGGCATCCACACTCGAGCCGACAGGCGGCAGCCATCGGGCAGAACAATGCCTAAATCCGGATCCTCCACCACTTCGTGATCAAAATTACCAACATATTTCACAATGTTCGTCTGCCATATTGCTGGCTGGATATTGTAGGTCCGCCGACGACGTTAAACAGGCCATGAGAATCCCACCAAGACAAAAAAATCGGCGGCGGGGTAACCCGCCGCCGACGATTATCGTCTGAACGATTGCTCGTTGGTTATCTTAAGCGAACCACCAACGTTCAGCTGCCTTAGCACCGTCGAGGCCCCAATTGGCCGCGACGTCCTTGTCATGGGCGACCTTCTTCGAGAGGCCTTCGATATAGTTGGCGAACATGGCGACAATGGCGCCACCGTCGTCATTAATCAGACGTTGACATTCCGCATACATAACGCGGCGTTTGCTTTCATCTAGTTCGGCACGAGCCTGGATTGCAAGTTTGTTGAATTTCTTCGCCCCGTCTGTGGTTTTCCAAGCGGTGTCATTCCATTTGGTGGAATCCACATAAGCCGAGGAGAACATCCAGTCTTCGGTTGGACGACCGCCCCAATAACAGGCACACCAGCCCTTCTTGTTCCAAACGTTAGACCAATAACCGTCTTTTGGCTCGCGCACGACCTGAATATCGATGCCGACTTCCTTGGCTGAAGCTGCGATCAATTGCGCGGCGTCGACGGCCCCGGCAAAGGCGGCGTCCGAAGCGGAGAGTTTGATCGTACCGGAGTGACCGGACTTCTTGTAATGGAAGGCCGCTTTGTCCTTATCGAACTCGCGCTGCGGTAGGTTCGAAGCATGGTAGCGGTTTGCCGTCGAAATTGGGTGGTCGTTACCCAGGGCGCCATGACCGAGTAGGATCTTATCAACCATTTCCTGACGTTTCAGGGACAGTTTCAAAGCCATGCGTAGATCGTAATTTCCAAACGGTTCGACATCCAAACGCATCGGGAAGGTGTAGTGCAGCGTGCCAGTATTTTCCATGATCTTGATATTGGGGTTGCGCGCCAGCAAGTCCACCGTTTTAGGATCGACCCGATCAATAACGTCCACATTGCCGCTCATTAGCGCATTTTGCCGCGCTGTGACGTCAATCAAAGACAGGAACAACACTTCATCGAAATGAGCCCGTCCGGACTTGAAATAGTTTGGATGGCGCTTGGCTTCTGCCCGCACACCCGCCTCGTAATTCGTAAGCTTATATGGGCCGGTACCGATCCCCGAAGTCGGATCGATCTTACCATCCTTGGAGGGCATGATCACTAAGTGGTAGTCGGACATGATATAGGGAAAATCAGCGTTAGCTGACTCTAGCTCGAAAGCCACCTTATTATTGCCGTCTTTACGGATATTCTTTACAGCCGTCAAAATGCCTTTGGCCGCAGATTTTGATTTTTCGCCTCGGTGGTAGTTGATCGAGGTGATGACATCATCGGCCGATAGCGTTTTTCCGTTGTGGAATTCAACACCCTTTCGCAATTCAAAATACCAAACCTTGCCATCATCGCTGGGACTAAAGTTTGCCGCTAGATCCGGAACCAAATTACCCTTGTTGTCCACCTCGGTCAGATGGTTACCGTAAAGAAAGCCGACGCCAGTCGAAAATCCATTTTCGAAGGTCGAGGGGTCCAATGAATCCGTGGTTGAACCGTGCCCTAAGCCGATCCTAATTTTACCACCCTTTTTTGGCGTGGCGGCCATGGCTTCACCCGCCATCGAAATAGCCGTGGGCAAGGCAATACCGGCTGCCAGCAT
>ERZ651768.3025-NODE-3025-length-11412-cov-14.974680_pt1 | contig 11412 bp, 5 predicted proteins | sample MGYA00514754_ERZ651768 | MGnify/ENA metagenome assembly ERZ651768 | reverse complement strand
ATGTGAAAAACTCCATTGGAACCGGAGACTGTCATCCGATGAACCATTGAGAACGATCGTGCTGTCATCTTCAGGTGTTGATAATACAATATCCACGGAATCTATATTGGGTGTGAATGAAAGACTGGGCCAAAAAGAAGGGTAAGGGGTATATCCCAGATGCAAAAACATTTTTTCATTGCTATAGAAGCTCACATGATCATTGGAATCTATTACACCCAGGGCAAAACAATACTCCCCTGGTTGAATAATAACACTGTTCATATCTAAGGTTACTGGCGATTCTGGGAGGAGAGAAAATAATGTATCTATGGGTGGCCCGAGAGTATGGTCAATGATACCAATGTTTACATCATCATTTTTCTCACTCCAGCCCTGTTGATCATATCTATAAAGCACAATTCCATTTGCTAATTGATTCACATCTTCAACATAAAGGTTTAAATCAATATCCCAGTTGCCACGTATTGACGGCGGTACTTCAAAGCGTATGAAAGCAATGTTGTTTTTAAACACTTCCAAGGACCACTGTTTTGTTGATAGAATGATCTCATGACTTGTCGTGTCTACGGAACGGTCACTCAGCGGATAGATATCATTATCCACCTGGAACGACCATGTGCCACCACTTCGACCATCCACTGTCACAGACCAGGTATAGTTGCCCCTGGGCTGAAATGCCTGAAAGCATACATTATTGGGATACTGGAATGTCTCGATCCGGTTCACACCAGGACCATTGATTGTCACCATTGCAGTTGTGCCTGTATAATCTTTCTTATAGGGATAGTTCCAGACCACACTGTAATCTGGAATAACATCCGGTGCATTATTCCGGGGAATAGGAAAACTGGGATGAGGGTAACGATAGCCCGGTATCCAATAGACAGAGTCGCCATACTCATAGGCGCCTATGTCTGGAGCATCCCCCACATATTTTCGATTCTGCCCTGTATAAGACGGAGGCCAATTAAATTGTAGATTCTGACCATCGTTTATCCCCGGTATTACTACCCCTGCATCGATCAAACTGGATCCCTTCCGAGGACGAAAGTCATAGTCCTGTGTACGATCAGTAGGATGATACGGGTATCCTTCCACCGTATATATAGCACTCGAATCTTCTGCATAAAGGGTTTTATACCATGGGTCTGCTAATTCATTATGAGGTAATGCCATACCCAGTGCTCTACTAAACCATATCCCTTGTTCTAAAAGATGAAATGGATCTGTAGGATTGTTCCAATCATTCTCAGAATCTGGATATGGCCAGCAGTCTGGTGTAGGACAAGTAAAAGTTTTTATCCCCATAAAGGTATTTTTTATTACAGAATGCCGATTCCCTGGTGTGTAATCACCCTGCATACCAATACCTTGATTTAGCTCTCCCGGCTCTGCGTATTTAAACTCGACCAATTGAATCCCTCTTTTTATGTGATCATAAGATGTAAGATGGTATACTTCATGATAATCACCTTTCAGGCGCATACCGCGATTTTGGCCAAGAGTAACTAAATGATGAATATCACCACGCCTGCTTCCCGCACCGATCGTTCCGCCATCAAATCTCATACCATTGGCACCAGGTCCATTTATGACCCAGTTATATCTGGTCATTGACTTGACAGCTCCATGGGCACCACGATTGATCCCGCTGCAGTCACAGGGATCAATAAAATCCTCGATCCGACAGTACTCCATCAATTTTGATCCGCCCACGCCACCGATCTTACTGTTTTCCACAGTCATATATCTACATACCCTGCCAAGCGCAGGACCACCACCACCAGGATTGGCATACCAGTCCATATTGGTCAATAGAGCGTTCTCTACCAGACTAAACATCCCTTTAATTTTCAGCGAATAGACAAATGGTATATGACTGAATACGCAGTTTATAAAATCAACATTCCAACCAAATAAACCAGCACATAAAGCACCATGATCTCGAAAAGCAGGTAAGGTAATATCGTGTAAGTATTCGAAATTGCAATCTTCAACTAATACATTTATCCCGCGAAGTTCGATCGACCCTCCAAAAAAGTAAATATTTCTAAACTCCAAATTTGCAGCATATTGGATATTTAGCATCCTGTGCAGCACTCTTATTCTAACATTGGTGGATGTGGGCACATAACGTTCATCCGCATAGATGTAAAGCATCTCATTTTGCGGATCAAAGGCCCACTCTTCCAATGTATCCAAGAGAGCAAGCCTTCCTAAGCCACTATCTTCCCTATCTGGATAATATTGCAGATCTGCCTGTACTGCATCAACTTTCCAAAATGTGCCCGGCACATGATCATTTGGACCGCCATAGGAAGGGTCGGTTGGATTTTTAATATTTGGATAAAGTGCAGGTATCTGGTACCTGTCATCGATCCATACCCCATACACATCCCTGAAAGGTCTTTGGATCTCATGAGCAATTGCAGCAGAATCCAGGATTGCTCTGAAAACACTGTGACCATTGTGACTATACGGTTCCCAGTCCACATCTATGGATACTGTACCATCAATAATTACTTTTTCATTAGGATAGGGCTCAATCGTAATTGTATTGGTCGGCGGACCACCAAAATCAGGGTTTGGGTCGGGTTGAAAAGGCTGATGATGAGGTAAACTTTCGTCCCAATTATAAACGGGGTTATTCCAATTGATCCCATCATTCATAATAAATTCGGTATACCGCCCTCCCCGAATAATAACTCGATCCCATGCCTGAACATTTTCCAGGGCGCCTGCAATGGTTGGATAGGGACAAAGCATAGTGCCATCCGGCTCAGGACAATCATCGGAAAAATATCGCGACTTTACCATGGGACCGATCATGATTCCATGATAATTATTCCCGCTGCGATCGAGTAAATACTGATTATGTATATCCATGGGATAATAGGCTAACAGACCAGGCTCATTACCGGTCAATTCTTCATTCATTGTTTCCTGGATTTCTTCCTGGGTCCTGGCATAATCCCACATCCGGATCTCATCTATTTTTCCAAAAAACTTTCCCGGGCCTACTCGAGCCCCGCCAATATATCTTACCGGGGTGGGATATGGGACTCTACCACCTCCAATCGTAAAATTGTTCACTTCTTCACCATTTACATATAGCTTGTAATCTGTGCCATTAAAGGTAGTGGCTACATGATACCAGGTCTGTACATTCATTAATACGCTGTCCACATTCACATAGTTTCTTTGGTCCCCAGATCCAAATCCATACCGTATGCCATTTTCCTCAAATTTCCATATAAATGGTGCTTCCTTATTACTGTCCTGTCCTAATACTCTTGCAGTCGGATTATTGTCATCATCATCATCGCCTGGTGGCAACGTAAGTGGCGTATAGCCCATGATAAGCCCCCATGATGGATCGGGCTGTTTACCAGGCCGGTATATCCATGCTTCCTGTGTGAAATAGGGCCCCAGTATTGGGCCGTTTTCTCCTAAGTCAACAGCATCTATAGCTGGATGATAGTTAGGATGGGTTTTGTGTGTTGCTTCCAGAGAATCGTTGAACGTGTCAAATAAGAGATAATCATCCGTTTCATACTGCGCGAGTGCAGCTTTTGAAACATAGATGTCTCTAGCGAATATAAAAGAATAAATGATAATGCATACTTTTATGCTTTTCTTGATCATTACTTTATAAGACTGACCTTTTTTGTGTTCACAAAATGTCTGCTTTCCATTCTAATAAAATAAATACCTGACGATAAATCTCCGGCATCCCATTTAAATATATGTTTCCCAGCCATGGCGATATCATGAACAATAGTTCCCAACTCTCTGCCCCTGATATCGTAGACCTTGATAGAGATGATGTCTTTTTGCGGCAAGGAAAATTGAATAGTTGTTACTGCATTAAAGGGGTTTGGATAGGGATCATAGAGTTCATAGTCTAAAGGAATTGGTTCAAAAGTCACTGAGACTTGCTCACAACCAGTTGTATCCTGAAAACCAACATATGCATCAACACAGTCCGGGTATGGGGGACAGAGCTGATTATTATATACCGCAAAATCTTCGCCGAAGAGATTGTTCGATCCATGAAACTGAAGAGTGAGATTACATATACTATCTGGAATAAATCCTGAGAGCTGATTATTATTTAATTTTAATATTTCTAAATTGGACAGGTTTCCAATTTCGGAAGGGATGGGCCCTGAGATCTGATTATAATGTAAAATTAAATATTTCAAATGCTCCAGATTACCCATCTCAGATGGTATAGGGCCTGTCAGCTGGTTATCTTCTAACCATAAAAACTCAAGGCTGTCTAAATTGCCTATTTCCGGAGGAATCTGGCCTGATAATCCAAGATCGCTTAAAGAGAATGCATTTGCCAAATCATAGTTGCAGTTCAGTTCAGTTAGCCTGCCATTCCACCAGTGCTGAGTACCCAGCTCTATGGGTTCAATAAGGCCATTATTGTTATCATCCATTCCCATGTTAATGGTTTCTGAGCTGTTATCAATAAATTCCTGTAATACATCTAAATCAGACTGTTCTGTACAGATCCCGTCAAATAAATAATTGCTCTCGCATTCTTCAGAATACTGGTATCCAACAAAATAGGAAACGCAATCAGGATAAGGAGGAATAAGCTGATTCCCGGAGATATCAAACCTATAAGGATTATAAAATTGTATATTTATATCACAAATTGTCTCAGGTATAAGCCCTGTAAATAGATTGTTATTTAAGTGTAGCTGACCAATATTTGTCAGATTGCCGATCTCCGCTGGTATTGAACCCGTGAACTGGTTTCCATACAGATACAATTGCGTCAGCTCCATCAGGTTACCTACTTCTGCTGGTATTGAACCCGTGAATTGATTTTTCTGAAGTCTTAATTCTTTCAGGCTATCTAAAGTCCAAAGCTCGGCGGGGATGGATCCAGATAAATTATTAAATCGTAAGTCTAGTTTTCTTAGCGTGGTAAGATTACCAATCTCAGAAGGAATAGGACCTGTGAGCTCATTATATCTTAATATCAAATTGCCCAGATTTGTCAAACTCCCAATCTCAGGAGGAATCTCTCCTGTCAGTCCACTGTTGGATAAATCCAAATTATAAATAGTTATAGAAAAACACTCACCCCAGAGTTCAACTTCGTCACTATCACACTGCCCCAGCCCAATGGATATGATGGCTATGGATGAAATAATTGGTTTTAATAATTCTTTCATAAATAATAATACAAACCAACTGAATAATGGGAAAGTTACCTACATAAGGGATAGTCAAAAGTATTTTTACATTTATTATTAATTATTCAATAGTAAAACCAGTAGAATCTGTTTTAATAATCTTTAATCGCTTCCCATTTGTATATCCAAAAAAGACCAGACCGTGATCAAAAGCTTCAACAATTCCTGCCCGACCAGTCCCTCCTGTTTCACCGCCGTAGCTATTGGTCCATAATTGCTCGCTGGTGACCGCATCGAATGCCCAGACGTTTGGTACAATATTATCGATGGGCAGGTCATACGTAAATCCCATGGCCACAATAGTCTCGCCATCTGCAGACAAAATTATGTCCTGCAAATCATCTCCAAGACGTAAACCACCGGAATAATCAGGCTCGTTCCACTCCCAAAGGATGTTGCCCGTCATGTCCATGTTCAAAAGCCAGGCATTAATAGGATGATTTAAAGTATGGCGTTTTTTGGCTGAAACCGCATAGCTCCCGTCCATTAGCATTAAAATATCGGTTGCTTCTTCCCAAAAGGGCCCTCCCACCATGGATTCGTAGATGACATGACCTTCGCTATCTGTACTGACAAACCAAAGATCTGTATATCCATAAAAGTCACAATCATATACACCCCCTTCATGCTCAAATTGACCTACGGCAATAAAGCCTCCATCTTCTTTCTGGATCACAGCATTAAACATGTCTTCATCACAGGCACCGCCAAAATGTTCGATCCAGGAAAGACTACCGCTTTCACTGTAGCGGGCCATGAAAGCTGACTTTTGACTGGTCTCCGCGGAAGAGACATACCAGATCCCTACAACGACATAATCACCTTCAGTGGTTTGAATAATATCTTTGCCATGGTGAGTTCTGTTGCTGGGCAGTTCTGTGATCCATTCCGTAACTCCCGCTGAGTCGGTCTTTATTACATAGCCGGTACTGTTGTAACTGGGGTGATTCGTGCTCACAGAAGTACACAGGATGAACCCTCCGTCCGTTGTTTTATCCAGAGCCGTTGCATACTGGTGACCCGGGCTATAGTTCCCCTGGGGAATGGGCACTTCTTCAAAAATCTTACTCCAGAGCTCGTTGCCGGCTTCATCTATTTTCATGATCCAGGGCCTGCTGCTCCTTTTTCCCACACCTACATAGCTGCAGTCATCCAGGCGTACGATGTCATATCCATCCGTATCACCGGAGCCTCCCACTTCCCTGTTGAATAAGGTATCTAACCCACACCCGGATTCCTGTTCCTGCGCTTCGCTGCCTGGTTCATCTTCACACTGCATCAGGAAAAAGGGCAGCAACAGACAATAGACAAATTTTTTCATTTTCTATCTTTTTAGATATTTAAAAAACTGGTATCAACGATGAACGCCAGCATCAATATTAGATGGATCCAAACGAAGCAGTGATATGGGGCCACCACTATTCCCTTCTCGAAATCCAAATCCACCCATTACAATATCCCCATCATCTAACGTCATCTTTTATTCTATTGATTTGAAAATGACAAACGCATAAGGGCAGGAGTACCACCACTATTACCATCAATAAAACCATATCCTCCCACTACAATGTCACCGCCATCCAGCTCCATTATAGACATATTTGCATATTCTATGTCTTGACTGAAAATGATCTCACCCTGTGCATTGACCCAGGTAAATACACTATTATCATCAATTAGATAATAGCCACCATTAGAAGAAGGCGTTATATCATAATACCCACTTACACTAGGTTCAACAACATGACAATCATTCCAAACTCCACCGCCATTAGCATTCCTTTCTACTAAATAATTACTTCTCCAGCTATTGCAATATCCAGCTCCTATATATCCTCCATTTGGAGACTCACATATAGCATAGAGTTCAGTACTGCCTATTGATTGTATGTTTTTTTTCCATATCTGCTGTCCGCTGGGATCCGTTTTGATCAATAGAGCTTTATAATCACCATGCTGAGTACCTGTATAGCCAGCTAGAATGAAATCACCATCTGATGTCTCTAACATGGAGTTGATCTCATTGGCTGCAGAACTGCTATATATTTCATCCCATATCAACTCGCCGGTACTACTATATTTTCTAAGCATGGCCTTGGAATTATTCCCATTATCATTCCATGTCCCCGTGACCACAAAATCATCCTGTGTCTGAATCACATCCCTTGCCCAATCATTATTATCACTTGTGCCATCATACTTCTCCCAGTCAATTATACCAGAACCATCTGTCTTTAAAAGATAGATATCCGGATAACACCCAGGGAGTGTATCACACTCATAATACCCTACCGCAATAAAACCACCATCTGATGTCTCACGTGCACTATATAACGCGGTTGAATTCTCGTAGGTCTGGTGCCACTCTACATCACCACCAGAATCTGTCTTGATCAACAGGCCCATATAATTGGACGCACCGGCTATGATAAATCCGCCATCGGAGACCTGCCGGACGCACCAGCTCTCATCTCCTATATCCTCATAGGTCTTTACCCACTGGACATTGAGCTCGCCAACGTCATACTGGCAGGAACCATCATCAAACGTTGCCAACTCATTAAAATTTATCGCTTCAGGATCGGTACACCCGCAGATATCATTGCCACCCCAGATACCCAGACAGTCTTGTGTGCAATCATTGGTGGTATCATCATCACACACTCCACAACTATCCAGTACAGCATTTCCGCCTGGAACACCCGCACAATCTTCGGTGCAATCATTTGATGGATCATCATCGCATGTCTCACAGTCATCTAATAGGGCTCCACCGCCCCAGATCCCTGCACAGTCTTGGGTACAGTCATTGGCAGGGTCATCATCACAGACTCCACAGCTATCTAATTCAGCAGACCCTCCAGCTACGCCTAAACAGTCTTCAGGTCCATCATCCTGAGAACAGGTCCAGATAAAAAAACATATAATTAAAATAAAATATTTTTCTGTATGCATATACAAATTTATTAATCTTCTGATCTATTGCACTAGATTCTTACCGAAGGTTTAAAGGTATAGCTGATGGGTCTAAACGAAGCAATGAAATGGGACCCCCACTATTTCCTTCACGAAAACCATATCCACCCATTACAATATCCCCATCATCTAACTCGATGACAGATTGATTGACATGGTTCAGCTGCACGCTAAAAATAATACTACCGGCTTCATCTGTTTTGGTCAGATAACAGATATCATCGATCAGATAGTATCCTCCATCTGATGACGGAGTCATGTCATAGTAACCAAAGTGACTGCTCTCATCGATAAAGCAATCTTCCCATGCTATGCTACCGGAACTATTGCGCTCTACCAATAAATTGCTCCTCCAACTATTACAGAATCCTGCTGCAACATAGCCTCCACTTGGAGCCTCGCAGACAGCGTAGAGCAAAGCATCCCCCACCGTCTGGGTCTTCTTTTTCCATATCTGTCCACCGTCCGAATCTGCTTTCACCATAAAATATTTGTAAGCACCGTGTTGCTCACCGGAATAACCAACAAGGACAAGATTGCCATCTGAAGTTTCTATTAGAGAGTTACCTTCATTGGCTGTAGAGCTACTGTAGATCTGCCCCCACATAAGCTCTCCACTGCTACTATATTTTCGAAGCATTGCCTTAGAATTCCAACCATCATCATTCCAGGTACCCGCGATCACAAAATTTCCGTCTTGCGTCTCGATGATGTCCCGTGACCAATCGTTATTCTCACTAGTCCCATCTGATATTTCCCACTCAATGGTTCCAGAACCATCTGTTTTTAAAAGATAGATATCTGGATAACATCCTGGCAAAGTATCACACTCATAGTACCCTGTTGCAATAAAGCCACCATCCGATGTCTGGCGTACCCCATATAAAGAAGTTGAATTCTCGTAGATCTGATGCCACTCCTTCTCACCATCGCAATCGGTCTTGATCAAAAGACCACTGTAATTGGACGCGCCAGAAATGATGAAGCCATCATCGGATGTTTTTTGCACGCACCAACTCTCATCGCCATCATAGGTTCGTATCCATTTGATAGGAATTCCATTGATGACCGCATCAACGTCAGTGACACCTGCACAATCTTCAGGCTCAGATTCTTCTCCGCAGCTCCAAAATATTGAACCAATAGCCAATAAAAATAAAATTCGTTTAGTCATATTTAATTCTATTAAATGTACGTTTAATCATTATCAATTGGCAATATACACACTAATCTCCAACTGATTTCCCAACTTATTAAGCCTGCTGTCCGTGTCTGACGGATTAATATAATTATATACGTATTGCTCGGTATCATTTTCTCCATCACCGAACAGCCAGATCTTGGTCGTATTGGAAGCAGTGGCGTCCGGAAGGGAAAAGTTTGCATTGGCCCATCCAACCGGATCTAAAGCAAAACCGGTCACATAGCTGCCGTTACCCTGAATCACGGATGATGAGAGGGCAGAGTTTGTAACTCCTACATAGGCAAACTGACTATTAAGAACAAAACTGTTTCCCCCTCGAGCAGCCACTGTAAACGTTCCGCCTACGGCATCGGTATACCCGTAATTGGTATTGGTTGTGGTCATGGAAAGGGATGACACTGCCCCCGTAGACATGTCCGTAGTGTAAAAATTGAACCTGCCATAATAATCATCCAAACTATCCAGTGGTGCCAGGGTAACTCCGGAAGCCGTACGATGATCACCAGACATCTGTTGAGTTGTACCGTGATAATTATTACTGGTGAGATCTTCAATCGTTGTGCCATCATATTTATCAAAGCGGTAATAGGCGACCAAGCTACTCTCATTACCCACAAGAATAGAGTCTGTTCCAGAGTGTCCAGGAATCGATGTCAGGGCAGCGTTCCAGATTCGTAATTCATCCATCTGACCATCAAACATTTGACCATTAGCATTCGCATTAATCCCTAAATAATAAGAACTGCTGTTTGAAGGAATTTCGACAGATGTATTTGTGTTCTTCTCTGTGCCATCTACATACCATTTAAGCGTATTAGCATCATTATCATGGACCAGTACAATATGGTACCAGGTGTCTGCAGACAGGTTTACACCGGAGTCGGATTCGGTTCCCCCTAGCCTGGATGTGAGGGAACCATCTGTAGTAATTGCCATAACCCGATTATTATTAGAACCTGTTTGCTGTAAAACATGCTGTCGTATATCAAGATCATCCGTTTTTAACCTTAGAGAGATTGTAAAATCAGATGTGCCCATGTTAACGCTGTTTGGCAGAGACACTCTGTCGTCACCACCATCAAAGGATAGACCATAGTTGCTGTAGCCCGTAGTACCTCCGTCAAAAGTAACCGTAATGCTGTACCAGGTATAAGGACCAATGCCGCTGTTGGAAAACGTAAGCCTGTTGCTCCCCTCTTCCCCATAGGTAAACGTGAGACCACCTGAGTTAGTTACGTTCAATGTAATATCATAATCTTCATATTCTCCCTGCTGCCAGACCGTGCGTCCAAGCGCGTCATTGTAATTAAATAAAGCAGAAACCGTCCAGGCCTTCCCGTCGCCGTTGGAAGATCTGTGAAGAGGATTTTCTGTCGCACTGTCTTCAGCGTTCTGATAGGCTCTGTCTACTACGCCATCAAAATCAGATCCTTTGGTCCAGCCGGTGCTGCCATGGGTCCCATCAGAAAGAAGCGATGATGCTAGGCCCAAAGTATAAAAATAACCGGAATCCAAACCCACCGAGTTAAAGGTTACCGTTTTGTTAGCGCGATTTGTTTCACTTCCCTGGGCGGAAATGGCAAAGTTTCCGCTCGTTCCAGAACGATAAAGAAGTTTATTTGCAGTAGCACCATGTGCAAAGGTGGATAGTATGGTGGATTCGTCCACATCAAACTTCACAGCTGGAGCGACCGTTCCCCTTTCATCGACCTGCCAGATACGCCCTGATCGTACTCCGACCCCACTTGGAAGATCAGATGTTGATGTTCCAGTTGTGTTGTTATTACCATACAGTGCATAGTTCGTTTCTGTAAGGGCAGATGCAACAGCCATGGTCAATCCATTGGATGAACTGGAAGAACTGGTACCAATGTTTTGCCACAATGCCTCCACATCTGTTCTATAGCCTGAGTTCAATGCAGCTAAGGGTGCATAAGATGTTACCCAGGCACTGTTATTCATATTCGTAAGTGTTCCCGTGTAACTGTTGGTACTATTATCCGTAAGCGTGGT
>ERZ651768.3023-NODE-3023-length-11418-cov-3.148929_pt1 | contig 11418 bp, 9 predicted proteins | sample MGYA00514754_ERZ651768 | MGnify/ENA metagenome assembly ERZ651768 | reverse complement strand
AACGACGCTGACGAACTCAACGATCAAAACACCGATCCCAAAATGGCAGATACTGATCAGGATGGCCTGGGTGACGGTGAGGAAGTCAACATCGACTCGCTGACCGTTGACTTGCGACGTGCTTCGGAGCTGATCGAGTGGTGCCGCAGTCGGCTGGAAACAACAAGAGTTGAAGTTGAACGAATAGTCACTGACCTCGAAGAGTCGTGACTCGCGTTTCGAACCTATGTGTCGGCTCCTCAGCTTGAGAAAGTGTGAACCGGGGGAGTCGGTGGGGACTCCCCCGGTTCACGAAACGCCCTCGGACTGGTGGGAAGTCCGGAGCGCAGGCTTCGTGGCTCAGTAAGGAACTGCGCCGAGGAACTCGCTATGGACCCGATAAATCGAGCCTCTTCGGGGACGGAAACGTCCCACATGACGGTCATGCTAGTACGGGGCTACGGTTCAACCACCCAACTGTGACCGAAATTGAGGCCTGTTTTGGAAGAAGATCGCCCGTACGGCAGTTGGCCTTCACAACTCAGTTCTCAGGAGCTGGCGAGCGGTGCGATTCGTCGGTCAGAGCCCCGTGTTTTTGACGGACACGTTTTCTGGTTGGAGAGCCGCCCCGCAGAATCTGGTCGCACTGCCCTCGTGAAGTTCAACGGGATCGAATCGCAAACATTGGGGCCGATCGATCTGAACATACGCACACTTGTTCACGAATACGGCGGCGGCGCATGGCTCCCTACCGAGCACGGAATTTTGTTTTCGCGTTTCGAAGATCAACGGATATGGCTACTGCAAGATGACCTGCATCCTGTAACTTCCGAACCGAACGTTCCGAGATCCCAGCGATTCTCCGACGGAACTAGCGGGACGGCCAGCGACGAAACCATTTGGGTCGTTGAGCGGCATCGTACCCAAGCCGCACAACCTCAAAATCTCTTGGCGACAGTCAGCCTTGACGGTTCCATCACACAGATCGCTTCGGGAGCAGATTTCTACTCTTCCCCAACGATCTCACCTGATGGTCAGATGCTGGCATATTTATCCTGGAATCACCCTTCCATGCCGTGGGATCACGTCCGATTACATGTCGCCCGTCGCGACAAAAACGGATGGGTGGACCATCGGGTGGTGCTCGACGGTCCGGCTTTGCAGCAACCCACCTTCTCGCCAGATGGGCTACTTCACGTTGTTAGCGACGCTACGGGGTGGTGGAACATACATGAAGTCGACATAAACGCGGAACGCTCACGACCAATCGTCGACGTTGATCTTGAGTTCGGCGTTCCGTCTTGGGTTTTTGGCCAAAGGACATACGCCTGGGGTGCTGAAGGCATTTGGTGCACTTGGACAGACCGAGGTGTGGGCCATATAGGTCAAATCGTCGGTGGGCATTTACGTGAACTTGACGCTGGGTTCACCGAATTCAACGGCCTTGACGTTCTAGCTGACGGCCGAGCAGTAACCATTGCTGCTAGTTGGGAAAAAGGCGCAGCCGTGTACGCATTAGGAAGTGACGGCTCAGCAGAACAGTTGAGTGCTTCGGACTTGCTTCCCATTGCGTCCGAAGATATTTCAGTTCCTCAACCGATTGTCGTCAGCGATCCACATGGACAGCCGACCCACGCCTTTCACTTCTCGCCCACTAGCTCCATTTGCTTTTCGTCTTCTGGCTTACCGCCTCTGCTTGTGCTGAGCCACGGAGGACCAACAGCAGGAGCACGCTCGTCGTTCGATGCCGGTATCCAGTATTGGACTAATCGTGGAATCGCGGTAGTCGATGTGAATTATCGGGGTAGCACTGGATTCGGGACGACATACCGCAACAAGCTCAAAGGGCAGTGGGGTATCGCAGATACTGAGGATTGCATAGGGGCTGCCAAGTTCCTTGCCGATCGTGGAGATGTCGACCCTCGACGACTAGCGATAAAAGGTGGTTCGGCGGGCGGTTTTACGACGCTATGTGCACTGAGCAGCAGCAACATTTTTGCTGCAGGCATCTCCCGCTACGGAGTGGCTGATCTCGCGTCCCTGGCACAAGAGACCCACAAGTTCGAAGCTCGTTACCTCGACTCTTTGGTTGGAGCGTGGCCAGCTGAGAAAGAGACCTACATAGAACGATCACCCATCCATCACACCGAACGATTCTCAACTCCCATGATCGTGTTGCAGGGCGCCGACGATCCTGTGGTACCGCCGTCTCAAGCCGAACAGCTTGTTGATGCTCTGACTGCGGCGCAGGTTCCGCATGCCTACGTTCTCTTCGACGGCGAAAGCCACGGATTTCGCAAAGCCGAGACCATAGCGAACGCTCTCGAAGCCGAACTTTCGTTCCTGGGCCAGGTTCTGAACTTTGAACCGGCCGACCTCATCGAACAAATCGAATTGCGGTGACTTCAATCTTCGGTGGTCGTTGGTGCTATCGCATCTCCTTCGCTACCGGTTAAAACCTCGGTAGTAGTCGGTGGCTCCGGAGCGTGTTCTTCGCATCGGCCTTCAACAATGTCGAGGATCCGGTCGTAACGGTCGCCACTCGAGATCGGGACAGCCCCTCCTGCGTAATTCAACACGTGAGGATGAAATCGGTAACCCTCGATGTACGAACCGTCGAACAGAACTTCCAGCACGCCGGTGTCGCCAGTGATGCCGTAGCGCGGATGCCAAGCAAAATTCCCTAGCGAGTACGCGATGACAGTGCGATCAAACGTTTCAATCGGTTGCAACACGTGTGGGTGGTGACCAAGGATTAAATCAGCACCAGCTTCAACTATTTGCTGTGCAAGAGTGCGTTGCTCTTCGGTCGGGCAGGGTTCTCGCTCAACCCCCCAATGCAAGCTCACAACTACTACGTCATTCCCTGCTGAGGCTGCCCGAACAGCCGCCAATACTCGGGGAGTTGCCCACTTCGCGTCGGCAACTCCGGGCCGGTCCGCACCTGCTGCAAAGCCACCGGGCACCACAGCGGTAGCAGACACAAATGCGACACGCACCCCATTGTCGAGAGTCAGAATTCTTGGGGCATACGCCTCTGCGTTGTTCGATCCAGCTCCGGGTCGAAGAATGCCTACTTCGTCCAAAACCGAAATGGTGTCTACGAGCCCTTCGCGTCCGAAGTCGAATACGTGATTGTTTGCGAGGGAGACGACATCGATTCCTGCGCCAGCCAGAGTTAACGCGGCCGATCCGGGTGCACGGAAAACGTACTCCTTCTCATAAGGCTCACCCCGTTCAGTAATCGCCATCTCAAGATTCACGATTGCCACATCTGCGGACTCCAGATCGGGTCGAACGTTGACGAAGGGGTCGATGCCTTCGGGTTCGGTGCGATCGAGCAACACGTCCCCTCCGGCTAAGAGACTCCACCTTCGTTGGCTGTGAACTGTCGTAACGGTAGGCGTTACTTTTTCAGTGGTAGGGGAACCCCCCTCGTCTTCTTGCCGGGTGGGAGCGTCCAGTGTCGTGGAGGTGCTGCTAGAAGTTAAAGAGCTCTGATCCCCAAATTGACCGCTAGTGGTACTGCTGGTTTCGCGGACAACGAAGATTGCTTTCTCACCTTCAGGGTCAGCACATCCAGATAGAGATAGCAGGCCGAGTCCCGCAAATACGAAGAGTGTGCAGCGTCGTAACACCGGGGACGAGTCTACGGGGGCGGGTAGCGTGCTCCCGATGTACCGCTTCGCTCGCCAACCCAAATGGATAGCGGCACACATTCTCGCGTTGTTGCTGCTGAGCGCGTTTGTTTCGGCAGGCGTTTGGCAATTCGGGCGCCACCGCGACCGTGGGCAACGCAATGAAGCCGTGTTAAGTCGAGCAGACGCTCCCGCGCTCAACAAACAAGACCTTTTTAGGCAAACCGAAGACATCGAGTTCCGTGTGGCAGAACTGCAAGGAACCTGGTCCACCAGCGATGCGGTGTTGATACGCAATCGCAGCCACCAAGAAGCAGCTGGATGTCATCTAGCCGTGCCCCTGGCGACAAGTGAACTCGAAGGCGTGCTTGTGGTTATCGGCTGGCTTCACGAGGTCGAATGCCATACCGCCATTGATGCCGCGCCAACTGGTTCTGTGTCTCTGACAGGGCGTGTTCGTTTGAGCCAAACACGTGGTTCTATCGGCGCGCGAGATCGCTCAACCGGAGTGATTCCTACCCTCGCTCGAACCGACGTCGCCCGGGTCGACGAGCAAGTAAACTTGGCGCTAGCACCCGTGTACATCGAGTTGATTGAAAGTATGCCCGAGGTCGAAGGTGCACTACCGGTCGACCGTCCGCCTACTGACCTTGGGCCACATTTGGGCTACAGCGTGCAGTGGTTCTTGTTTTTTGTGGTCGGCGCAGTTGGTTACCCACTGGTGTTGCGACACCATGCGCGTCGTGGTGAAGCCGAAACTCTTGACCACATCAGCGATTAGAGCGCTGTAGCCATCCGCTCAACAATCATGGTGAGCATCTCAGGTGAGGTCGCGAAGTTGAGTCGAACGTGGCCCTCTCCCCCATGACCAAAATCCAATCCGGAGTTCACGGCAACTTGGCATCGCGACAAGAAAACCTCCGCCGGGTTCTCACCCAGATCTAGTTCACGACAATCCAGCCACGAAAGATACGTGGCTTGTGGAAGTCGGTACCTGACGCCGGGAAGTTGTTCAGCTAACAAGTCAGAAAGGAGGTGGCGATTGTGGTCTAGGCCTGCGACTAGCTCCGATATCCAGTCGTCGCCGTGTTCCCATCCCGCGACGGTGGCCACTTGGCCAAGACCGTTGATGCCTCCGATCATCCGAGTCGAAATTTCCTTGAGGCGCGGCCCGTAACACTCTGACGCTGTGTGAACGAAAGCCATCCTCAGACCCGCCATATTGAAGGTTTTGGTGGCGGCAGTGATAGTGACAGTTCGTTCTGAAGCCAATTCACTGATTGATGCCACTGGTATGTGGCGGTGCGGTGCATAAACCAAGTCGCAGTGAATCTCGTCTGAAATCACCAGAAGGTCATTGCGTTCTGCAATATCAACCACTTTTGTGAGGTCTTCCTCAGTCATCACTAGCCCGCAAGGATTGTGGGGGTGACACAAAAGCAGAGCTGAAACATCAGGATCAGCCGCGATGCCTTCAAGATGATCGAAATCGAGCTCCCATCCGTCGTCGGTTTCTATCAGAGGATTGGATACCCAACGCCGTCCTGATGTTTCGATGGTCGAATAAAACGGTGGATAGACCGGAGTCTGAACAACAATGCCTGATCCGTCAGGGGTCAGGGTGCGGATCACCCACTCCAACCCTTGGATGACATCGTGAACCCGCAACACGTCAGAAGTTTGAATTTCCCAGCCGAATGCTTTTCCCATTCGATTTTTGAAGGCTTCCACAACTGGTACCGGCTGATCATAAAAGCCGTAGCCCAGGCCCCCGGATTCGATTCGTGCGATCACGGCTTCGGTGATGAAGTCCGGCACTTCTACGTCCATATCCGCAACCCATGCAGACAATACGTCATTGCCGTGCCGTTCCCATTTGATACCTGGCCGGTTACGGACGCGATCAAGATCAAGATCAAAGATCATGGGGGGAGGCTAGATGTTCGCCATCAGTAAAGCCCCATCATTCGGCCAGCGAGTGCCATGACTGCGACAATCAGCACCGGCCTAATAACTCGGTCCCCACCGCGAACAGCTATGCGAGCCCCCAACCAGCCTCCAACCGCGAACCCCACAGCTAAGACCGCGGCGAAGCCCCAATCGACTTGGCCTCGAGCGATAAACACCGGCACTGCCATAGCTGTAAGAACCAGGATCACGACCACTTTGACTGCGTTGGCATTGATCAAGTCAAGGCCTGATCTCGATAATGCGACCACTATTAGGAGTCCAACTCCGGCTTGGAATGCGCCGCCGTATAGCCCAATTCCGAAAAACACAGCGGCGGTGAGGGCTGGATGCCAGCTGATTTGGTGACCATTTGAGCGAGGGACGCGCAGGCTGAGGAACACCAAAGGAATCATCAAGACGCCAAAAATTCGTTCAAAAGTGGCGTCGGTGACGCTCGATACAAGGAGAGAACCGATGAGAGACCCCACAGTCACCGGAAGAATGACTGGAAGAGCGCGCCGTAACCCGGAGATGCCTCCTTTGCGATAACCGGCGACTGAAGAGGCGTTTTGTACCAGAACGCCGACGCGGTTAGTGCCGTTAGCAATCAATCCCGGCAATCCGACAAATACGTTGAGCAACGCGACTGTCAACAAAGACCCGCCGCCTGCCATCGCATTCACTATCCCTGCGATCACGCCGGCCCCGGCGACAAGAAGTGCGTCGATCAGATCCATCCCCGCCATCATTGCCGGTGAATGCGACCTAAATCGGCCGGGTTGTGGAATCTCTTCGTGAGATAGCCGTCGCGACCTCTACTCTCAGTGTTATGGCCGGCAGCACCTTTGGAGAGCAATTCCGTATCACGACGTTCGGTGAATCACATGGAGGCGGAGTGGGAGTTGTAGTGGATGGCTGCCCCCCCAGGCTCGAACTCGACGTAACCGACATTCAGATCGAACTTGATCGCAGGCGCCCGGGGCAGAGTCGACTGGTGACGCAACGAAAAGAAGACGACCGGGTGGAGATCTTCAGCGGAATTTTCGAAGGGAAAACCTTAGGAACTTCGATCGGGATGCTCGTGCGAAATGAGGACGCCAAACCGGGCGCATATGAAGAAATGCGCGACGTGTACCGCCCGAGCCACGCAGATTGGACAACTGAAGCCAAGTACGGCATTAGAAATTGGCAAGGCGGAGGCCGAGCTTCGGCCCGCGAAACTATTGGACGCGTCGCAGGCGGCGCGGTCGCTCGGAAAGTGATTGAGCATGTCGCCGCTATAGAGGTGCTCGGCTGGGTCAGTTCTGTTCACGGCATCAACGCAGATGTCGATATGCAACTCGTGTCACGTGACCAAGTCGAAAGTGACCCCACTCGCTGTCCGGATACCGCAGCAGCGCAACTAATAACCACAGCGATTGAGGACGCTAGAAAAGACGGCGATTCCTTAGGGGGAATCGTTACTTGCGTGGCTCGAAATATGGCCGCTGGGCTGGGCGAGCCAGTATTCGACAAACTAGATGCTGAACTTGCTCGAGCCTTAATGTCACTCCCCGCAGCCAAGGGCGTTGAGATCGGCAGTGGGTTCGCTGGAACATTAATGACAGGCAAAGAACACAACGACCCATTCGTGCCAGGAGTTGATGGTCGGCCAACAACTACCAGCAACAACAGTGGTGGAGTTCAAGGTGGAATCAGCAACGGCGAAGATGTGGTGGTTCGAGTTGCATTCAAACCAACTGCGACAATTAGTTCGGCTCAACAAACTGTGAATCAGGACAACGAAGTTACGACCCTTGAAGCAAAGGGGAGGCACGACCCATGTGTTCTTCCTCGAGCAGTTCCTATGGTTGAGTCGATGGTGTGTTTGGTGTTAGCCGATCATCTGTTGCGTCAACAGGCAACAGGCGTCGTCTAACGCGAACTATCGGTCATTCGTCACGTTGGTCGCGCAGGAATTTCTGGAATTCGGCAGCCAGGTCGTCCCCAGAGGGAAGGTCGGTAGGTACTGCTCGGTCAACTTCCTCTTCTAACTGGCGGACATACCCAACGATCTCAGAATCTTGTTCAACGGCGTCGCTCACTCGTTGTTCCCATTCAAGGACACTGTGGTCGAGGTCGCGGTAGCCGGTTGGGACACCGGTGACCTTTTCGAATTCCGCCAGTAACGCCCTTGTCCCCTTGGGGTTTGGTGGTCCAGCAACGTAATGGGGTACCCCAACTCGGAGCGAAATAACGGGTAGCTCGGCACTGTCGAGAGCATCGTGCAAGGTGCCGATGATACCGGTGGGGCCTTGATAGCTCGGCCTGTCCAACCCAAGTCTTAGCGCCAAGTCCGCGTTTGCCGCGCTGCCCTTGACTGCGGACGGGCGAGAATGAGGCACTCCTGCGACCATCGCTCCGAGCGTGACAACCATTTCGCATCCCGTGTCGCGCGCAATCTCTACAACCGAATCACAGAAGGTTCTCCACCGCATGCGGGGCTCCATACCTGACAACAACACCAAGTCGTGAGGGAAATCATTTTCAATTACGTGCGCATCAAGGGATGGCCATTTGATTCGTCGCTCTCCATTATCGGCAATTTCGACAAGTGGGCGATTTTCTTGAAAGTCGAAAAACTCTTCTGGGTCAATTTGGGCTACTTGTCGAGCGTCGTATTGATCGACAATCCATTGAATGGCGCCCGTTGCGCATTCCCCCGCGTCGAACCAACCCTCGAATGCCACGACTAACAGCGGGTTCTGCAAGCTGGGGGCCTCACCCCAAGTGACTTCGGTCATGGCTCCACTATTACCTACCGGGCCACCCAAAGGCGGTCAACTCGCGGGTGGATCGAGTTTTTGTTTCGAGAAGTAATGAGAGTTGTCAACAAATCCAGTCAGAACACCAAAAAAGCTTGAGGTTCAAGGGTTTGGAGGTTGCTGGTGAGTAACCCAAGGGAAGAAAGTGTGTAAATCTGGTTTTGAATCACGACAGATCGTTGGATGGTTGCGCGCCAGTCGATGTCGGCCCAGCAGTGCTGTGTAGATACTTCGTTGCCATCTTCACGTTCTTCCACCCATTGTTCGCAACGAACTTTGGGCGGGGTTTTCAGGTGCGTAATCCGACCGCGTTCTGTCAGAGATCGGTTGCTCAACTCAAGGGCGACTGCTCCAGAAAAAGGTCCAGATTCAGCTGTCTCAACTCGATGCGTTGTGACCGGCAAAACGAAAAGATTCTCTGACGGCCAATGGAGAAAGGCTCGCGGGTTGTATTCGATTTCGCTGTGGCCCCCTACGAGGCGCCATTGATCAATACGAATCGGGTCAGTCAGATCACTGATATCGAATAGAGAAACCTGGGTGCCCAAGGTTCGTCCGTCGTCGTGAGCATCTTGGCCGATCCCGAGCAACAACGTCTCGGTGACTGGATGGAGGTACGCGGAGTACCCCAAAATCTTTAGTTCCCCCAAGACGATCGGTGAGCGAGGGTCAGAAAGATCGATCGTGTAAAGCGGGTCGGTTTGGCGGAACGTCACGACGGTTGCGAGATCACCAAGAAATCGCACAGCATAGATGCGCTCGCCTTTGCCTAAGTTGCCCACACGACCAATCTCGATCATCGCCCCATTTCGATCTTCGAGCACCGTCACGTAACTCTCGCTGTTCGCTCCACCTCCGGGCGACCACCGGCCGTGATCGGTAGTCGCGACGCGGAGGTCGCCGTCGTATTCCGACATCGAGTACTGGTTAAGCACCGTGCCGCGCACCTGGCCTGAAGCCCTATACAAGGTCTTGTTTGGATCACTGATGTCGAACTTGTGGATTCGCGTCATGACCGGCTGCGGTGTGTCCAAAGTTTGATCTTCGTTGGCTTCCAATTCGCGCCAATCGAACCACTCAGTCGTCCCAACATAGAGGTTCTCTTGGGAGGAATAGACAGTTTGCCCATCAGCAAGCACCGAGGTGCTGTCAAGTTTTTCTCCGAGCGTTTCTTCGGACAGATCAACCGTGATGATGTTCAACATTCTCAGGCCGCTGTTGGACGCTGGGTGGTAAATCCGATCGCACGGTGTCAAGGTTCCTTCCCGGATAAGGCTCCCCCGAGCATTTTCGAGGGCGAACCATGGGACCCAATTGTCCATCGTTGATTGCTCAATGAGTCGACGGTTCTCTTCCTCGGCTCGTCGTTCAGCTCGTAAACCTGATCCACTCGGATAGGACCATTCAAGACCTGTTGGCTGACTTTGCACCACAATGCGGACGACATCATCGACCATGCGGCTGCTGAGATACCCACCGTCAAGGTGGAGGCGGCGCCTAATTCGCGGTGTCGAGCTGCTGATATCGACCTCCACCAGAGTGCTAATGGGGCTGTACCAGCTGTGTCTTGGCGTGAGGGTACGCGGAACAGGTTTCATTCCGCTGTGGCTTTGACCGAACACAAGGATTCGATCCCCTGCCAGAAACATTTCTTGGGGCCAAAAAGTTTCGAACCGCAGCTTGCCAAGCAACCGAGGTCGATCACCTGTGACATCGATGACGCGCAGTTCCTCGTTGACTAATGCAACAATGCGCCTGCCGTCGGTTTTCAAAATGTCCGGCTCATCGACGCCTGCCTCTTGAACGTTGGTGGTGCTGTAATCCACGCCTGGCGTTAAGCCGGCTTGGGATGAGTCGGCGACGGCTTGGGTTCCGTCGCGCAGCACCTCTGACGACTCCAGCGCTTCAATCCTGTAACCCGCATCAAGTCCCCAAGGGCCAACCATTTCGAGGGCATTGGCCTTTATGTGTCGCAGGAACGGTTCACAAGACTCGAAGGGCGCAAGGGCAGCTGTTAGCTGAACCTGTGACGGGGGTAACGGAACCGTTCGATCAGAAGCAGTGATGTCATCGCGGTCGTCGGCGCTGCAGGCGCACAAAACCCCGATCGACACCAATACCGCTATAAGTCGTCGCACAGGAGCCTCCGAAATGGCGTCGAGCATCTAAGGAACGATGGGAGCACCTATCGGGTTCCCTTCTACAAGTTACGGAACAATGACAAGTGGCAGGGGTCGGTAAGTATCGGCGGTTCAAATGACCAATCGACCCATCGATCAGCGAGACCGAAACCCGCTTTTTTTGCTAACTCATCAAGAGTCTCTAAGGCCACGGGCTGCACGGGCACCGTAGTGACACTCCCTTCATTAAATTCGATGCGGCGACACTCCAATCCGTCGGAGGTGACGACCACAGCGCGGTCCGTCTCTACCGCGATTGCATGCACGCCGCGGCCGACAGGCAAGCAGCCTTCCACCACAACCTCACCGTCGTTGATGACATGCGACCATGGCGCAGAGTCACCAATCGTGTCGTCGAGCCATAGGACGAGCGATGCAGGTCCGTCAGTGACCTCAATCCCCGCTTCGCGGAGCGCTTGAGCAAGATTTGGGCGTCGAGTTTGAAGTTTCACTTGTTGGTGGCTTCGGCTTATGCACCATTGAGCGATATCTGAGACATCAGACATGTTCGTCAAGCTAGCCAGATCTTCGGCTGTTGCGGTTGGGGTGATTACTGTCACTCTTGTGATTGGAGAGGCGTTCCTATGTCGTGACGCTGCCAGCGGCCGGTGCTGTCACCGCGGCGACATGACCTGCTGGTGACTACGGTTCTGTGGTTGAAGGCACTATGACTGTTCAGGCACGACATCCTCGGTTACTCAGGTTGACGGATCCTCCGATCATTTTGGGGCACCAATGCATCGGGTGTCGTCGAGTTGCCTTCCCTCCTGATCCTTATGGGTGCGAAAGGTGTGGGTCTCCACGCGAGGACCTCGAGGAGTTGGTTTTGGAGGCACAGGGAACGGTACGAGCTGTGGCAACGGTGCA
>ERZ651768.3022-NODE-3022-length-11420-cov-9.686503_pt1 | contig 11420 bp, 10 predicted proteins | sample MGYA00514754_ERZ651768 | MGnify/ENA metagenome assembly ERZ651768 | reverse complement strand
ACCCTGGTCGGTTCCTCCCACTCCGGGCTGATGTCGTATTTGCCCGATGGATCGTGGAGGATGAAGCAGGACTTGCTAAGCGTCTTAAGGCTGGTTGCCGCCTGCACGGATGCGGACACCATAATCGCGACGGCAGAGGCAACAAGGACACGAAGGCTGTTTTTCAAAAAAAGCCGCTTCATCTTAAGTTTGAAGGAATGCTCAGTTGGCTGCGTGGCAGCCGTGCTCAGTAAAACCGGTCGGGCAAAGTGGCATGATTTCGGCCGTTGTCAAAAGAAAATCAACGGGCCTTGCTGGAAACAGCGCTTGGCTCAATTCGGCGTTGAGCTAGAGGTTGCACTCCCGCTCGTTGGCCAACTCCTCCTAAATGATACGGTGACTCTCCTCGAGAACGTAGACTCGGTCGCTTGTCTTGGCCAGTTTCGGTTTCATTTGCTTGAGCTTGGTCTCGGCGGTCTCGGCCCGGGAAAAGGCAATTCGCCATTTTTGGCCGGTTAGCATTGCGCCTCCCCTGCCAACCGCCTAAAAATCCGGCGTGGCATCGGTGTTTTAATCATGTTTTTCATACGACAGTTTGCTTTCCTTTGGCTGTTCGGCATCGCCGCGCTCGGCCAAGCGGCCGACTGGCCCACCTATCAGCACGACTACGCTCGAACCGGCGTCGCCACGGAATCGCTGCTCACTCCGTTGACCAGCACCTGGGTGCATCACTCGAAACATGCTCCGCGTCCCGCTTGGCGCGGCGAGGCCAAGTGGGACGGCTACAACAAGGTGTACGACATGAAGTCACGGCAAATCTTCGACTACGCCTACCACCCCGTCATCGTCGATGGACTGCTCTATTACGGCTCGTCGGCTGACGACAAGGTTTACTGCCTCGCCGCCACCACCGGCAAGCAGCGCTGGACCTACTTCACTGAGGGGCCGGTGCGCCTGGCCCCGACGATTGCCAAGGGCCGCGTTTATGTCGGCTCCGATGACGGCCATGCCTACTGTCTCGACGCGAAAAGTGGCACGTTGATTTGGAAGACGCTCCTCGGCCCGAGGGACTACCGCATCCCGGGCAACGCGCGTATCATCTCACGCTGGCCGTTGCGCACCGGTATCGTCGTCATCGGCGATACGGCCTATTGTGCCGCCGGGATGTTCCCCGCCGAGGGGGTTCTGATCACGGCGATCGACGCCGGCACCGGTAAGATCAAGTGGCAGCAAAAGCAGACCGATCTGCCGGCACAGGGTTACATGCTTGCGTCGCACACGCGGCTCTACGTCCCGGCCGGGCGCAACAACCCCGTCGTACTCAATCGCGCCGATGGCAAACGCATCCGGGTCGTGAGCGGACAGGGTGGGACGTATGCGCTGTTGACCGGCGACAACCTGGTGTTTGGACCCGGCAAAACCGGCACGCTCGGTTTTGTGGAGTCCAACCAGTCCGATCAACTTGCCTCATTTAAGGGGAACCATATGATAGTCACCCCGGCGCGATCCTTCCTCCAAAGCGATACAGATTTGAGCGCATTGGATCGAAGCCGCTACCTTGATTTGGCCCGCAAGCGGCGTGCGCTTAAAGAAAAGCACGAACAACTTGATGGGGAGTTGAAGAAATCCAAAAACGGCAGTCGGCGGGTGCAGCTTCTACAGGAGGCCGCTCAAGTTGGGCAGCAACTCGACCAGGTTCAGGCTGGCATGCAGAAATGTTTTGCATGGAGAGTGGCCAGCACCCAGCCGCTGAGCATGGTGCTGGCCGGGCAAACCCTGTTCACTGGCGGCCATAACCAAGTGGCGGCGTATCATGCCAAGGATGGCAGCCTGCTTTGGCAGGGCGAGGCAAACGGCGAGGTGTTCGGCCTGGCTGTGGCCGATGGCCGCCTGTACACGAGCACCAGCAAGGGAGTGATCCAATGCTTCCTGGCCAGGCGCTTGGCCAATTGATTGTTATGACGACAAGCCGATTTTATCGACCCGTTAGTGTCTGATCCCGTCACCATGTTCAATTCACGGCGAACCTCTTTGTGTGGTCTTGCATGTTCCATTTTTATTATTCTGTCGTATGTTTTAGTTCCAAACAATTACTGTCAAACTGTCGGTGAATGGCCGCGATTTCGCGGGCCGAACGGAACCGGCATCAGCTTGGCCACTGGCATCCCGTCCACGTTCACCCTGGCCGACGCCAACTGGCGCGTGCCGCTAAAAGGAGAGGGCCACTCGTCGCCTGTGTTGTGGGGTGACCGGGTCTTTGTCACTGGTTCCGATGAAAGGAAAGAGTCGTTCATCGTCCAGTGCTTCAAGGTCAGTGACGGCTTAGAGGTTTGGTCGATGGCGCGGCCGCAAAAACTGTATCGCATTCACCAGTTTAACCATCTGGCCTCATCCTCTCCGGCGACCGACGGCAAACGGCTGGTGGTACTCGTGTCCGAGCCAGGAGCCCACACAGTTTTTGCTCTGGATATGGATGGAAAAAAACTTTGGGAAAGGAAGTTCGAAACTATCATTAGCAACCATGGCGGCGGTGTGTCGCCGATCTTCCACGGTAACAAGGTGGTTCTGGCGGGGGATGAGGAGAACCAAAGTTTTTTGGCGGCACTTGATGCTGAGAGTGGAAATGTGCTGTGGAAGACCGACCGGGCCAACGTCAAGACAGCCTTCTCGACGCCGTGCCGTTTCGTGGACCCTTCCGGCACCGAGGGGCTTCTGTTTAACAGCATGGCTCACGGCATTACGTTCGTGGATCCAAGCACCGGCAAAACGTTTTGGGAGCAGAGTGGACTGTTCGACAAGCGAACGGTGAGTTCCTGCCTTGTGGCTGAGGGCCTGCTCATTGGCACTTGCGGCAGCGGGCAGGGGGGTAACTACCTCGTCGCGGTCAAGCCGGGCCATGCGACCAAGGGAGCTTCGCCAATTTTGGCGTACAAGTTGCGACGTTCAATCCCGTATGTGCCAACCAGCGTGGCGAGGAACGGGTTGTTGTTTCTGTGGGGGGACGCCGGCATTGTGACCTGCGTACGTGCCAAGAGTGGTGACTTGGTTTGGCAGGAACGTGTCGAGGGCCGGTTTTTTGGTTCGCCGGTTTGGGTCGAGGGCCGGTTGTTTTGCATTTCGACCACCGGCAAGGTGATAGTGATCTCCGCTGCCGAGAAATTTAAGCAGATCGCCGTCAACGACCTCGGCGAGGCGTCCAACGCCACCCCGGCGCTGGGGGCTGATCGGATGTATCTTCGCACGCTTGGCCATCTAGTAAGCCTCGGCGGCAAGTAAGCGGTGTGTTTGGCGAAGCGAAGCTGGAAATGATTGGATTGATGGTCATATTGCCGGTGGCTTTCTTCGCCGGTTGGATCCTTAAAAACAGCGTTACGCTCTACCTTGGCCGAGCTTGGCCAAGCGGCTGGGTTGGGCTGTACTGGTTTTCAGTCGTGCTCAGCTTGGCGTTGGGTGTCTGGTTTTGCGGTTATGCCGAGTGGGAGTCGATGCAGTTTCGGCGGCTGCCGATTCCCATCGCACGCTTCAATCCGATAACTGGTGTGTGGTTTGATCTGGAGATGTCATCCTTGATGCGTCACCTGGTGTTGACGGTGGACTTTTTCGCCGGGCTAGCACTGGCGATGTTCCCGATCACGGCGTCGATGCGTATGGCTGAGTTCATGGATGAATCACGCCGGTTGGCAGCGGCGCGAGCAGATCAGTCAAATCCGAGTGCGGATGAAGCCTCCTGAAGCGCCGTGATCACCTCGGCGATGTGGTCGTTAAGTTCGGCTTCCATTAACTCTGCACCTTGAACAATGTCCTCCCGTTTTACAGCTGCCGCAAATCCCTTGGCCTTCATTTTCTTGCGGACACTCTTTGGCGTCATGCCGTCCAGTTTTTCCGGGCGCACATAGGCCACAGCTACGATAAAACCGCAAAGTTCATCCACTGCAAATAGCGCCTTGCGAATGGGTCGGTCGAGTGGATAGTCACCTTGGTTCCATTCCGCATGCGATAAAATTGCCCCGATGATCTCCTCATCGACATCGTGCTCACGCAGGATTTTCGCCCCTTCCTGCGTGTGAGCAGGGATGTCGGGCCAGCGCTCGTAATCGAAATCGTGCAGCAGGCCGGTGACGCCCCATTGCTCGGTGTCCTCGCCCCGCTTGGTGGCATAATGGCGCATCGCCGCCTCGACGCTTAGCGCATGTTTGAGTAGCGACTTCGACTCCGTGTACTCATTGAGCAGCCCCCAGGCTTCGTCCCGGTTCATAACGAAATTGTCGGTGCAATTCACAAGCAGGGCAAGCTCGCCCTTGGTCAATTTTTTTAACAGAGCGCTCTTCTCTCGGATAAGGCCTTTGGGTAGCCTCTGGCGTATGGCGGAATTGACAGGTAAGTCGATCATCGGGTCTCAGCCGGGAGACGGGGGCCATCCCACCCTCTTTGGTATCAACCCCGCAACCGGTGAGTCGCTTCAGCCCGGCTACGTAGTGGTGAGCGAGGTCGAGTTGAATCGAGCTGCCGGGCTGGCGGCCAGGGCGTTTGAGACGCTTGGCAAAACTAGCGGTGCAGCTAGGTCAGTGTTCCTGCGAAAAATCGCTGACAACATTGAGGCGATCGGTGACGACTTGGCCAAGTGCGCCCCGCAGGAAACCGGCCTGCCGGAAGGGCGCATCCGTATGGAGACCGGGCGCACCTGTGGGCAGTTGCGGTTGTTCGCCTCGGTGGTGGAGGAAGGCTCATGGGTGGATGCCCGCATTGATCATGCCGATCCGGAGCGCGAGCCGGTGCCCAAACCGGATGTCCGTTCGATGGAACGCCCACTTGGCCCGGTGGCGGTTTTTTGCGCTAGCAACTTCCCGCTCGCGTTTTCGGTGGCGGGCGGCGACACGGCATCGGCCTTCGCGGCCGGTTGTCCGGTTGTGGTCAAGGCGCACCACTCGCATCCCGGCACGGCGGAGCTCGTTGGCCGGGCGGTATCGGCGGCGGTGCACGACTGCGCTTTACCGGAGGGCACGTTTTCACTCGTGTATGGTCCGGGCCGCGAAACCGGCTCGGCGCTGGTGCGGCATCCGGCGATCAAGGCGGCCGGCTTTACCGGGTCGCGGGCCGGTGGCCAGGCGCTGATGAAGCTGGCTGCTGACCGGCCGGAGCCAATTCCGTTTTATGCCGAGATGAGTAGTATCAACCCGGTTTTCATTTTGCCGGGCGCGATGGCCGAGTGTCCGGATCAGCTCGCCGCTGGGTTGCATGGCTCGATGACACTTGGGGTGGGGCAGTTTTGCACTAACCCCGGCCTGACGATTCTGGACGGGACCGCCGATATCGAGCCATTCGTGGCCAAGCTCGGCGAATTGGTCGAAGGCAGTCCTGGAGCGACGATGCTCAACTCCGGCATCAGCGACGCTTACAACTCGGGCGCGGACTTGCTTCACCAAAACAGTGCCGTCGATACCGTCGCGCTTGGTCAGAGGGCCGGTGGCCAATGCCAGGCCGGTGCGGCGCTGTTCCGGACGAGCGCTAAGGCGTTCCTCAGCGACGAGTCGCTAGGCGCGGAGTTGTTCGGGCCATCGACGCTGGTGGTCACGGACGATGGCACCGACAAAATGCTGACCCTAGCCAGGTCGCTCGAGGGCCAGTTGACGGCGACGGTTCACGGCACCGAGGCGGATCTCCGGGCCAACCGTGAACTACTCGACGTGCTCGAAAGAAAGGTTGGCCGGGTGGTTGTCAACGGCTTCCCGACCGGCGTGGAGGTTTGCCATGCGATGGTGCACGGCGGGCCGTTCCCGGCGACGTCGGATGGCCGGTCGACCTCGGTCGGGACCAACGCGATTCATCGTTTTACTCGCCTTGTTTGTTACCAGGGCTTTCCCGATGCGCTGCTGCCGACTGAGTTGCAGGAGGCTAATCCGCTGGGCATTCGCCGCTTGGTTGACGGTAAGTCTAACTAACATGCCGAATACGCTCATCATCCTTCCGACCTACAATGAGGCGGACAACCTCCGTCCAATGACGGAGCGCTTGATGGCGATGGAGCCCGCGCTGGAGGTGCTGGTGGTGGATGACAATTCGCCGGATGGCACCGGTGATATTGCGGACGGCTTGGCTCAATCCAACGAGCGCGTCCACGTGCTGCACCGTCATGAAAAAGACGGGCTTGGTCGCGCCTACTGCGCCGGATTTGCGTGGGCACTTGAGCGTGACTACGAGTTCATCTTCGAGATGGACTGCGACTTCTCCCATGACCCGGCCGAAATTCCGCGATTCATTGAGAAGTCGGACGCGGAGGATGCCGATCTCGTGCTGGGCTCGCGTTACTGCGAGGGAATCCGGGTGATCAACTGGCCGATCAGCCGCATGCTGCTTAGCCTCGCAGCGGCCAAGTACGTGAAGATCATCACCGGGATGCGGTTCACCGACCCGACCGGCGGTTTCAAGTGTTTCCGGCGGCGAGCGCTTCAGTCGATCGCCCTCGATCGGGTCCGGGCCAACGGGTACAGCTTTCAGATCGAGTTAACACACATCCTGTGGCGCACCGGCCACAAGGTCGCCGAGGTGCCAATCATCTTCACTGACCGTTTTATCGGTACCTCAAAAATGAGTGGTAAGATTGTCCGAGAGGCGGTCTGGATGGTGTGGCGGCTGTGGCTGGAAAATGGCCTGCGCCGCTGGCCGAGAAAACAGGGGTGAGCATCCCCTGGCCAAGCGCTTGGCTAGAGCGTGAGCGTTTCTGTGGGATCGGCCTGGGTGGAGACGTTGATCTGGATAGTGTCAATACCGGCTTCGCCAAGCTTGGCCGCGATAGTTTCCCTCGCGATCTGCGGCGTGTTGCAGTCGCGGCTTAGGTGGCCCAGCGTGACATGACGCAGCGTGCCGTTGGCCAGTGTCTCAACCGCCTCGGCGGTGGCGTCGTTGGACAGGTGGCCGTGCCGGCTCATGATGCGCTGCTTGATGGCCCAGGGGCGTCGGGTGTCTTTCTGCAGCAAGTTGAGGTCGTAATTGGCCTCGATGAACAAGGCGCTGGCTCCGCGAACGCGCTCAAGCACCAACCGGGTGGCCTGGCCAAGATCGGTCAGCATGCCGATGCCGCCGTCTGCGGTTTTCACGTGAAAGCCAACCGGATCCTGCGCGTCGTGTGGCACTGGGAAGTTCTCGACCACTACGTCGCCAATTTCGAACGGCTCACCGGTGACGAACTGGCAAATCTCGAGCTGAGTCTCCATCTTAAAACGCATTTCGTCGGCTGTAAGTCGGTTGCAGTACACCGGTATCTTGAGTTTGGCGCAGAGTGCCTTGAGCCCCTGCGTGTGGTCGGCGTGCTCGTGGGTGAGCAGGATGCCGTCGAGCGTTTCGGGTGAGCGGCCCAACTGGGCTAGTCGGAGGCGGATTTGACGGCCGCTGAGACCGGCGTCGATCAGCAGTCGCGTCTGTTCTGTTTCAAGATAAGAGGCATTTCCCCCGGAACCACTCCCCAAAACTGTGAACCGTGCAGGCACCGGGCAAGTTTAGGGGCACGGCGATGGGTGGGCAATGGAGTGCAGAAAAAAGTTGTTCACAAATCAAGAGGCAAAGGGCTGTTGGCACGATTATTCTGAAGCAAATTTCATGCCTAATTCATCTTGTATGAGATTTAACAAGTTCATACTGTCGGGGCGTGGCGCAGCAGGGATTCCAGATGTCGCAGAAGATGTCGCTCAACCAAGTGTTGGCGCCGCAGCTTCAGCAATCCCTCAACTTACTGCAGGCCCCCATGCTGGAACTCAAGGCCATGGTGGACCAGGAGTTGCAACTTAATCCAGTGCTCGAGGAGCAGGGCGCTCTGGATGCGGAGGCACACGATATGCGGGAGTCCTCCGAGGGCGAAGAGTCCAAGGTTGATCTCTCTGAGCCGCCGAGCGACACGCAGTACGATCCCACCGACGAGAGCAACGTTGGGGAACCGGTAGACGATTTTCAGAAGGAAATCGATCAGTTAATCGAACTGGATCAGGGGTGGAGAGACCACTTTTCCAGCACCAACATCCCGGTGCATAACTTGAAACAAGAGGATGAAAAACGACAGTTCATGCTCGACTCGGTGACCACCAGTCAGTCGCTGCAGGACTTTTTGCTGGAGCAGGCTCGGTTGTCAGATTTTGGGGAACAACAGTTCAAGATCGCCGAGTTGATCATTGGCAACATCGATGACAGCGGCTTTCTGCAGTCAAGCGTGGATGAACTAGTGTTTTCGAGTGGCCGCCCGAGCAGCGAGATTCAGACTGTACTTGAAATCGTGCAGGCTTTTCATCCGCCGGGAGTGGCTGCCCGTGATTTGCGCGAATGTCTGATGCTCCAGCTTGAGCGGGCGGGGCGTGTCGACTCACTGGAGTATCGGATTGTTCGTGACTGCATGGACGAACTGGGTCGGCGACGCATCCGCGAGATTTCCAAGAAGGTAGGTGAGAAGGTCGATGCCGTTCAGAATGCGATGGAGTGCATCGGTTATCTTGAGCCCAAGCCCGGCCGCGAGTACATGCCTGAGACCGAGCAGTTTGTTGTGCCGGAGATATTCATTTCGCGTGGAGATAATGGCGAGTGGAAGGCCACCTCGAACAACGAGTACATTCCCCGTCTTCGCATCAGCAACACCTACAAGGACCTCATGGCGCAGGCTGCCACTTCGGGCGATGTGCGTGACTATATTCGAGACAAGATTCGTTCCGGGAAATTCCTGCTCAAGAGTATCCTCCAGCGCCAGTCCACCATCCTCAATATCGCCGAGGAAATCCTAAAACGTCAGGGGGAGTTCATGGAGCACGGCGCGTCGGAGTTGCGCCCGATGACCATGTCGCAGGTGGCCGATGCCGTGGGTGTGCACGAGACCACCGTCAGTCGCGCGGTTTCCGGCAAATACGTCGAGACACCCCACGGTGTGCTGGAGATGAAATATTTCTTCACATCGGGATTAGCCTTCAAGGACGGCTCCAGTCTGGCCAACACCAGCGTTAAGGGGATGCTCAGCGAACTGGTTAAAAAGGAGGACACCACCAAGCCACTCTCTGACGAGGACTTGGTAAAGGCTTTCACCGAGAAGGGCGTCAAGATTGCCCGCCGCACCGTCGCCAAGTACCGGGCCGAGTTGAACATCCTACCTTCGCATCTTCGGCGGGTCTATTAAACGCTTGGCCAAGCGCAATTTTCGGTTGCCAACGATGAATAGCTCGGGGATACTCGGCGTCTGGACTCAACCGAAAATGAGAAAAACAATCGCAATTATTCTTTCCGTGGCCGCCCTTGGCCTGAATGGCAGGGCGGAGAACAAGGTGGACTTTGCCAAGTCGGTTCAAGGCATTTTCGAGGCGCGTTGCATCGATTGTCACGGCTCCAAAAAACAAAAGGGAGATCTCAGGCTCGACAGTCAAGAGGCAGCGTTGGCTGAGGCTATAAAGCCTGGCAAGTCGGGTGAAAGCGAACTCTACAAGCATATCTCTCTGCCTGCTGATCACGAGGATATCATGCCTGCAAAGGGAGACCCGTTAACCAAGGAGCAGATAGCTACCATAAAGCAATGGATCGATGAGGGTGCCAACTGGCCAAAGGAGCTGGTGTTGATCAGCGCCAAGGATCGCGCCGCCGCAGAGGCCGCCGCCAAGAAGCTGCCGGAGCCGGAAATCAAGGAAGCCCCTGTTTCTGATGCCGAGAAGGCCGCCATCGCCAAGCTGGCTTCCGGAGAGGGAATCGGAGAGAAGTACGGTGCCCCACTGGTAATGGCGCTGGCACAGAACACCCAGTTGATCTACGCCAACTTCCGTCTCGTCGGCAAGGACGTCCGGGACGAGCACCTCGCGCCGCTGGCGGACATTCAGAACCTGAGCGAACTGGACCTGGCCAACACGCAGATCACCGCCGCGGGCCTCAAGCACATCAGCAAAGCCAACAACCTGACCAAGCTCAGCCTGGCCAACACATCGGTTGACGACGCGGCGCTGAAACAGATCGAGGGACTCACCAACCTGATGTCGCTCAACCTCTACAACACCAAGGTGACCGACGCCGGGCTGGCCAGCCTCAAGAACATGAAGTTCCTGCGCAAGGTGTATGCCTGGCAGAGCGGCGTCACCGAGCAGGGCGCGGCCGAGTTGAACAAGGCGCTGCCCAACGTGGACGTCAACCTCGGCTTCAAGCTGGCCAAGGTCGAGCCGAAGAAGGAGGAGAAAAAAGAGCCCAAGAAAGAGGAGAAGAAGGAAGTAAAGAAACCGGAAGAAAAGAAGGAAGAGAAAAAAGAAGAGAAGAAAGAACCCAAGAAAGAGGAGAAGAAGGAAGTAAAAAAACCGGAAGAGAAAAAGGAAGCGCCGAAGCCCGAAGAAAATAAGGAAGCAAAGAAAGCGGAAGTGAAGCAGGTCGCCTTCAATAAAAAATGCCCGGTCAGTGGCAAGGACGTCGATCTGGCCAAGCTCTTCGCCATCAACTTCTGCTGCGGCAACTGCCTGGGTGACTTCACCAAGGACCCGACCAAGCACATTGCCAAGGTCAAGGAGCCGGACAACAAAAAGTGCCCAATTAGTGGCAAGGACATCGACGCGTCCAAGCAGTTCGTGATCGGCTTCTGCTGCGGCAACTGCCTGGGTGACTTCACCAAGGACCCGGCCAAGCACATCGCCAAGGTGCAGCAATAAACGAGCGAACGATTTTTTTAACAGGCCTTGGTGGATTGCTGCCGGGGTCTTTTTTTTGATTGCGCCTGGCCAAGCGCTTGCTGCATGGCGCCGTCGAAGTTACTTTGTCCGGTCGCTTGATTTCAATGGACGAGTTGCAGGAACAATTTGATGACGCCACGTTCGCCTTCACTCAAGGCGAGTATGAGCAAGCGGTCGACGGCTTCAATGCGATCCTCTCGGCAGACAGAAACCATTTTGACGCACGAATGTCGCTCAGCATGTCGTTGTGTCGACTGGAGCAGTACGAGCGGGCGATCGAGGAGGGCCACAAGGCTGAGAAACTGCGGCCCAATGACCAATTGGTTCACACCAACCTTTCGCTGTTCTACGTGAAAAACGGCAATAAGGAGGCGGCAGAGTATCACGGGCTACAGTCGAAGATCGCTTCGTGGAAACAACCCGGAGCGGACGCGGCCCCAAGCACCGCTGGCGACGACCGGCTTCAAATGGCCAAGCCCAGAGCGGAGTCGTTCAAGCTGCCGGGTAAGTTCCCTGACATGCCATGGCGGAAGAATCGCAACAGAGACCAAGCGGAGAGCGACAGCTGATGAGTGACGAGTTTGTACGAGTTGCCGCGATAGATGAACTGCATGAGGACGGTGGCATCCAGCGCACGGTAGGCGATCGTGAGGTTGCCCTGTTCAAACTCGGCGACGAGCTATGTTCCATCGATGGCGTTTGCCCGCACGTCGGCGGGCCGTTGGGCGAGGGGTTTGTCGAGGACGGCACGGTGTCTTGCCCGTTACACGGTTGGCC
>ERZ651768.3021-NODE-3021-length-11423-cov-1.594835_pt1 | contig 11423 bp, 11 predicted proteins | sample MGYA00514754_ERZ651768 | MGnify/ENA metagenome assembly ERZ651768 | reverse complement strand
TGGAGGAATTACCTGAATGAGGCAATGCTGGAGCAGGGCAAATCAAATGACGGTCACCTGAAGAACAGTACTATTCTTGGCCAAACTTTATTTTTATTATTCCGCGATGAATGCGGGTAAAACAACAACATTGCTTCAGTCAAGCCACAATTATGTCGAGAAAGGCATGCGGACACTTGTTCTCAAACCCTTGATGGATGACCGTGAGGGCAGTAAAAAAGTCCGTTCGAGAATTGGTCTGGAAGCAGAGGCATTCAACTTTGACCAGGATGACGATCTTTACGAAATGGCACAGAAGAACCACCAGTCCCAGAATCTTCATTGTATCCTCGTCGACGAAGCCCAATTCCTCAGTCGGAGCCAGGTGGATCAACTGGGAAATGTAGTCGATGAGCTTGAAATACCAGTCCTATGCTATGGACTTCGGACTGATTTCCGAGGAGAACTGTTTGAAGGCAGCCGTTTTCTGTTGGCCTGGGCGGACGAGCTGAAAGAGATCAAAACGGTCTGTCAATGCGGGAAAAAAGCCATCATGACGGTGCGCCTGAATGCCGAAGGCAGGGCTCAAAGCGAAGGAGAGCAAATCCAGATTGGCGGAAACGAAAGCTACGTTTCGATGTGTCGCAAGCATTTCAAAAACAGTTTCGCCGAATCCTCTGAATGAACATCCAATCCATTCAGTATTAAGAAAGATACAGATCATCATGACCCAGCATATTGCCATTGCAGGTGCTACGGGAGCAGTAGGAACGGAGTTTCTCAGACTGCTTGAACTCCGAGATTTCCCCATGAAAAGCCTTAAACTGCTCGCATCTGCACGTTCCGCTGGGAGGAAGATCGATTTCCGTGGAGAATCGCTTGAAGTAGAGGAACTTACTCCAAACTCATTCAGGGGAGTCGACCTGGCCTTTTTTTCGGCAGGTGGAAGCTGCAGCAAAGAATACGCGCCCAAAGCGGTGGAATCCGGAGCACTGGTAATCGACAACAGCAGTGCCTTCAGGATGGATGAAGAAGTCCCTCTGGTGGTCCCTGAAATCAATCCCGAGCAGGCGTTCCGCCACCAGGGACTTATTGCTAATCCGAATTGTTCGACGATTCAGATGGTGGTGGCACTGAATCCGATCCATCGCGCTGCCGACATCAGTCGTGTGGTGGTTTCAACCTATCAGTCCGTTTCCGGAGCCGGTGCTTCGGCGATGGAGGAACTCAAGCAACAGCTCCGAGCCTGGGCCCGGAACGAGCCGATGGAACAGGAAATTTTTCCTGAACAGATCGCCTTTAACCTTCTGCCACACATTGACGTCTTCATGGAAAACGGATATACCAGAGAGGAAATGAAGATGGTCGAGGAAACGCGCAAAATCATGAATGCTCCGGAAATGCGGATATCCGCAACCTGTGTTCGCGTGCCGGTCCTTCGGGCCCATTCCGAGGCAGTATGGGTGGAGACCGAAAAGGGGCTGAGCGAAACGGAAGCCCGGAGCCTGTTCGAACAGGCTCCAGGGATTGTTGTCAGGGACGACCGTTCCGATGGTGGCTATCCAACCCCCTGGGATGTGGCCGAGACTCAGGAAACCTATGTTGGAAGAATCCGAAAAGATCTCTCCCATCCCAGCGGTTTAACTTTCTGGGTTGTCGCGGATCAGCTTTACAAGGGAGCCGCACTCAACGCCATTCAGATCGCCGAAATCCTTAGGCAGGGAGAGCAGGAATCAATGACAGCTAAAAACAGAGAATAAGCAGAATAGAACATGTCCAAAACTACAAAGACCTGTTGGAATCCTCTGAATCTTGAGAACAGCAGTAAATGGGAAATCATTGAAAATTCAAAGGGGATACTGGAAGAGCTAACCCTGGCCATAGATGAAAAATCGGGAGACTACACTCGACTAACGCGTTTTAAGCCAGGTGCTGACACAGCCTCGTTCGGTTCGAAAAACCATGATTATCCTGAAGAAATTTTTTTGTGAAAGGCAGGTTATATGACGCGGCTTTCGATAAGTGGCTGGAAACGGGAGAATATGCCAGTAGACCGCCAGGCGAGGTTCACGGTCCATTTAAAGCCGACCAAGAATGCATCGTGCTAGAAGTGTCCTATACTAGTCAAGCAATCGGGTGAAAACCACCAATTGGCAAAAAATCGCTCCTTTTCAAATGAGAAGGGGACTCTTTTGCCTTTTGTTTGATTGTTTTCACTCCAATTCGAGTAAAACAAAGACATTCAAATCTACAGGAAATCCTAACCTGTAGATTTGGTGTTAGCTTTTTCCTCCTTGTATTTTAATGGACTTCATCCTGTAACCAAGTCCTTCCCAGGAAGATTCCGAAGTCCTTGAAAATCCAATCTAAAATTCTCAGTCAATTTCATAGAATTGGTATGGTAGTAAATTTCTGAGGAGATATTGCTGATGAAGATTCTCTCAAAAAACGAAAGGGAGCTTATTGCTCAAGTACAGAAATTCGCTTCGGTTCACGTTGCACCAAATGCCTCAACCTGGGAAAGGGAAAGGCGTTTTGGTGTCGAGGCCATAAAACAAGCCGGAGGACTAGGACTCACAAGTATAGAAGTTCCCACTGAACATGGAGGATTAGGTTTTTCATTTTCATGCAAAATTAAGATTTTGAAAATTCTGGCAGGCGCGGATTTCGGTTTTTCAATGTCATTGGTGAATTCTCATAATGTAGCAAAAAAACTGGCTCATGAAGCACCACAAACTCTTATTTCAGAACACGTGCCCTCAATTCTTTCATCAAGTAAAATGGGGGGCACCGCATTAACCGAGCCAGGAACAGGATCTGATTTGGCCTCAATTCAAACAACGGCGACCAAAGAATCGAATATTTGGCAACTTAAAGGAAGGAAGGCCTGGATAATTAACGCCACCCAAGCGGATATCATCATTCTTTACGCACAGACCAATCCCGGAAGCGGAACTTCCGGTATCGCAGCATTCCTCATCGATTCAACACGTCCTGGTTTCATCAGGGAACCGGGGTTTGATTTGGCAGGTCAACATTCCATGGGGACCGGTGGCTTTCGGCTGGAAGGGTATGAAGCCAGACCCAATGAGTTATTGGCCCGGCCAGGTAAAGCCATTAAATTTTTTTTAAATGAAATCAATGAAGCAAGAACATATGTTGCCGCCATGTGCTGCGGGATGGTTGAAACAGCTTTAGATATTTGCAGAAACTATGGCCGAAAACGAAAAACTTTCGGGAAAACCCTGAATACACACCAAGGATGGCTGTGGAGTCTGTCGGATGCGGAAACCGATCTGGCTGCAGCACAACTTCTGGTTCAGGAAGCAACGGCTCATATTGAAAAGGGGGCAGACACACAACTCATTGCCGCACAGGCAAAGATTTTTTCTACACGCATGGCTGAACGTCACTTGCCGAATCTTACCCAATTGATGGGAGCAGAAGGATTGCGTGAAAAATATCCTTTCGGCCGTCATCTCATTGCTTCCCGTGTCGCGGGATACGTAGAAGGATCGACCGAAATGCTTTTGGACAGGGTAGCTGCTTGTTTAAAATAAAAAAAGAGTCGAGGCCATAATGTTTACCCCGCGTACCATCGCACTTTCCAAACCCAATACGATTGCCTATAGGTTGAGCAAAACTGGTGAAACAGTTTCTTACGGCCAGCTCGAAGCCAGATCAAACCAGGGAGCACAGCTTTTCAGAAGCAGTGGTTTAAAGGCAGGGGATCATATTCTGATCTTTATGGAAAACAACCGTCACTTTGTTAAGGTCTGCTTTAGTGCTGAACGATCGGGCCTATACTACACGGCAATCAACACGCACTTAAACGTGGCCGAAATCGAATACATAGTAAATGACTGCCGAGCCAAATTGCTTATTACTTCCTACAAAATTGCTGAAGTTGTATCCACACTTGCTTCCATGACTCCCAGGGTCAAGCACCGGTTTATGGTTGGAAGTGTAATACAGGGATATGAAAGCTGGGAAGATGCCATAGTCGATCAGCCGGATAATCCTATCAAGGATGAAATACAAGGCTTGGACATGCTTTACTCTTCAGGCACTACCGGTAGACCAAAGGGCGTTAAATGGCCGCTTACGGGAAAAAACCTGGATGAACCTTCCATGCTGGTAGACCTTTTAGGAAGCCTTTACGGATATGACGAAAAAACCCGCTACCTTTCACCTGCCTCCTTATACCATGCTGCTCCTTTGCGGCACAGCATGACCGTTATCAAAAAAGGCGGCACTGTTTTTTTTATGGAGAAATTTGAAGCGGAAGAGGCCCTGAGAATCATTGAATCGGAAAAGATAACTCATAGCTAATGGGTCCCTACGATGTTTATCCGCATGTTGAAATTGCCAGATGAAATACGAAGGAAGCATGACGTTTCATCCCTGAAATACGCTATCCACGCTGCCGCACCGTGCCCAATAAGCATAAAGGAAAAAATGATCGACTGGTGGGGACCTATAATTTACGAATATTACGCCGGAACGGAGAATAACGGCTTTTGCGCCATCAATACTAAAGAGTGGTTAAACCATAAGGGTTCTGTCGGGAAAGCCATCCTTGGAACCCTGCATATTTGTGATGATTTTGGAAAAGAACTTCCACAGGGTGAAAAAGGAACTGTCTATTTTTCCGATGGCCACGAATTTGCCTATCACAATGACCCCGTAAAGACTGAAGAAAGCCGTAATGAACTTGGATGGACTACACTTGGAGACATCGGCAGTCTGGACCGGGATGGTTATCTTTACCTGCTTGAGCGGAGGGCTTTTGTGATCATTTCAGGAGGAGTCAATATATATCCTCAAGAAGCAGAAAATCTGCTCATTACCCACCCTAAAGTAATGGATGTTGCGGTAATCGGTGTACCTAACGAGGACTTAGGTGAAGAGGTAAAAGGTGTGGTACAGCCTAAAAAAATGATCGAAGCCGGACCAGAACTTGAAAAAGAATTGATTGCCTTTTGCAAGACCCGACTCTCCTCTACCAAATGTCCCAGAACCATAGACTTTCAAGAACAATTGCCTCGTCATCCAACCGGGAAACTGCATAAGCGTTTGATTCTTGATAAGTATTGGGGGCAATAACCAATTTTTTACCTGCTCCTTATTTTCCCAATAAAAGTTTTTCTGTCAGGAAGATGGTCCTGAGTCGTCTCAGTTTCCGATTTGCTCATAAAGGGTGACCACGCAGGCTCCTCCTAAACCCAAATTGTGCTGCAGCCCAAGGCGAGCCCCTTCCACCTGACGCTGTCCGGCTTGCCCGCGGAGCTGCCAGACCAGTTCGGCACACTGTCCCAGTCCCGTTGCTCCGAGTGGATGTCCCTTGGATAGCAGGCCACCGGAAGGATTGACCACGAATCGTCCTCCATAGGTGTTGTCCCCGTCACTGACAAATTTTTCAGCCTCTCCTTCTCCAGTCAACCCTAATGCCTCATAGGTGATGATTTCATTGGCGTTGAAACAGTCATGCAATTCGACTACGTCGACTTCTCCCGAATCCACACCACTTGCTTCAAATACCTGTCTGGCGGCCTCTCGGCTCATGTCCGAACCAACAACTTGCATCATCGACTTCCCTTCGAAACTGGAACTTGTGTCGGTGGTCATAGCCTGTGCCCTGATCCTTATTCCAGCTTCAAGACCATGTCTTCGGGCAAAATTTTCAGAAACGACAATAGCCGCAGCAGCACCACAGGTCGGTGGACAGCACTGGAGACGGGTTAGGACTCCGTGCATCTTTGGTGAGGCCAGAACTTCCTCCACCGTGACTTCATTGCGGAAAATGGCCCGAGGATTGTGCTTCGCATGGAGTCGAGCCTTCTGAGACACTTTGGCAAATGTTTCATTGGAGGTTCCATATTTCAGCTGATGTTCGAGACCAGCCCCCCCGAAAAGCCGGAGCGCAACCGGCACCTCGGATTTTCCATCAATCTCGTCCGCGCTTTCCAGGAATCTTTCCAGAGGATTGGGTCGGTCATCATAGATGGCTCCCAGCGCACCGGGGACCATCTGTTCGAATCCCAGAGCCAGCACGCATTCCGCCACACCACTCTCAACAGCCTGGCGAGCCAGAAAGAGGGCAGTTGATCCGGTAGAACAGTTATTGTTGACATTGATTACTGGAATCCCGCTCATGCCCAGCCGGTAGACGGCTGCTTGACCACAGGTACTGTCACCGTAAACGTAACCGGCGTAAACCTGCTGGATGAGACTGTAGTCGATGCCAGCATCCTTCAGTGCAAACATGGAGGCTTCAGCACCCATTTCCTGGTAAGACTGGCTGGTTCCGGGCTTGACAAAGGGGATCATTCCCACTCCGGATATGACGACATTTCTATCCATCATTCACTCTTTAAGAAAAGATGCCTAATGTAGATATGGCCTAAAAATCATATGCTTTAGCCCTGACTCATACCTCAGAGATATAATCTGCTACAAGCTGAGGTTCTGCTAGCGGTCTCCCACCGATTGTTTTTAGTCTATCATTCTTTTTCATGAATGTGTGACTAACCATTTTCAGGGAAGAACTTCATGCTAACCGCCAGCATCAGTTTTAATCCCGTATCATGATTGTTCGGGAAAACGAAAATCCTCAGATTTCAGGTGGAATTCACGCCTTCAGCCTAGGCCTTGAAGAAATAGGAACACTCTTTTCATGAGAAAAGGGCTTGTGATCATTTGAGTTCACGGTAACTTTATTTAGCTTTAAGTTGTAGAACAGTGAACTGAAGAGAAAAAATGGAACTCGACACACTGCCTAAATTTCTGGTTGAACATGCCCGTAAAAGGGGAGAACAGCCGGCCTACCGTGAAAAAAACCTCGGCATCTGGCAGACATGGAGCTGGGCCGAAACTGAAAATGAAATTCGAAATCTGGCCTGCGGGCTGAAAATACTCGGTTTTGAACGGGGTGATAAGCTTGCGATCATTGGCGACAATCGACCATGCCTTTACTGGGCCATGGTTGCCTCGCAGTGCCTAGGCGGCACCCCGGTCCCCCTTTACCAGGATTCAGTGTCGGAGGAAATGAAATTCGTGCTGGCCCATGCCGAGGTAAGATTTGCCGTCGTCGAAAACCAGGAACAGACGGACAAGGTAATTGAAATCCTGAAAGACTGCCCAAAACTTGAGCAACTGATTTACGAAGATCCCCGTGGAATGCGGAAATACAGTCAGGAATATCTGCATTCCTTCGGCAAGGTTCAGGAACTCGGGGAAGCACATCACCGGGACCATCCAGATTTTTTCAGAGAATTAATTGAAGAAGGAAGAAGCACAGATACGGCCATCATCCTTTACACTTCCGGCACCACCGGTGTTCCGAAGGGAGTGGTCCTGTCCCAGGACAACATAATTCAGTCATCAAGAAGTTCCGCGGATTTCGATGGGTTAAGATCTGATGAAGAGGTGCTGGCCTACCTGCCGATGGCCTGGGTTGGCGACAACATCTTTTCAATTGGACAGGCTTATATCAGGGGTATCTGCGTCAATTGCCCCGAAAACCGGGACACAGTCATGAACGACCTCAAAGAAATAGGTCCTACCTACTACTTTGCTCCTCCTGCAATCTTCGAATCCCTTCTCACCCGGGTGATGATAAGAATGGAAGACGCATCGCTTGTGAAACGGAAGATGTTCAGTTTCTTCATGGAACATGCAAAAAGAGTCGGCACTGATATTTTGGACAGGAAGCCCGTTTCGCTATGGAACAGGTTCGTTTACTTGATGGGAAGAATGATAATCTATGGTCCCTTGAAAAACAGCCTTGGTTTCAGTCGTCTGCGTCTTGCCTATACCGCTGGTGAAGCAATTGGACCAGAAATTTTCACCTTCTTCCGCTCCCTGGGGATCAACATCAAGCAGCTTTACGGTCAGACGGAAGCAACCGTCTATATCTGTATGCAGCCCGATGGCGAGGTCCATCCTGAAACTGTAGGAAAACCGGCTCCTGGGGTGGAACTTCGGATTGAGGACAATGGCGAGATTTTCTACCGCAGTCCAGGTGTGTTCCAGGAATATTTTAAAAATCCTGAAGAAACAGCAAAAACATCTGACAGTCCTACTGGGATATGAGTCTGACCAAAAAATGCCCAACCTGAGGAAACTCCCCACGCTCTTACTGTTCCGTCTGCTAAAAGGGCGAGGCTATGGTCTCCTCCAGCGGATACTGCAGTAACAGATGAATCAAGGTCCATTGGGACATTAGACTCTCCATATCCGTTACTACCCCATGCGGTGACAGTTCCATCACTATGAAGCGCAAGAGTATGTGCAACTCCGGCAGAAATAGCAATAACCGAATCAAGTTCTTCTGGAAGATTTGATTGACCATAATCATTGGAACCCCATGCAGTGACCGTTCCATCTTCATGCAAAGCAATGTTGTGATAGTATCCTGCCGAAATTTCAATTACCGATTGTAATTCTGATGGGATATCAGTTTGCCCATATTTATTGGACCCCCAGGCAGAAACTGTTCCGTCACCATGGAGGACAATATTGTGATATTCCCCTGTAGAAATAGCTATGATATTTTTAATTCGTACTGGAATTTGTGTTTGTCCATAAGTATTGTCACCCCAAGCTCGTACTGTTCCATCCTCCAACAATACAAGACTGTGATAATCTCCTGCAGCTACATCTATTACATTTGAAAGTCCTTCCGGTATTTCTGACTGTCCATAGTCTCTCCATCCTGAAGTGATACCCCATCCTGTGACCGTATTATCTGATGACAAAGCGAGGTTATGAAATTGTGCTGCGGAGATGACCTGATTGATATTTGGAATACTCCATAACAGGTCACGTCCAGATAAATTGGTAATAGTTAATGTTAGGGATGAATCAGTTCTTCCGATGGTTATCTGTGATCTAATAGTATCAGGAAAAACTGAAATATTGCCATATTCTATAGCAAAAGTTTGTGAGATTATTATGAGAAAAAATATAAAATGTTTATGTTTCATAGTATTTTGATTTAGGGCTTATAATGGAATTTCTTAGTCCGAAAATTTAACACCGAGAAAAATGAAAACAAATATAGAAATCAATTTTGTGCTTTGTATCACATACCTAAACAAATAAATTATTGATTAGAAATAAATAAAACCATAATTATTGAAAATAGAAATTGTAGTAGATTAGTGACGTAAACAAACTTCAATAATTCATATAATCTATTTTAATAAATAATGTGTGTGCTGCAGAAAAAAGTAACTTCCCCTTCAAAAAATTAACCCCAAAAAAGGGAATTCTAATGGTAAAAAGAGTACTGTCAATCTTCATTATTTCAACAATGTTTCAACTGACTTTAGCGCAATCTACAGGTGAAACCATTACATTTCAATCAGCCAATCCCTTTGATTTTCGTGATGTAATAACTGCTTTAGAGGAACAGGAAGAGCAGGAAGTATTCGGATACTTAACATTCCCTGAAAATACAAAAGAAGAAAAAGTTCCTCTGGTGATTGGCTCTGCTGGCAGTTTGGGATGGAGCGAACACCATTTTGAATATTTCAAGATGTACCAAAAGATGGGATTAGCAACCTTTGAAATGAAAAGCTTTGCCTCCCGAAATGTGGAATCTACTGTGGGCACTCAGGTGGAAGTGACCACTGCCACAATGGTTTTGGATGCTTACCGTGCATTGGCGGTGCTCAGCAAGGATTCCCGGATTGACAAGGATAGAATAGCCCTAACTGGATGGAGTTTGGGCGGTGGTGTAACACTTTTTTCCGCCTGGAATCCTGTTAAGAATATTATTGAACCGGACCTATATTTTGCTGCACATCTCGCTATCTATCCACCCTGTTTTATTGTACCAGAAATTCTTGATTTCACAGAGGCACCCATGCACATTCTTATTGGTGAATTGGATAATTGGACTCCCGCAAAGGCATGTGTTGATTTGGTGGACGCCATACAAGAGACCGGAACCTCCATTGGTCTGACAGTCTATCCTGATTCACACCACTCTTTTGATCGTTCTGAACCTCCGATAATTTCTGATCATGCCTATAATTTTACCGACTGCAGATTAAAAATGAGGAAAGATGGTGCAGTAATTATGAATTTTTTGAATATTCCCATGACCTCACCAATTTTACAAAAGATCGGACTAGCATTTTGTGCAGAACGGGGACCTACCTATGGAGGGAATCCTTTAAGCAGGGAAAAAGCTTTCAAGTTTGCCAGAACTTTTATGACACAACATTTGCTCAATAATTAATACATAAAATTTGACAATATTCAATTTACATTGTAATTTTAAAATAATGCGGCTATTAAATATATTTTTAATAATCATGTCTACGGGATTTTTTTTGATGTTTAACAGTTGTGAAGATGAAAAGAATGAATTCACTGTTCCGGAACTTGACATCATATTTCCTTCAAATGGTGCCTGGGTAGAAGGGAGTTTTAATGTTGCTGTGCTGGTCAGTTCAACTGTCGGACTATCCGAGATAGAATTGATCGTCAATGACCAATTAACTGCTATGAGTCCAGTAAGTGACACGAGCCGGATTTTGTGGGATACACGAGACTTTTCCGATGGAAGTTTTTCACCCATGGATTTTACACTTTATGCGCGCGCGCGATTATCGAATGACGAGGTTTACTACAGTGACACTGTAAATGTCACAGCGCTATTTCCACGTCAATTAACATTTAATCCTGCTGTAGATATTCAACCGCAATGGAATAATGAAGGTAGTTCAATCATATTTAAATCAAACAGGGAGATGGCAGACTCTCTTTATCATGTTTATTCAGTTACTCCAGACGGTGAGGCTCCTGTACTGATTGCAACTGAACGAATTTATCACGGCTATCCTGGATGGTCACCAGATGGAGAACATGTCGTATTCAATTCCTATGATATTGAAACGGACCAATGGTGGGGGGATATGAATATTTTTACTGCAAATATTTCAACTGGAGAAACCCACCAGGTCACGGTTGACTCGCTGTTTGATGATTCGGGTCGATGGTCACCGGATGGAAACTGGATCTCTTTCCATTCGACACGCAGTGGGAATAAGGATGTGTGGAAGATCCCCGTAACACCTGATGGGATAGTTCTGGGGGACCCTATCCGTATGACATTTGGCAGTGGTGATGAGGAGTGTGCCCGATGGTCTCAGGATGGCGACTGGCTTGCTTTCGAATACACACACCATGGGGGATTGGATTATGGAGATGGATTTGGAAATATCGGGATGATAAGTGTAGAGGGAGGAGAAGTTATTTCACTCACTGATGACAATTTTAATAACGGTTATCCAAACTGGTCTCCTGATGGTCAGTTAATTGTATATAATTCAAAACGATTTGGAGAAAAGGATATTTTTATTAGGTCATTAGATGGGGGATATCAAAAACGAATCACCATGTCTATCGGTGTGGATGAGCATGCATCCTGG
>ERZ651768.3020-NODE-3020-length-11428-cov-3.024579_pt1 | contig 11428 bp, 3 predicted proteins | sample MGYA00514754_ERZ651768 | MGnify/ENA metagenome assembly ERZ651768 | reverse complement strand
GAAAGTTATAGTCCGATGAGTAATAAACCGGAATCAGCTTTCACGACTCCTGCATTTACCCAGGTTGAGCTTGGTTCGCCTTTGGGTGAAGAGGTGGGAGTAGTCAATGTTCAATTCAGCTGGTCTGAGGTTACAGGTGTGTCCGGATATCTTGTAGAGATAAGTCCAAATGATGATATGTCAAGCGCATGGAGTTCCACGGTCAGTATGACCAATCTTACCTATCCGGATGATCCTCCTTTCCAAAGCGGGCAGACTTATTATTGGAGAGTTATCACTGTAGATCAGGATGGAAAATTAATAGGGGAATGGAGTGACATTGCAACATTTCAAATAGAGCAATCGCCTCCTTTGGTTTTAACAGAACCGAGCGGAGAAATCTCAACATCGTCTCCTTCATTCAGTTGGCAGGAAGTTGAGGGAGCTTCTGGATATAAAATACAGGTGAGCTCAAATGAAGATTTTTCAGATGTTTGGGAATCAACATCAGGAGTAACGAGTGTGCAGTATGGCGGGGATGCATTAGAGTTAAATGTTACCTATTATTGGCGAGCAGTTGTTACGGACCAAAATGGGAGTATTGGAGGGTTATGGAGTGATGTAACCTCTTTTCAATTATCAACTGCTTTAATTGTCAATCTTATTGCCCCGATGAATGAGGAGATTTTTTCGCAAACACCTCAATTTACTTGGGAAACAGTCGAGGGTGTGGGTAAATATGAAATTACCGTTTCTTCATCGGATGATATGTCTGAAATTATATGGTCAATAGCTGAATTACAGGATGCCGGCACTCAGTATCCCAGTGCAGGAGTTGATCCGCTTGTTTTCGGAAATACTTATTTTTGGAATGTTCGCTCTTTGGATGGGGATGGAAATCCATTATCTGATCCCAGTGCTATCGCATCCTTCACTATATCTGGTGATTTAACACCTGAACTGTTAGTACCCATTGATACCCAAGTCGAAAATTTAAATCCGGTATTTTCCTGGTCAGAAGTGAGTGGTGCTCCTAAGTATTCTATTCTTGTGGCATCCTCGGATGACTTTTCGGAAATAGTATATCAAAATGAGAATATTGACGGAACGGGGCTTACTTATCCCACCTCTGGTGCAGCTCCTCTTGAATATGAAACAACTTATTATTGGAAAATACAAGCTCTGTCAGCTGACGGAAGCAGTTTGGGAGATTCCAGCCCAACGGGTTTATTTATGACACCCACGGGTGAGATTGAAATTATCGTGGAGTTTGAGGATTAGAAGTGAATAAGATTTCTAAAAATCATATGTTAAGCCCACTCATTTTCTTGAGTATTGGGATCAATGTTATGTTTGCTGTTACTCGCCCCGTTGCAGTTTTAAATAAAGTGGTAGGAGAAGTTAAAATTGATATGGTTACAAATCCTGGATGGCAGGCAGCCTCACTTGGCGGGAAATTAGCCAACGGAGATAAACTGGAAACAGGGACAGCTTCATTTGGATCCATTATGTTCCTTGACCGGAGTATGATAAAGGTTCGGGAAAATACCAAGTTCACAGTAAAATCAAAACGAACGGTGAAACGAGAATTGGAAACAGACATTAATGTAGCAGTTGGTGAGATGAACATTAAAACTACAACGGGTTCAAAGTTTAAAATTCAGACGCCCACCAGTGTAGCATCGGTAAAAGGAACAGAACTTAATCTCATGGTTGAAAAGGACGGTACCACCCACTTAACCGTGTTGGAAGGAACTGTTGAGTTCATGAATGAACTCGGTGTCATCCTGGCAACGGAAATGACCACCAGTGTTTCCCGCGCCGGTGAAAGCCCAAGCCAACCCATTTCTGTTCCTCAAAAAGCGGTTCCCAGTTGGCAGAAGAAAACCAAAGAAGAGTGGAAATTAAAATTGAGTCCTGATAAACCGGGAGGTAAAGATATTGGAGAACCCTTTAACATTCAGATAAATGCTAAGGATTCAGAGGGAAATAATGCTTTGGATTATGGTGGAGAAGTTACCATTGCAGGGAAAGATGGGGTTCAGGTATCCGGAGACGGTGGACAATCCTGGGTATCAGAAGTTTCTATAAAAATGAATAAGGGTAAAGGGGTACTGAAAGCAAAAGGAACAGAAGTTGGAAAAAGAGTTGTTGTGGTTACCGGTGAAAATGCCTCCCCCGGTAAATTAGTTGTGAATATGAAACGGTCCAAAGAAGCCATGAATAAAATAAATAGTAAGGCTTCCAAGGCACTCGGAAAAATTGATCCGAGTTTAGCGGACAAAATCGCAGGGAAAACATTAAAGGGAAGTTCCATTAGTAAGGGTTCAGGAAATACCGAAGATATTTTTGACCAACTGCTTAATGGACTGTTACAATTATCAGGGGAACCTGAGGTTGTTGAAAATCCAGATGGTTCCGTAAAAGTGATTATGAAGGTAAAACCAAGTGAGGGTAACGGAGATTAAAATATAGTGACTGTGTATAAAAAATACTTATCTCTCTTATTCCTTTTAATGGGTTCTTTGGTTTATTCTGCTAATGATTACATCAAGCCAACCATACTTCACCAAATTGTTGAAGAGGTATTTGAGGGACAAGCACTCATCATCGAAGCCGTTGTTATGGATAATGTCGATGTGAGAGATGTTCTGGTGTACTATCGTGTAAAGGGTGAAAAAGTTTTTAAATATGAACCCATGTCTTTGGAATTCAATAATTATCAATTTGAAATCCCATCTGAGGATGTCGGTCCTTATGGTATTGAATACTATCTGCTGGCGACGGACGATGCCAATAATATTGCATCCCTTCCGGATTTCAATCCCAAGGATAATGCTTATTTAATAGAATATGTTCGTTTTTCAGAAACATCCGCACCGGATGTGCTTCTTATGCAGCCGGATAATGGTGGAATTTATGAAGATGGAAATCAAATGGTGGTAATCTCCATTTATGACGAAGAGGACGATGTAGATGTATCTACAATTTCACTGGTCATTGACGGGGAAGATGTTACCAGTGATGCATCAGTGGACCAGGATTTTATTTCATTTGTTCCCCCGGGTCCTTTTGAATTTGGAACCCACACCATTCAATTTTCGGTTTCGGATAAATTAGGAAATGCTTCCCCTACTAATGAATGGACGTTTTCAATTAAAAAGGTGGAAGTCAAAAAGACATTTTTATCCGATGCGACAATTAAAGGCGCTTTGGACTATGAATCTGAATATGATACATTTTCCGGAAAGGACCAACCGGATAATCGTCCACTTGATAATCAAAAACCAAAATTTAAGCTCACTTTCAGTAAAGGGTTGCTCAAAGCATCATTCAGCATGTCATTGAGTGAACATTTTGATCCGTTGGCAAGGGAAGTTGATTCCAGAAGACAACCTTTAGATCGGTTCAAATTTAACATTGAAACGCCGTACGCTTCCTTAAAGGGCGGAGATCATAATCCGAACTTTTCTGAATTAACATTAAAAGGTGCCCGGGTGCGGGGACTGATTGCAGATGCTAATTATAAAGGGTTTACTACTTCCTTAGTTTATGGAAATACCAAAGAGATGCTTCCCGCAATTCTACAGAATAATGACGAAGGAATTCCGGAATATGTAAAAGGAACATTTGCCCAGAAATTATTCGGTGTCAATACAGCCTATTCCTGGGAAGGTGTACCGAAACTCTTCATTCCGATACCGCTGGGATTTGAATTAGGAATGAACTATTTACAGGTTGAAGATGATACAACGTCCATGGAAGATGAACTGTACGGAACCTTCAATAATATTCCGACAGACAGTACAGAGAAAACAAAATATAATCACCAAAATAATTCTGTCATTGGAATGAATTCATCCCTTTCTCTGTTTGATAATACTCAAGTAGTTGCTTACTGGGCTGCATCTTCTATCACGGATCATAATTTTGATTCAGCAATTGATGATGTAACTTTAACCGCAACGGATGCCTATATGCTGGAATTCAGTACCCAATTAGCTTTGTTTGATATTAAAGGTGCTTATAAAAGTATTCCCCGGAATTTCTCATCTCTTGGAAATTCTTCGGTACAAACAGATATCCAGGCATTAAAATTGGATGGACGTACAAAATTTATGGATAACCAGATCATGTTATCTGTAGGATTTGAAAATAACAGAAATAATTTGGATTTATTTGATGCCCAGACTACACACAGCACAACCTATGCAACCAATGCTAATTTTAGTTTTAAAGGATATCCGGGGCTCAGTGTAGGATATCGTCTGATGACAAGAGACGGAGAAGCAGTTATTGAAGATACTGCAGGAGTTCAATTGAGTGACGATTATACAACAGCAATTACCCTGGGTCCTTCATATGCTTTTGCAATTAAGGATATTGAAATTGGACTTTCAGGAAATGTGATGATGATGGATTTTAAAGATAATGTAAATCCAGAGGGTGCGTTTAAAAGCAATTCTTATATGTTGGCACTGACGCAGACATTCCCATTCAGACTCTCACTCAATTTAGGATTGGGACTGTCTCAAAATATTCCGGTCACGGAAACGGTGACAACCTTTTCACTCATAAATTCAAAAGTATCTTATATATTTGCAAATAATTTATTAAAGGTGTATGCAGGATTAGGTGTGGTTGAAGGAAATAAACCTGCTTCAACGGAATCTCAATGTCCAGATGTTCCTGACATTGCAAACCGGAAACTCACCTTTAATGTGGGTTCACAATATAAGATTTCTCAGAATCAGATGATCGGTTTTGATGTGGGAACCATAACCGTCAATGATTTTGTCGCTTATCCCCGTACGGATTACACCGAGTTTCGGATGAAACTCAAGTATAAATATTCTTTCTAAAAAGAATCTCCTAAAAATTATACCTTCATGCCAATAGGGTGATATATTCTGCCTTGAGTATTTATCATTTTATATGGAATAATTTCTCCAACGATACTATCCAATAATTGATTATTTCACATCAATCTAAATAATAGGAGTTTATATAATGTCTGTAATCAAAAAGTTATTCGTTTTAACAATCCTTTCTCAGTTAACCTTTTCTCAGGATTTTTCAATTACTCTGAATGTATCCGGTGGAACAAGTAATTATGACTTGATGGTTGGATTTTCTCCTGACGCTACTGATGATTTTGATTCTGACCTCGATATTTTTGCTCCTCCGTCTCCACCACCACCAAGTTTCGATGCAGCTTTATTCTGGAATGGAGATAGGTATTACACCCAAATATTAGCCGGGGATGATGATTTGAGCGAGCATGAATTAACCATACAGCTCCAATATCCGGAGGATAATACCATCAATTTTAGTTGGGACAATAGCGGATGGTCAGAGTTAGGAACAATCGAACTTATGGATTCTTTTGGTGGTGCATTATTATGGATTGATATGACAATTAATTCAGAATTTACTTTTGATAATCCAGCATTTACACAATTAATATTAAGTATTACACCATATGATGAACCCAATCAAAATCCATTTGAAGGGAGTGTAACCCCAACCCCAATGTCAGGGATATTCCAGGGCCAAATAACCATCAATGAGGAAACAGGTTCGTCAGGTGATTGGATTGCTGCATTTGATGATGATGGCAATATCGCTGGCGCGTCTGCATTAATTATGGAATACGGAAATTCTTATGCAAATCTTTCTATTTATGGTGATGATCCGATTACGGATTTTGACGAAGGGATGAATGAGGGAGAGAATTTTCATTTAAAAGTATGGGTTACTTCAGAAAATATAGTACTGGATTATTCTGAATCTTTTGATTGCTGGTACAATAACAACGGTGCTCCAATGGATGGTTGTGGAGAAATAGGTCAAATATATGATTTTGGGGATGATGAAATTGAACCTCCGCCAGTGGTAAGTCTCGTTATCAATGAAATTCATTATAACCCCAGCAGTGAACAACAGGGAAGTGATAATGATTACGAATTCCTGGAAATATATAATAGAGAAGAATTTTCAGTTGACCTAAGTGGTTATTATATCACTCTTGGTATAGATTCTGAGTTCCCTATGGGAAGTCAGATTAATTCCCACGAACACATAATTGTTGCTAATAACCCAGATACATATTCAGAAAATGGATATCAGGTTTTCCAGTACGAGGGATATATTTATAATGGAGGTGAAGAACTTGAACTGTTGGATAATTACAGTAGACAGGTAGACTATGTCAATTATGATGATGAGGGTGAATGGCCCACCGAGCCGGATGGTAATGGACCATCGTTAGAATTGGTTCATCCCTTTGAAGGTAATGAATTTCCTGGAAATTGGGGTCCAAGCCTAAATCTTGGCGGAACACCCGGGGCTGAAAATTCAATACTTATACAGGATGAAAATATTGTTGTTACAGTAGATAACATAGAATCATACGAAGGATACTCTGTTTCTTTACCCGTTTACATTCATTTTCCTAATGAAATGTCAGCAAATTCTGTGGACATGGTGGTGGAGGGAAACAGTAATTATTATGATTTTGTCTCATTGGATATGGGGGGTACTCTTCCATCGAATTCAGGTTGGACTGTAACAAGTAATGAAGTGGAAAACTCCATCTTTATCGCTATGGCCGGAGCAAACAGTATTTCCGGTGATGGGTTATTCTTTACATTGGAACTTGAATTGCATAATGATATTGACGTGGATTTTGTTTCTATCATTATCTCTTCAGCAGTGTTTGATACTGGTGAGGAGGTCCCGGAATTAGAGAACGGCGGAATTTATATTCTTGAACCTGTCCCACCCTCTTCTTCATTTTTGGTTGAACCGTCCACTGGTTTATTTCCCCTGGCTGTTTCTTTTACCAATACATCTGACCAGGGGACAGGAAATTCCATTCAATTTGAATGGGATTTTGGCAACGGGGACATATCCGATGATGAAAACCCTATTTATGTGTATGAAGTACCGGGTATTTATTTGGTTACCCTTACTGTTAGTACCAATCATGGAGAGAATACATCTGAACCAACAGAAATTGAGGTCCTTGCTCTCTATGGAGACGTAGATATGAATGATGTTGTCCAATCTTATGATGCATCACTGATCCTTCAACATCTTGTGGGATATATTGAATTAGAACCAATTCAAATACTTATTGGAGATGTGAATTTGAGTGAAGAATTATCAGCATTGGATGCATCATATATTCTCCAGTATATGGTTGGACTTGTTGAAGAATTACCTGTGGGCTCAGATATAATTGCAAGTGGAGATATTGCTATAGAAGACCAAACAGTTATGTCCGGAGAGGTCGCTGTTCTTCCGTTTCAAGTATCAAACAGTCAAAATATTCTATCCTTTGAGGCAGATATATCTTATGATATTTCGCGGTTATCTTTTGAAGGTATTCAAGAAAATAATAATTCTGGGTTTTCATACCAGTATATTGATGAGAATGGTTCATTAATTTTGGTTGGTGCATCTGTAGAGAGTGGAGCATCAGAATTTGAATTGGTAAACCTGTTATTTACAGTTAATAATATTAATTCGGATCCTACATCAGTTATAGTTGAAGAGATTAAATGGAATGAGAATGAGGTCATTACAAACGCTGCAGAAGGACAAATATTTACAATGTCATCTGATGATCATTTGGTAACTGGAGGATGGAATTTGATCTCTTTTGATATTTTTCTAACGGAGAATCAACCTGATATTGTGTTTGGTGAGTTGTTAACTAATGATAACCTAATTAATATTACCGGTTATGATGAAAATGGCTCAAATTTTTATGATCCATTTGGATACGAATTTTTAAATACTCTTACTGTCATTGAGGATGGTAGAGGATATTGGGTAAAAGTGAATGAAACGGACCAGTTCAACCAGAACGGCGTTCCCCTATCAAATGAATATTCAATATCTATGTGGGAGGATTGGAATTTAATCGGCTATTGGTTATCGCAAAACAGCCTGCCTGAAGAAGCATTTTCTGAATTAATAGAAAATAATAATTTAGTTTATTTAACTGGCTTTAACGAAAATGGTTTTACTTTTTATGATCCTTATGGGTTGGACTTTCTAAATACCTTAACCACACTGCAGAATGGTACCGCATATTGGGTAAAACTAAATGAATCCGTTGATGACTTTCAGTACTCGTACCCATCAGGAAATACCGGACGGCAGATTGTCCGAAATGTCAACCCTGACATTATACAAACAAATTCATGTATGTTTGTCAATGGTACCATTTCGTTTCAGGATATTGAATCTGATTATGAGTCCAAAGTGAATATTTTTTCAGAAAGCGGACTCCTCGTGGGTGAAATGGAGATTCTTGAGGGGGGATATTTATTGACAGGAGCAGTCTATGGAGATGATAAAACGTCAGAGGAAATTGACGGTGCGATAGAGGGGGAACAACTGATTTTTAAATTGGGTAATGTTGAGCCAAATCCTACTCATATCATATTCAGCGGAGATATGAATCTTCGCAAAGTTGATTTAATTTTTTCCGGAGTTCCTTCAGAATTCACGGTAGTTGGGAATTTCCCAAATCCATTTAATCCGTCTACCAATATCCGGTATGGACTACCACAGGAGGGAAAAGTTAAAATTACCATATCAGATCTGTTAGGAAAGGAAGTCAAATCTTTTCTGGTTTCCCATATGATAGCGGGATATCATTCTGTGGTATGGAACGGGAAGGACAATCAGGATCGAAGTGTAAGCGCAGGTGTATATCTATATCAGATACAAGCGGGAGAGTTTGTGCATACCAAGAAGATGGTACTGTTGAGATAGTATCATATTATACCAAAGGGTAGATTATTTTAAGTATAACAACATCATTCGCCTTGGTGTAACCAAAATTGGATAAAAGATTATCTAATTATATTGTTTATTATAGATCATGCTAACTACTTTCACAAAACAAGTGGTCATCATGGAGGGCATGTTTTTTCAAAATAAATTATTTTTTATCGTTGATTTTTATCTAAAAACCACTAATTTTCCGTCCCATTTTTAAAACAGTTAACGATAATAAACCTACACTTGGATTAACAACCCAAGTAATGATTATTAGAGGAATATTTCGTCCATAAACTTTGTCTAATTATCAAATGTTCCAATTGGGTGTTTACTTGAAAGATATTATTTTACATACTGAGAGATATAATGTAAAAACTATGGATTGTTATAATCATTGTGGTTGATCTGATAATTCATTCCAGAGAAAAAATTAATTCATTACTAAGGGAAAAAGGTTAAGATGCATAAATCGTTATTGAAGATTTTTCATTTTATTTTATTAGCAGGGTTTATTTTTGCCCAAGACCCTCCTGACAGTTTTAATTACATTCCAACTAATCTATCCGGTGTTTTTCAGGGACAGGCAACGATTGATGGAATACCTGCAGGTACAGGGGACTGGGCAGCAGCCTTTGATGAGGATGGTAACTGTGCTGGTGCATCGGAATTAGTATTAGATGGCGGCGCAGCGTATATAAATTTATCAATATACGGAGATGATTCTACAACCCCTGATGTAGATGAAGGAATGAATGCGGGTGAGGATTTTGTATTGCGCTTGTGGGATAGTTCGTTAGATATGATCTATGAGTACTCAGAGTCATTTGACTGCTGGTACAGCAACAATGGTGCTCCCATGACAGGATGCGGAGGAGCTGAGAATGTTTATGATTTTCCTTCTTTCCTAGAAGAAGACACTGATCCTGATTTTTCCTTTTCACTGACTGCTTCAGGCAGTGGGAATGCTTATGACCTCACCTTTGGTTTTTCTCCTGATGCTACAGATGATTATGATGATGGAATAGACTTTTATGCACCTCCAGCACCGCCTCCACCAGCATTTGATGCTGCTTTACTTTGGGGAGGGGACCGTTACTATACACAGATATTGAATGGTTCATATGCTGATCTCAATGAACATGTTTATGATATCAGTTTAGCCTATGATACCGATAATCTTATCACTATAGATTGGTATAATGAAGGATATTCAGATGCTATGTCTTCTGTTGTTCTTCAGGATGCTTTTGGAGGAATATTTATCAATATCAACATGGTTGATGGCTCCGGTACGGTGAATGGAGCTTTTGCATCCATAGACGTTTCGGATCCTTCTCATCCCGTTCTATCTATTTATAACGCTGCTGTCGCCGCACTGAAATTGAATGTAACACCGAATGCCTATGCTGAGCCTTCAGACAACGATCCACCTATAGCAGATGACATATCTGTGGAGACAAATGAAGATGAGAGTATTTCGATTATGTTATTAGGTTCAGATCCAGATGGAGATCCAATCAGTTACGAGGTATTAACAAATTCTGTTAATGGTACCATTTCAGGTGATGTTCCTAACCTTATCTATATGCCCAATGCAAATTATTTTGGTGGTGACAGTTTCACCTTTCAGATCTCTGATGGAGATTTAACAAGCAATGTTGCAACCGTTTCCATATCCGTTTTGTCTGTTAACGATGCACCTGTTGCGGGGAATGATGAATATACAGTTTTTGAAGACAGTATTTTAACTGTATCTGTAGCAGAAGGGATACTTTCAAATGATTACGATGTGGATGATAGTTTATTAACTATAGAATTGATAGGTGACGTAGCGAATGGTGAACTGAATTTATTAGATGATGGTTCGTTTATTTACACACCTGATGAGGGTTTTTCGGGAACAGATCTATTTTATTACCGGCTGGATGATGGAGAGCTATCTTCTGATATAGCTTTGGTCACTATCACAGTGATACCGGTTCCTGATCCACCTATTGCTGAGGATTTGACTGTTCGTACAGATGAGGATGTTAGTACAACCATCACACTGGTGGGTACAGATGAGGACACACCAGATGATGATTTGAGTATTGAGATCGTGGACAGTACTTCTCATGGTAGTTTAGAACTACAGGGCAGGTTATTTGCCACGTATGTTTACACACCGGCCCAGGATTATTTTGGTGCGGACACGTTTACCTACCGTGTGTTTGATACGGTAACTTTCCAGGCAGACACAGGTACAGTGACCATCACCGTTGATCCTGTCAATGATGCCCCTGTTGCGATGGATGATGAGTATGAAACAGAGGAAGAGGTTTTATTGGTGGTAGATGCCCCAGGGATATTAGGTAATGATTACGATGTAGATGACAGTACATTGACGATAGTATTGATTGGTAATGTGTCTAACGGTGTCCTTGATCTGGCTGATGATGGATCTTTCGTCTATTCACCGGACGAGGGTTATGCTGGGACAGACCAGTTTTATTACAGGGTTAGTGACGGGGAATTGTCCTCTAATATAGCCACGGTGACGATCATGGTTACTGAGGTAAATGACCCACCTGTTGTTGAGGATATTACTGTTCGTACAGATGAGGATGTTAGTACAACCATCACACTGGTGGGTACAGATGAGGATACACCT
>ERZ651768.3018-NODE-3018-length-11430-cov-24.623007_pt1 | contig 11430 bp, 13 predicted proteins | sample MGYA00514754_ERZ651768 | MGnify/ENA metagenome assembly ERZ651768 | reverse complement strand
GGTTTTGGTTCTGGTTTTGGTTCAGGTTTCGGTTCAGGTTTCGGTTCAGGTTTCGGTTCAGGTTTTGGCTCAGGACTGCCAGGTAAGCTTGTCCCATCCCCAGAAACTTCGGGATCAGACTCCAGTAAAGCAACTAGTGCCTGCAGTTCTTCTGCCGATAGAGAATTGACCTCTAAGGATTGTGCTTCAAGTGATTCGAAATCCTCCTGTTCTGTTGTTACTAAATTTAGAGCAATAAAGCCTGAGCCCAGAAAAACATGAATGGCAAAAGAGATAGCCAGCCCTAAATTACTAGAAAAAGCCAGAGATTTTTGCCCAACAAAACTTTTATTTTCCACGACTTATTTTTGCTGGAATACCAGTCCTATTTTTTTATGGCCTTGGCTTTGTAAAAAAGTCATCAGTTCTATTATTTGCTCATAGAATACCCGCTTATCTGCATGGAGAAATATCTTTTCTGGATCAATCCCTTCTATAAGTAATGGAAATTTCTGAAAAAACTCTTCTGGAGCATATGCTGTTTTTTCATAAATAAACTGCTTACTGGGATTAATCCCTATAACCACAAAATTGGGTTTCTCTTCACTGGTACGCTCAGCAGTAGATGCATGTTTGGGTTCAGGTAGTTCGATACCAATAGAGCGAGTCATTGCCGGTGCAGTGACCATGAAAATAATCAACAAGACTAAGAGCGTATCAACTAAAGGCGTAATGTTGATTTCTGAGACAATTTTTTTTTTGCCTCCAGTTGCATTAGCCATTATTGTACCTCCAATAATATCTGCACCTAAAATGATTCAATACCGGAAGAAGACGCATGTTCTAATATGAGTTCGTTTTCCAGTCGGTTTCTCAAAATATCAGAAAAACGATCAAATTTTTGTGAGAGAACTTCTACCCAGTATTGAAACATGTTGAACCCTATTGAAGCTGGAATTGCAACAGAAATCCCTAATGCTGTAGCAACCAGCGCTTCTGAAATTGCAGGAGCTACCACCGCAAGCTCAGCTGACCCCATTTCCCCAATTGCAGCAAAAGCATTGATAATTCCTACCACAGTACCCAAGACTCCAAGGAATGGAGCAATATTGGAAATAGTTGCTAAATATGCCAGTCTTTTCTCACGACGCTCCCGCATTTGCAAGTTCACCCTGTCCATTGTCCGATCCAGCATCTCGTTCAAGTGCGCAGGGAGCCCGTTTTCAGAGGTAAATTGCCAATTTGCATGTGGAAAATCAACAGCAAATTGCCCAGCTTCATGCATGATTTCTTCAAACAAAATTCCCAAATCATAATCAACCGGAGCACGTTTGTGATTTGCTGGTAAAAATTTTTTGAGGTCTTTTGATTGCTTAAAAGCTTTTACAAATTTTCCACTGTTTTGATCTTCCATTCTCAACTGGAGAATTTTCCCAATTATAATCCCCCAAGTTACAACAGAAAGGACAAGGAGCAAAAGAAATATGGAAACCGTAATTGTCCCCCCAAAAAAGACCGCATGTACAAAATCGTTAAAATCCATATTTCAATATTATTTTAACTTAAAAATATAGTCTGTACGACGGTTCGTTGACCAGTATGCCTCATTGGAAGCACCTGCTGCGCGGGGCAACGGACATTGTTCACTGCGGCCGACTCCCTGTGTCTGCTCTTCATCAAAATAAAGAGCCAATAATACCTTTGAAGGGGTCGCCCAGCGACGGTCACTGAGAGCTTTATTATAATCTACCGTGCCGCGCTCATCAGCATTTCCTTCTAGCTGAACTACAATATCCTCGTACTCCGCTAATATTGGTTCTATCAATCGGAAGGAGCTGTTTATTTGATCCAAATAGTCATCAAGATTATGTTTATTTGTCTCAAAATAAGAAGGTGGAACCAACAGATGATCCAGTATTCCTTCAATGTTAATGCAGAACGCTTCCGCAACTCCGAGTTCTTTATCACGGACCAAGCGAGTGTAAAGTTTGGCCATTGTTTTTTCAAGAAACGTAGTTTCTATCGTATCTACTGCTTTTTTCTTTTCAACCAGTTTCAATATGTCGAGTTTTGATACACCACCAGCTTCTTTTAATATCTCTGCGACCTCTTCAGGAGAAGCATCTGCAAGTTTCTTTACTAGTATCTCAGTCTCTTTTTGAATAGTCTCTGTTTTTGCAAGGAGCTTTTCAATTTTCTTTTCGGTCAAAGTGGTTTTTTCCTTCAGCAAGGCTTTTGCTTCAGGCTTTGTTATTTCACGTGTGGCCACTTTCTCCAGTATCTCCACGATCTCTTCTTTTGTGACTCCTTCCTTGATGGATTCAGCAATTTTTTCCACTTCTTTTTCCAAAAGCTTTTTGCGTCGTTTTTCAACAACTTTTTCTGCCAAGACTTTAAATTCCTTTTTGGCCTCTTCCACAACTTCTTTTTCTTTAACCAGTTCTTTCTTCTCAGCTATATCGGTAACTTTGATTTCCTCTATTATTTCTTCTTTTTTATCATAATCACTTAGAACTTTTGCATTTTCAGCCTCTTCTTCGGCAGTCAGAGAGCGCACCTTCTCTAAATCGTCAAAAGAAGTTTCAGGTATGGGTACTGTTTTCGGACAACCTGTTAAGAAAACCGCCATACTGGTCAAAGCCATCAGAAAATATAATTTTTTCATTACATACCTTAACTTGGTACGACCAACTTGAAAGATAGTGGTGAGGGGAATCAGTACTTTTAGTGTATGCTTAAGCATGTTCAATCTCCACAAAAGTGTTTGGTTTAACAAGAATAACGCCAAAATTTGCCGTATTTTTCCTGGTCTTTAATTAATAATTCAACGGAATACCTCATTCGACATTTCACGCTACGTTAAGAAAAGTTAATAATCAATTCTTTTTTGGACAGATCGAAAAAAATAGCCATTTTGGCTACATGGTAATACAAATATTATCAATTACAATATATTTTTTGTGAATCCCACTTTCCCGTCAATGTTATCATTTGTTAATTATGAAAAATAGATGGCAATACTGAAAAACCTTGAGAACTTCAAGAGAAGTGTTACAGTATGCGAAAAATTTTTATTCAAAATGAAGTTTGTGCACATGATTAATAGCAAAGATGCAGCTGTATGGACCTGACCCTTTTGGTAGGTATTTTTTTTTGTTTAACACAATCTGCTGTATTTTCCGGCTTGACTTTGGGGCTGTTTGGCTTGAGCCGATTGAAGCTTGAAATTGAAGTTGAGTCAGGCAATCAAGCTGCAGCCGCAGTATTGGAGCTGAGAAGGGACGCAAATCTGCTCCTGACAACCCTGCTTTGGGGTAATGTGAGCATTAACGTCCTGTTGACTCTACTGACAGATTCAGTGCTTTCCGGGCTTTGGGCTTTTTTCTTTTCTTCAGTTTGCATCACTCTTTTTGGTGAGATCCTGCCGCAGGCCTATTTTTCCCGTAATGCGCTGCGAATGGGGATCCTGCTTGCGCCAGTAATTACATTTTACAGATTTATCCTCTATCCCGTAAGTAAACCGTCAGCTTTGCTGCTTGACAGATGGCTAGGCAAAGAAGGTGTGCTCTATTTTAAAGAGGAAGATATCCGAATCATGCTGCAAAAACACATGGAATCGCGGGATTCAGACATCGGTCGCATGGAGGGGACAGGGGCACTTAATTTTTTGAGCATTGATGATTTACCGATTGGAGATGAGGGAGAGATAGTCGATCCAGTTAGTATTATTCCTTTGGAAACAGAATTTGATCTTCCAGTTTTTCCTGTTTTTGAACGTACTCCGGAAGATCCATTTTTACTCCAGATTCAGGAATCAGGGAAAAAATGGGTTATTTTAACTTCAGTGGACGGGTATCCTCGATTGGTACTGAATGCAGATTTGTTTTTACGCGACGCACTTTTTGGCAAGGAACCTTTTCGGCCTTATTCTTACTGCCATCGTCCGATTGTGGTATCTGATGCCGTGACTCCGCTGGGAGAAGTTATTCAAAAATTGCGTGTACATCCGGAACATTCAGAAGATGACGTGATTGACAACGATCTGATTTTATGTTGGGATAAGGAAAAACGGATCATTACTGGTGCAGATTTATTAGGACGGCTTTTGCGGGGAATAGCGGGCCGCAGGCCGCAGTTCATTATTCCACAAAAAAAATAAAATTATGGAGTCAAGTGGGTAGCAAAACCGGAAATTTGCAGGAGCTGCCTGAAAAAGCAATTGAAAGAGCTGTGATTCACCGCTGTGGGCAGCTGTGTTATAAGGCACATCGTAATTACATAACTCTTATAATACCAGCGCCTCCAGAGCATCAGATGCGTTAGGAAAAAGCAGTCTCGCTATTGGAACCTCTGGCCATAGAACCCTAAATACAACAAACTCAGTCAAAACTCCCATATCTTTTAGAAGAAGAATAATTATGGAGAAAAAGACAATCAATAGATTTGCCTTCTCTCTCTTAATGAGTGCTGCACTTCCATTTGCTAGAGGTTCTTTTCTTAGTAGAATAACCAAATTATGGTTTCTTCTCTGTTTTTTCATGCCTTCTATGGTGCTCTCTTATGATTTTCCACCTGAGAGATCTTTAAGCGTTGCGGAAACTGAAATTGGTTGGTTGGTTGCCCCTCTGCCTATTGTTGTTGAAGGTATTGGATCTGGGATTCCTGTTGCAGCCACAGTTTCAAATGTTTATAAAAGTAGTGACCTCCTGATGGCCAAAACGTTCTTTGAAGGTGATTTTGAAGTAAGTTTATTTTCTCTTTCAAAATTTCCTGTGTTGGATGAAAAATTATTACTTTCCTTTGGGTTTACAGATTTTTATATGGCATTTAGGTCTTATGACCGTGGTATTGATTCAGGAAAAGAAGATTATTATCAGACTTTAGAAAAGTTCAACAGTAATTTTGTTACTTTTCAATCACAATATTATAAGAAACGTTTGGAACTACTTCTTAGTTATTCCACAGGAGGGACAGAGCTAGAAAAAATATATGATGTAGACGGCAATGATTTTTCCAATATCCAATCCCCTGAACGGAATTGGGTTGACAATGTAATCGGCACTCAGATCGATCTAACCGATAATCATTTAGATCCTAGTGAAGGACTTCGTATTGAAATTTTGCACACTGATACTAATTACGGGCTTAACGATCTGAGTGACTATGCAGTTAATGATCTTAATATAACTGCCTATTTCCCCTTTTTTGAAGCTCATAAACTTTTGTTTAACGCATTTCAATCTCGTTCCAATATTACAGAAAATGGTTTAGTGGATGAAAACGCATTCAGAAATAAATTTGGACTTGGGTGTGATTTAGAAAAGGAGGTTGTTGCATGCCAGAATGTCGAAGCAAGACGAATCAACTACTGGCTTAAAAGAAACAGATCGTCCAAGGCGACTGCTTTGGGGGGCCTTAACAGGATGCGTGCTTATAGTCTGGGTCGATTTTACGCGGCAAATAGTTCAAATTATGTTTTGGAATATCGTCTCAACTATTCAGAAAAAATAACCCCAATGAACTGGATTGTTCTAGGTGGAGTCCGGACTGTTCTCCAGGCATCGTTCTTTTATGAAATCGGCAGTGTTTCTGATCATATCTCTCAATTGCATGAAAAAATGAAATCCTCTTTTGGTGTTGGTTTCCGCGCAATTATATCGGGCTTGATTTATCGTATTGACATTGCCAAAGGTGAAGATGGCATTGCACCAACAATATTTATCAATTATCCACTGTCCTTAGGTACTCTTGGAAGTTAATGGTTATTTGTTCAATGTTTCGGAGACACCAATCTAAAGAGTTACATGAGGGAATTAGTTTCAATGCTTGCTGTAATTAGTCCTTAGAAATTTACTGCATACCAAAGTACTGTTGTGCCGGCTGGGAATGCATCACCAGTCAATGAGCACTCATTATACAGCGAACACTTTGTTAAGTCTATGAGCGTGTCGCCTTGCTCTGACTTTTAGTATTTTTCTCATGCTTTTGAGTATCAATCCAATAAACCCGCAGCCTCGGCGCATTCAACAAGTCGTGGATGTTTTGAAAAACGATGGAGTCATAATTTATCCCACAGATACAGTTTATGGACTGGGCTGCAGTATCTTCAGTAAAAAAGCAATGAAACGAATGCAGCAAATCAAAAACCAGAACGTCAGCACCGGGACGAATCCAAAAAAGCCTTTGACATTCATCTGCGCTAATCAAACAGAAGTTCAGAAATACACTCAGGGAATTCCGACACCAGTTTTTAAGCTTCTTCGTCGGCAACTGCCTGGCCCCTATACGTTTGTCTTTAAGGCAGCTAAAATTGTACCTAAAATGATGCTCACACCAAGAAGCACAGTTGGTCTGCGTTGGCCGGATCATCCGATTACCAACGAAATAGTTAAATCCTTTGGACACCCTATTCTAAGCAGCAGTCTGCGGATTTCAGCAGATGAGTTGTACGATGATCCCCACGACCTGCATGAGAAATACAAAAAACAGGTAGATTTAATTGTGGACGGCGGGACTATATTTGCTGAAAATTCGACAATCATAGATTTCAGTCACGGAGAGTCAGAAATCATCAGGATTGGTAAAGGGCCTTTAGACTGGCTGGACGAAGTTTAAGTGCCGGCAGTGAAAGGTTCTTTTCAGGCTACTTGAAAATTTCCGGATTACAGGGCGGGACACAGAGATTGATAACTTGTGAGTCGGCTACGGATTGCTTATCTTTTCCGCTCAATGTCATACTCAATTTGATGGCACGAGGCAGGCAGAACGGTTCACCGGTTCCGATACAATTTTTTTCATCAGAATTCCATTCCGTTGTCCATTCTTCCTTGAATCCCCCACCTGCAAGAGCTGTCTCACTTTCAAGTAATTCTAAGTCAAACTTTGTTACTGCCTCCGACAAAATATAGCTTTTCCCTCCCTCCCTGATATTGCCGTCAAGATAAAAATCTTCCCGTCGGACAAACTCCCAGGTTTTTGTATCCTGATTCTCCTCCAGTGAATAACCGACTTCATGCAGCTCCGGGTCACGTTCTTTTTCCTCGGGATAGAAACGCGTTTTAATTACAGTATGAAAATAGATACTGGTAACTTCTTCAAGTTCTCCTGTATCCGGGTTTTCTGGACCAAGTTTTCTTTCTGCAATCAATCCTGTTTCTCGTTGCTGAATTGTACTCTGGCTGGAGTCAGCAAAATGTTTTAAATACTTTATACTCTGCAAATCATCAAGTACCATTTTCATCAACAGGCGTAATTCCTGACGAGTTTCCAAAGTTGCATTTACTTGTAGCGAGGAATTTGATATTTGGAAAAACGCACCGTAAAGCAGGGACATTACCAGACCAAGCAGGGCAACCGATATTAATAACTCCAGCACGGAAAACCCTCGCTTATTGTTTTGGCCGTTATTGAGGATTGACGTAAATATCCGCATCGTAAGTATATTCCTGTTTTCCCTCGCTCCAGAGCAATTCATAATTGATTTGACGTACCATTATTCCCGGTAAAGGTGTGGTGTCCCGGACTTGTTTTTTCCAGCGGAAACCGCTCATTGGATCATCAATGTCAAACTCTCCCTGATTGACAGAAACAGGAGTGGAGACCGTTGCGCGTTCTGATTTTAACAATTCATTTTGAGCGTGTGACATGGCATTCCACAAGTTTGTTGTGGAAGAAAGTACAAAAATGGAAGACGAATAAGACTGGTAAAGTACCATCAGTGTGAGCACCAGGATCGAGAGGGAAACAAGGACCTCCAGGACGGTGAACCCCACTTGATGGAGTTTTGAGCTTTGCTTCGCACCTAAAAAAGCGCTTTGATTATTATTGATTGTACACCCAAAAGGCAGTTTAAGGTACATGGGAAGTTTTGGGTTTTGAATTTTGCTCATTGTTCTCGAAGCTCCAGTTTTCCCGTAATGCCTTTACTTTCAATTTCCCAGGATTTGGAAGCATCTGGCAGGGTGAATACCAGCAAGAACGGAGTAACAAATCCGGAACTGTTGATGTGGACTTCCAACAAATCTGAGGCAGTAGCGAAAGATATGTAATTCTTTCCTGCCAGCTGTGCTTCGTGCAGGCGGAGATTTTGCGGAAACTCGTGCGGTTTCAGAAATTTTGGTTTATTCATATATTCATTGCCGCATTTTCCAGATTCGCTCTCTTCTGCACTCATCATTTGCTGTAACTTCAAATCAAAGATCAGGCAGTAAGAAGTGCCTTTAAGTACTGCGTCGTTGCGGAGTATTTTCAGTACACTGTTAAGATGCTTAAATTCGGATTCATGCGGCTTGGAAAACAAGGCAAAAAACTGAGGTGCGGCCATTCCTATCAATAACATTACTAAAGTCAGCACCACCATTATTTCCAGGAAGGTGAAGCCTTTAAGCCTGTTTGTTTTTGAGTCTCTGGTTTCAAATTTCCAACTTTGGACTTTGGACTCAAGACCTCTGATTTTTTCAGAGGTCACTGGAATTGATATCTGCATCCAAATCAGTTCCGCCATCAGCACCATCTGCACCAAGTGAAATAATTTCATAATCTTTACCGTTCACGCTGAGATAACGGAATGGGCCGCCCCATCCGTCTTCTGGTAAATTATTTCCCCTTAAATAGGGACCATTCCAGTTTTTTGGAATGACTCCAACTTCCGGTTTGCCGAGCAGGGCTTGTAGACCCTGCTCTGATGAAGGATAGCGAGAATTGTGCAGTCGATAAAGATCCAGTGCTGTTTCCAAACCCCTGATTTGGGTTTTTGTTGCGTCAGCTTTTGCCTGTTCCGCAGAATCAAAAAGATAGACGCCGACAATACTGGAAAGCAGTCCAAGGATAATAATCACAACCATTACTTCAATGAAACTGAATCCTCGAAAACGTTTCTTGCTTTTTGCCTGAGTGTCTTTTGAATGAATCTTTATTTGTATTTTTCTCATTTGAGTTTTTTCTTAGTCTGTTAAAAAAAGTTCGCTTGATCTTATTCACGATGGTGCTAGTTTAGAAAGCATCAGAGTCGGATACGTGGCCGCCTGCTTTCCGGATCGTTCGCGACTCTGGAATGCTGGAGGAAAGTCCGGGCAACACAGGGCAAGAGTGCTGGCTAACGGCCAGGCGGCGTGAGCCGATGGAAAGTGCAGCAGAAAACATACCGCCGATGGTTTCTAAGGAAACACAGGTAAGGGTGAAAAGGCAGGGTAAGAGCCTACCGCAGCCTTGGTGACAAGGCTGGCAGTGTAAACCCCACCCGTTGCAAGTCCAAATAGGACCGCTTTCAGGCTGCCCGTCTGGCGGTCGGGTAGGACGCTAGAGGCGGCCGGTAACGGCAGCCCCAGATGAATGGTCACGACTCACATCTGTGAGAACAGAACCCGGCTTATTTCCGGCTCTGATTTTTTCCAAAAAACAGTTAGCTTTCAGTTCAACAGCCAAGAATACCGTCTTCAATTGTAAAATGCCTTCATAAAACATTTCAACCCTTTTTAGACTCAAGTGAGTTTTTATACAGGGAAATATATTCCTCTAAAATTTGTTCTACAGGCAAATTCATTGCCTCAACATAGCAAAGCAAATAGCCCTTTAAATAAATCTCGGATGTAAATATGTTAAAATTTTCATCTTCAATTGCTTTGAGGTACGAACTGCGGATACATGTTATTTTTGCAAGCTCATCAAGTGTGATCGATTTTATTTTTCTAATTTGCTGTAAAACAGCACCATTAAAAGAAACTTTACCTCCATGTGCTCTGAGAGTACTGTAATATTTTTCTAGGCTCTCCTCTGACTGCACATTTTTCTCTGCTAGGTTTATGTAATAATCCTGACGCTCTTTCTGCGTTTGTCCTGCAACATCCTTGGGAACACTTTTAGCTGTCTTAATTTTATTCTCATGTGATTGCTCTGCAACATCCTTGGGAACACTTTTAGCTGTCTCAGTTTTATTCTTGGCTGCTTTTTCCTCGGGCTTTTTTTGCGGTTTAGCAAGCCAACTCTCCCACCGCCCTTTCTTTTCCTGCCATTTTGGTCCAGAAGAATGGATTTTTTTGACTTTTTGGAGACTGTCTTTTCCATTTGCAGTCCGCGTCTCAGCTGAAATTGTTTGCTGATGCAGTTCATCATCATATTTTGCTCGAGCAATAGGATTAGCCAGAGTCACAAAAGCCTGACTGAACTGAAGCAATAATACTTCAGTCTCTTCCTCAGGAATCAAAGTATAAGAGGCAAAGGATTCTATGTGAGTTTCTTCTAGTTTTTTTTCATAAGCATTGCGGATAGTTGCCAATGAAGCCGTATTTGTTACTTCGAGAAGCTGATAAAAATTTTCTTCAACCGGCGGTTGAATTTTGGGAGCAGTCATAATGATAACTTTGATAACAGATTGTGTTTTTCAGTCCTATCTAGCTCATGCTGCAAGAGTTCATTGTAGATTATTTTCAGTTGCTGCATTGTTTCACAGTCTGGTGATTCCACTGCTAAAGGTTGGCGTGCTAATATAGAACTCCTGACAGACTCGTTGAAAGTTAAATGTCCCATGAACTTCACATTGAGGCTAAAATATTTTAAACATGCTCTTTGCATAGCCGGACCAATCTTATATTCCCGTTCTGAGCGTACCTGGTTCAGTACTATTGTTGGTAAGAACAACTGCTGCTGTTCCTTTATAAAAACTGCCGCATTACCGCCCAACTGGCCCATGCAAGCAATAAGATCTTTTGGGGTGTTAACGTTATATGGGTTGTCCTTTCGCAATATCCTTTTTACCAGTGATTTCATTCTGAAATTTTCACTGTTATGAAAAATTTGACGAAAAAATGAATTTTTAATAAAACGATAGCAATTTTCAATTGATGTAGGTTCAGGAATGACAAGCATTATTTGTGCGTCTGCCAGCAGGAAAAAGTCAACTGTGTTGTAGGCAGTTCCTGCGCCTAAATCTATCACAACATAATCGGCATCCAAGCTTTTTAGTGCAGAAACGAAACGACGTTTTTGAGTGTGTTTCATATTGGCTATTTCGACCCCGTCTTTGGCACCGCTGATTAGACCTAATCCCTGAATTTTACTGGGAATTAATAATTTGCTGAGATTAGGCACTTCTCTCTCAACGAACTCTGTAATTCCCTTGTCGGGATTGTTCACACCAAGCCAGGTGTGCAGGTTTGCTCCACCCAAATCCAAATCAGCGAGAATTACTTTGTTACCACTCTGAGCCAGCATAATGCCAAGGTTGCAGGCAACAAAACTTTTGCCAACGCCCCCCTTACCTCCGCCAATAGCCCAAATTTTCTTTTGTGCCATAACCTGTTACAGTCTGTCGAAATTAGTTACTTTCTTTTTGTTCCTAATTGTAATTGCAAATAGTTGGCCAATTTTGTTTTACGGAAGACTAACATCTCGGTATAATATCTATGATTTTAGTGACTTAAGAAGGAGAGTAAAGATATTTATTTGTGTAAGCCT
>ERZ651768.3016-NODE-3016-length-11433-cov-25.892744_pt1 | contig 11433 bp, 13 predicted proteins | sample MGYA00514754_ERZ651768 | MGnify/ENA metagenome assembly ERZ651768 | reverse complement strand
CATCAGCTTTTGGCTCTGCATCTGCTTTCTCAGCAGGAGCATCAGCTTTTGGCTCTGCATCTGCTTTCTCAGCAGGAGCATCAGCTTTTGGTTCATCAGGTAATTTAGATGCGATATTTTGCGCTTGTCCATGAGCCTTTTGAAGTATTTGCTCATTCGTTTCATCGGTAAGAAAACCAGACTCGATTGAAAGAGAACGTGCAGATTGTGCAGCTTTTGAAATTAATTGTTCAGCATTGTCAGGTGTGATGTATCCAATTTCAATTGATAATGATTTTGCTTCTTGAGCAGCTTGTATTAATTTCTCTTTGAATTTATCAACATCTACAACAAGTTCCTCTTCAGCAAATAGAATTCCCTCAGATAATGCCGAGTTTAAAATTATTTTAGCTTCAATTGGTTTGATATCCAGCTTTCCCAATAACGCTGCTAATTTAGCTGATATAGGCTCACCCTTTTTTACAGGAGTTGTTTCTTTGAGAATCCAGATTGTTCCTTGGTCAATTTTAGTAGGTATCTTATTTTCCTTGAATTCAGTAAGCATTGGACCAGGTGCTATTCCTGTATTTTTTGGAGGCACTACCACATCTATGCTTGCAATATCTCCTCCTCTTGCTGTAAGCAGTACCTTGTTTTTACCAAGTAGAACATTTAGCTTGAACGGAGACATATTTGTAAACATAAATAGACATTGGCCAGTCAGTTTTTCCTTCAGTTTTTCAATGCCAGGTATATCTAATTTTTCGAGAGATTTTTTTGCAACTTTATCCTTAATGCTAACAATTTCCACCTCACCCAGAAGTTTTTTTCTTAAGGGTAACAATTGAGACGCACGTACTTTTTCCAATCGTACTAGTGCTGTAACGTTATATTTTTTTGGCAGATCCTGTAGAAGTTGATACATTTGTGCCTTCTTTTTTGGATATGTTGTTCTATTTTCGTGCATTCTATTTCTTCACCTGTTCTACCCGAATCGCCTTTCCCATGGTTGTTTTAAACATAATTTTTTTAACGTTCTTACTTCCACTAGGCAATATTTTTTCTATTGTTGTTGCTACAGCATTTGCATTTGCAGCAAGGTCAGCATCATCCATATTTTCTTCTCCAATCTTACATGACATAGATAAAGATCCCTTAGCTTTAATCTTTACAGATGATCTAAAGCGTTCCAAAAATGATTCGATAGGAGCATTAAATGGAACTGGAGTTGGCATTTTACCCCTAGGTCCTAGAAGCTGTCCTAACTTCTTACCCACAGCTGGCATGAGTTTTGTATCTGCTAAAAAGAAATCATAATCGTTAATCAATTTTTTTGCCTTCTTTTTATCTGCGCTCAATTTTGTTAGTTCACTTTCATCCATTACCATGTCAGCTTTTGCATTTTTTGCTTTGATTCCCATATCCCCAGATGCCATTATACATACTGAAGCAGGTATAGTCGTTTTTTTTGGCAGTTGAACAGTCTCACTAATGGCAAATCCCTTTTTTACATCAACGTCCCTGAATACCATTATCATCTCTACAGATTGATTAAATTTACGATCCTTATCACTTTCCTTTGCCTGTTTTATCACTTCAACAAATTGTGATTCATTAGCCATGAAGATTTTTTTTAAAACCCTACTTAAAATCGTTTAGAGATACAAAGATCATATTCCAATAACTTTTGAAAATTTTCCATTTTATATTATATTAATTGAAATTAACATCTATAATGTTGGCAAAATCTACATTTATTACTAAATAGACCTTTTTCCGATTGTTGCAGCGATTTGATGATCTTGATATGAAACTACTTTTTGAATTATCTAAAGATGGAAACATTTCTGTTCCTACACTTTCAAAAAAACTTGGAGTTAGTGCATCTGTATTGTATAGCAGAATTAAACGACTTGTGCGAAAGAAATTGATTAAGAAATTTACCATTGAAATAGATGATTCTTTATTGGGAGTAAGCGTTAAAGCATCTGTTGGTATAAACAGAGACCCTAAATTTAAAATGCAAATTCACAAAAAACTTTTGGAAGTTTCTGAAGTAATTTCTATCTCCGAAGTTACTGGAAGATTTGATATCATAATACGAGTTTATACTCAGGATCTTGAAGACTTGCATACTGTTGTTATAGAAAAAATTGGAAAAATTGAGGGCATACAAAACACTGAAACTTTTGTGGAATTACAAAAAACCGACAAGGAGCCTGTATATCTTACCAAAAATGTATAGAAAACCGTAAAATCTCTATTTAATCACTTATCAATATTTAGTTAGCAAGAAATTACTTGAATTTACTATCCCACTTGCTTTCGTTCACTTCAGAAGTAAACTCCTTAGGAGTTTTTCCTTCAATTTTAATTCCTAATGATCCACATGTACCAATTATTTGTTTTACCACAGATTTTAAAGAAGTAGCATATGATGATTCCAATTTAACGTTAGCAACTTTAACGATAGAATCAACAGTGATTTCTCCAACCCATTCAGTTCCAGATGTTCCAGAGCCCTTTTGAATACCAGCTTCCTTTAGCAAAAGTGCAGAAGCTGATGGTATTCCTACCTCAATTTCCCATTTTTTAGTATCAGAATCTACTGAGACAGTTACTGGAATTTTCATTCCTTTAAACTCACTAGTTTTTTCATTAATAGCCTCAATCACCTGTAGTATATTCACTCCTATTGGACCTAATGCCGGTCCTAGAGGTGGTCCAGCTGAGGCTTCTCCTCCAGTTACAAGCGATGAAATGGTTTGTTTATTTCCCATAATTCTGCACCATATTTTGAAAATTTAATCCTTGCTATGCTGGAACTAATTTTAGATAGTTTGCATCAACAGTTACTGGTAGTTGATAAGTCGCATCTAATAAAATAACTGTGGCTTCTTCTTTTTCTTGATCCACTCTTGTAATAGTAGCTTTCATACCTTTGAATGGACCACCAATTATTTCAACAGTCTTTTCAACAGCAAGTTCAGACACAGTAGATTTTTTGATTAAATATTTATCAATCTCATTGTATGTTAGCTCTCCCCTTAATTGACCACGTACATGCCTAATTCCTTGAATCGCGTCAAACATAGCAGATACATCCTGCGCTTCAACTACAACATATCCCTTCAGATCAGATAACAAAACTACTGACTGGATGTTTATTTTTTCCATTTTTATTCTTGCTTCTAACAATCTCATAACAATTTTTTCTTGGCCACCAGTTGTTCTTACTGCAAATAGGTGCGAGTTTCCATCTGTTTCCGTTTCTGGTTCAGCTACAGTTTCTGGTTCAGCTACAGTTTCTGGTTCAGCTACAGTTTCTGGTTCAGCTACAGTTTCTGGTTCAGTAGTAGATTTTGGCTGCTGTCCATCTGATGATTCTGGTTCTGACATTTTATCTTCCAAATGTCAAAACTGAAAAAATGAACTGGATTCCAAATCCAATAGCGCCTATTGTTGCAATCCCAAATAATACAAGCCTTAGATGTTGCATATAGACTTCCTTATCAGATTTTTTGGTAAGCTTGATGGTATTTTTCATATTCATTAATGTACGCTGAAGATTAATCTGCATTTGTTGGAAATTAATAAAGTATCAATATATCTTTTATCTAATGGAATTACTCGTTGCATATCAAAAAGACCCAGCAGGTCATAATATTGCAAAATTTATTTCAAAAGAATTGGAGAAAAACGATCATGTTTACAAGGGAAAAGATTTTGATTTAGCAATAATTTCAAGTCCGGCAATTTCTGCAGATTGGTTAGAAGAAAAATTTGATTATGATGGGTATATTTTTTTATCAAAACATGCGGCGGAATCAGGTGTTTTGGCACTTACTTGTCATAACACAGGAAATTTTTCTGATGCTAATTTCGGTGGTTATAGCCGTCAAGTATCAGTTCCACACCCACATATTCAAAAATCATATATTCAGAATCTTTGGAATGCCAGAGGCAAGTTTCCAGGATTTCAAATAACAATTGAGGCGACGCACCATGGACCAACTGCCTTAAACAAACCTGCACTGTTCATTGAAATTGGAACAACAGAAAAAGAATGGAACGATGTGAATTTGTGTAATTCAGTTGGGCAGATTATAGTTGATGTAATGAAAGAACAACAGAAATCCTATCCGATTGCAATATGTTTTGGCGGAACACATTACCCTGAAAAATTTACCAATGAATTAATTCATGGCAAGTATTCCCTAGGAACAGTGATTCCAAAGCATGCATTGGATCACATAGATCAATCTTTGTTTTCTCATATAATTAAAAGAAATATGGATGCTACTACAGCATTATTGGATTGGAATGGTATGGGAAAAAATAAGCAAAAAATTCTTGAAATGCTTGAAAGAACAGATTTAGAGGTAATCAAGCTCTGACCTTGAGTACTAAAGTTTACACAAAACTTTTGCAGGTTCCAGAAGGAAAAGTTACAACATATGGTGATCTAGCAAAAGCAGTTGGATTAAAAAATGGACAACGCGTAATTGGCACGATTATGAAAAATAATCCATTTCCTGTAATAATACCATGTCACAGGGTGGTGAGATCTGATGGTAAAATTGGTGGATATACTTATGGTGAGATGGTGAAATTCAAAATGCTTACTAAAGAAGGGATTAAAATTAAAGATGGGAAAATTATAGATTTTGATAAGGAAAAATTCTATTTCTGACCTTTTTGTTTTGATGTTATTTCTTCAATCAATGTTCTTAGATGCGCAATATTTCTAACTGTATTTCCACCAATCTTTTTGTAAAGTTCCCAAAATTCCTTATTTGTAATCTCTTTCCTATCCTTAGCAATTTTTAATCTATAACGAAGTGATCTTACCTTTGTTACATAAACTTCTTTTTTGCCTACTCTAGCACCCTTACGTCCCTTCTTAGAACCCTGTTTTACACCACGCTTCTTTTTTTGAATTTTTTTTACTTTTGCTCTTCCTCTTGACGTTCCAACAATTGGTTTAATTTTAATTGTGTTTGCCGTAAATAAACTTCGAATGTTTTCCCTTGTAATTGCATCAGCTATATCATCAAGATGATCAGAATCAAACTGTACCCTGTTTACTCCAACCTTATACATTCGTGCGACTAGATGCTTTTTTGCTTTAAGATTTACTGGCACGTTCAGACACCCTCGCATTAAATATTTTGAATTTCTTTTCTATTGATTTGATAACTATCTCTTTTCTTTTCTTTGTTCCAACACTATGACCTATTCTTACCCCATCAATTTTTGGATTTAATTTTTCTAAATCATCAATATTATGAACTAAGTTATCTGTATAACCAGATGGATGCAAGCCACGTGCAATTTTAGGACCACCATAACCCACTTTAACAAGACCTGGTCGGCCCCTACTTTTTTGTTTACGCTGATGATTATCAATGCCTTTTGGCTTTCTCCAAGTTGTTTCTAATCTCTTATACCGCCAGCTTTCAGGTCTTTTAAATTCAGGTCTACTTTTAGCAACTTTATCACGAAGCTCTAATTTTTCCTTGTTTATTGGCATGACCATAAACCTTGAATTTTTACATAAATAGGTTGCTAAAATTCAATGAAAAATTTGTGATCTTAGAAAGAGATAATAATGTTTTTTATTGCGTGAAGATCCTAATGCATGAAACTGGTTTGGGTTTTTTAGCATGGGAGTTGAATATAGATGAATGAATCCGAATCAACAGCCAAGTTTAACGCACAAGTTACTGCATTTGGTATAAACCCATCAAAAATTTACAGAAACTTGTCAGTTGAAAAACTAGTTGAAATTTCTGTTGAAAAAAATGAGGGAATGGTAACCTCAACTAGTTCGTTATCAGTCAAAACGGGCAAATACACAGGAAGATCACCAGATGATAGATTCATTGTTTTTGATGATCTCACACATGATAAGGTTCATTGGGGAAAAGTCAACAAACAACTTCCAACAGAAACATTTGAAAAATTATCTCAAAAAATGAAAAAATTCGTTGGTGGAAAGGAATTGTTCGTATTTGATGGTTTTGTAGGTGCTGATCCTGAGAATAGATTACCTATTAGAATTATCACTGATCATGCATGGCAAAGTTTGTTTGCACACCAGCTTTTCATAAGGCCGTCAGCTGCTGAATTAGAATCTCACGAACCGGAACTTACTGTAATGTGTATTAATGATTTTGAGGCTATACCAGAAGTTGATGGTACCAATTCAAATGCATTCATACTAATTAATTTAACAAAGAAACTTGTCCTTATTGGAGCAACAAATTATGCAGGAGAAATCAAAAAATCAGTTTTCTCTGTAATGAACTTCCTTCTACCGTCAAGAGATGTTTTCCCAATGCATTGTTCTTCTAATATTGGCAAGGATGGTGATACAGCATTATTCTTTGGTTTATCAGGTACAGGTAAAACTACACTATCTGCTGATCCTGAACGGATGTTGATTGGTGATGACGAACATGGTTGGTCAGATAAAGGAATTTTCAACATAGAAGGAGGTTGTTATGCAAAATGTATTAATCTCAAGGAAAAATCTGAACCACAAATTTGGAATGCTATCAAAAATGGTGCTGTATTAGAAAACGTAGTCATAGACAAAGAATCACTAAAACCAGACTTTGATGATGGCAGTTTAACCGAAAACACAAGAGCAGCATATCCACTCGACTACATTCCAAAAGCTGTCATACCCAGTGTTGGAGGTAATCCTAAAGTCATTATATTTTTAACAGCAGATGCAATGGGGGTTCTACCTCCACTCTCCAAACTTTCCAAGAATGGAGCAATGTTTCATTTTATGTCAGGATATACAAGCAAATTAGCTGGAACTGAACGTGGTATTAAAGAACCAAAGGCTACATTCTCCAAATGTTTTGGCGCACCATTCATGCCGCGTTTGGCATCAGTCTATGCAGAAATGCTTGGCGAAAAGATTTCCAAACATAACACATCTGTATACCTCATCAACACTGGTTGGTCTGGAGGACCATATGGTGTTGGTAAAAGAATTAAGATAGAATATAGCCGTGCAATGGTAACTGCAGCCATAAATGGATCATTAGATATTGTGAAGTTTTCCCATAATGATCTTTTCAATCTAGATGTACCAACCGAATGTCCTGGTGTTCCTTCAGAAGTTTTAGAACCAAGAAATACATGGGTTGATAAAGACAGCTATGATCTTTCGGCAAAAAAGCTGGCTCAAATGTTCGTAGACAACTTCAAAAAGTTTGAGGATGTATCGGAAGAAATACGTTTGGCTGGACCAAAACTCTAACGTCTTCTTATTGATAGGCCTACAATAGCGGTTACAATCATTATAGCAGCTATTATCAGAATTGGTTTCTCAGGTAGATTCAATGTATTTGCAAGATTTTTTTCGCTATGTTCTATTTTTTCCACCTGAATAGTTGCGTATGCACTTAGTGTTTTGCCACCATCTTTAATTTTCGCTTCAATCCAGTACTCACCTGGTTCATAAACAGTTAGTTCTGAATTTTTACCGGGAACAATAGAATCCGTAAACGTTTTTCCAGTTTCCTGATTTATGATTGAGATCTTTGCATATGACCACGAAGAAGGACTTGAAATGTCAATGCCTAATTTTCCACCATCCTCATTAATTGTAATGGCTCCTTCAGAAACTCTTACTATGATAGGTATGTGGTAATCAATTTCATTATGATTGATAATAATTCTGCTCTCAAATTCGCCTAAACTCTGTTCAGTTAATTTTGCATTTATTACAAGATTTTCGTCTTCTAAATCATAATCAAAATCAACAATATGACTTTCTTCAAACCTGATTGACATGGATTCCCCATCAATCCCATTAATTTTCAAATGTTTGGTTTGAATTTGATTAGCAGGCGATAAATCAAATATTAGATTTGGCGGCATTATGATTAGTTCAGCATTGATAGCTTTCGATGCATCTATCCTTCCATTTCCAGATACTTCTATAGGAAATCTGTCATCAAACTGATCATATACGATTTCAGAAGTTGTCATTAGAATAGATTTAAGTTCCTGCGGTGTGAGTTCAGGATTTTTTTGTAGTATTAACGCAGCAGTACCAGCAACATGAGGTGCTGCAAAACTTGTACCACTTGAAATTTTATACTCTCCATTGATGTCAGTTGTGTTTATGAACGCACCAGGTGCAACAAGATCAGGTTTGATGTAAAAGGGAGAAACTGGACCTCTCGAACTAAAATAAGCAACAAAATCTGGATGATAGAAAACATCCAGTGTTCCTTTTGTGTCACTTTGTAAGATTTCCTTAATTATTAATCCGTCATCTCTGGATACGGATAATGCAGGAATAGTAGGTTCATACCCCTCATCCACATATTCATGAATTAATTCTCCAAAAAATATACCTGGTTCATTGTTATAGACTATGATAGCCCTTGCTCCTACATTGGCTGCATTTTTTTCCTTATCAGAAAAGTAAATTATTTCATTTTCTATGTCGCTTCCACGTTCAATAAGTAAAATTGAGCCTTCAACATCATTTTCCAAAAGATCATTAGCTCTACCATATTTTCCAAAGATGATTTGTGAGGTAATAGGCTCTGTGAGCGCTTGAGTTCCTACCATTGGAAAAACATTGAATGTTTTATCCTCTATTTCAAAAGTTGAGACCAAACTACTGGTTACGTTGTTAAATGTTGCACCAACAGTAATTGCATTTGGATTTATTCCAGGACTTCCAATTGTACTTAATTCAGGACCAAAATTTCCAGCCGCTGTTACTACAAAAATATTATTTTTGACTGCTTTGTTTACCACTTGATCAATTTTTGTATTTGTTTGGTTAATTCCCAGACTGATATTAATAATATCAGCATTATCTTCTATAGATTTTTCAATTGCTTTGATTATTAAATGAGAAGGTACAGATTCTCCATCTTCAGAAACTTTGTACATTAAAATTTTTGAATTTGGAGCTATTCCTTTGAGATTTCCATTTGATGCGATGATTCCTGCAACTTGTGTACCATGACCATTAGTGTCTTCAGGTATCTCATCATTATCAACAAAATCATATCCACCAATTATTTGTCCTTCAAGATCTGGATGGTTCAAGTCAATTCCAGTATCAATAATTGATACTACTATTCCGCTTCCATCATATCCACTCTGGTAAGATATACTGGTTCCTATGAATGGTCCGCTGTTATTTACTAAAATAGAAATATTATCCGTACTCTGTAACTGATTTGATATTAAAACTGCACTTATAGATATCAAAATTGTCAAAAAAAATATTTTTTGATACTGCATGTGAGAACATTTTTTTAGTGAAATTTCATTCTTTGCTAAAGCGTTAAATTGTATGTTTTTTCAAATAATGTATGGGAAAATATACACTTCCTGAGATGCCTTATGCATATGATGCATTGGAACCTCACATAGACGCTCGTACAATGGAGATTCATCATACAAAACACCATCAAAAATATACTGATGGAATGAATGGTGCTTTAGAAAAACTAAGTCCGGAACTACAGAGCAAGGATATTGTTGATATCTTATCAAGTATCAATGATGTTCCTGACGATGTTAGAGGTGCAATTAACTTCAATGGCGGTGGATACGATAATCACAAACTGTTTTGGAATAACATGAAACCAAATGGTGGTGGAGAACCTGGCGGAGCACTAGCAGATGCAATTAATGCTTCCTTTGGATCTTTTGCGGACTTTAAAGAGCAGTTTTCTAGTAAAACAGCTCCTATACAAGGAAGTGGTTGGGGTTGGCTCGTATACAATCCATCTTCTAGTAAAGTTGAGTACAAAGCAATGCCAAACCAAACAAGCCCAAGAACTGAAGGATTAGTTCCATTGCTCGGACTTGATGTATGGGAACATGCTTACTATCTAAAGTATCAAAACAAACGTCCTGACTATATTGCTGCTTGGTGGAATGTAGTCAACTGGGAAGAAGTAGATAATAGACTTTCTAAGGCAAAATAATATTCTATTTTTTTTTAATTTTATATTTTTAAATGCATTTATAGGAAACTGACTCATTTTTTTTATAATGAGCGAAGAGCAAACACAACAGTTATTGTATCAAATGCAAATGTTGGAAGGTTATTTTTCTGAATTATCACAAAAGGAGGCATCTATCGTATCCATTATTAGAGAAGCTGCTTCTGCCATTCAATCACTCAAAACAATTGATGATAAAGCTGATGCTGAAACATTAGTACCATTAGGATTAGGTACCTTCGTAAAAACAAAAACTATACCTAACGAAAAACTGATTCTAAATATTGGTGCTGGAATTGCTGTCGAAAAAGACAAGGATTCTGCTATCAATTTTCTTGAATTACGATTGAAAGAAATGCAAGTAGCCTTACAGGAAACGTCAAATCAAAAACAACAAATTGCAGCAAGTTTAGAACAGGGAAAACAGCAAATGGAACAATTAATGGCTGCATCTAGAAGCAAAAAATAAAGAAAAAAATTATGTTTGAGAAACTAGGCAATGCATTTTCAAAAGCCGCTAAAAGTTTTAGTGAAAAAGATCTAAATGAAAAAGATATTGAGGATGTATTATCTGAGCTTGAAATCTCTCTCTTAGAATCAGATGTTGCAACAGAGGTTATTGATAGCATAAAATCTGATCTAGGTGAAAAATTGGTTGGTAGCAGAGTCAATAAGAAGGAAATTGAAGATTTTGTTCAAAAAAGCCTAATCGAGAATATTTCTAACATGTTTGATGAGGCTGGTTCAGTTGATATACTGTCAGGCATAAAATCAAAAACAGATCCACAAGATCCATACCTTATTCTGTTTGTTGGAATTAATGGAACTGGAAAAACTACAACTGTAGCCAAAATGGCCAATCTTTTACAAAAAAATAAAATCTCAGTAGTAGTTGCGGCAGCTGATACGTTTAGGGCTGGTGCTATTGAACAATTACGTGAGCACATAAACAATTTGAATTTAAAGTTGATTGCCCAAAACTACGGTTCGGATCCTGCTGCCGTGGCACATGACGCATTACTTTATGCTAAATCACACAAAGTAGATTGTGTTCTGATCGATTCTGCTGGACGAATGCAAACAAACAAGAATTTGATGGAACAAATTGAAAAAATTACCAAAGTTGTAAACCCAGATTTGAAAATATTTGTAGGTGATTCACTAGCTGGAAATGATACGGTTAGCCAAGCAAGAGAATTTCATGAGCATACAACCTTTGACGGAGCAATTTTGACTAAAAGTGATGCAGATGCACGTGGTGGTGCTGCTTTATCAATCGTAGCAGTAACCAAAAAACCTGTTATTTGTGTGGGTACTGGACAGGGTTATGATGACTTGGAATTATTTAGCAAGGAAGCATTCCTTGAAAGAGTTTTTGGTAAACCAGAACCAGTAGCTGAACCAGTAGCTGAACCAGTAGCTGAACCAGTAGCTGAACCAGAACCAGTAGCTG
>ERZ651768.3015-NODE-3015-length-11434-cov-3.155763_pt1 | contig 11434 bp, 8 predicted proteins | sample MGYA00514754_ERZ651768 | MGnify/ENA metagenome assembly ERZ651768 | reverse complement strand
GTATCGATCTGTGTTCTCGGATCTGTATTTAGCTATAATGAAAAGAAGCTGACTCTACCAATTCTTTGGATATGCCTAAAGAAGACGGGGGAAGTTTCTGTCGATATTATTATCATAGGTGCGGCGGCAGGACTGATCATCGGCATACTCGAAGCGACGGGACTGAGTTTTGGCCTAACTTTCATGCTTGTTGAGATTGGCGAGGGAAATTTATTTCTTCTGCTCGGTTTAACAGCGATAATTTGTATTATACTCGGTATGGGTATGCCGACGACTGCGATCTATTTTCTCTTGGCGGTATTAGCGACGCAGCCATTGATCAAACTGGGTGTTGAACCACTGGCAGCCCATTTGTTTGTTCTCTACTTCGGACTAATGTCGATGATCACGCCGCCTGTCGCATTGGCAGCGTTCACAGCAGCAAAACTGGCTGATGCCGGGCCCATGGGAACAGCGTTAGCAGCCTGCCAGTTCGGGTGGCCCGCTTTTATCGTTCCTTTCTTATTTGTACTCGCACCTAATCTGATAATGGTCGGCGATACTGTTGACATTGCGGTTGCTTTTTTTACGGCAGTGGTTGGCATTTGGTTTGCCTCTGCTGGTTTTATCGGCTTTTTAACACGTCGACTTTCACCCACACTCCGGGCCATTTACATCATCGGTGGTTTAGGTTTGCTGATACCAAGTGAAGCCTTCAGCGAAGCCTATATTATCCAGATTGGGGGCGCAGCAATATGTGTCTTTGCATTCCTATTAGAGAGAAGACAAAAGGACGTAGTGATTTAAGTTACTGGTGAGATGAATTTCAAATAATTGCAGCGGCACGTTCAATGCCTTCAATCATGGCGGCGCGCCTTAAGTATGTGCGGGCCTTGTCTGGGTCGGCGACAATTTCACGGAGTTCGCCGTGAAATTTCTTTCTAGCCTCTGGGTTTTTGTTTTCGAGGTTTTTCTTGTTTTCGATAGTTTGGCGCTGGAGATATTCTTCGGCTACGGTTCTCCGTTGGCGGTCATAGAGATCCAATAATTTTTCATCGCCATTCTTAAACCATATTGCTGCCAGCTTTTCCGTTAAGTTAAATACGTCGTGAAAACCGAAGTTCATTCCCATGCCGCCAAGTGGGTTATTGATGTGAGCGGCGTCACCGGCAAGTAGGATACGGCCGTCTCGGTAACATGAAGCTACGCGTTGGTGGACCTCATAGAGGTTACGGTGAACCACAGGGAAAGAGTTGGATTTTGGGTGAAAGCCTTGCAATCGGGCCTCTATATTTTGGTCATCGAATATTTCTTCCTTTGTGAGATCCGGGTTGGTGGGAAAGACCACCCGCCAAATACCCTTTTCATCCAATCCCGGTACCTTGAATAAGGCACACCATTCCCTAGGATCGGACACGTAGTTGGTAAAGGCGTATCCTACTTTTTCAAAATCATAGGGCGTGGTTACAACCAGAAAACGCTCAGGAAAGGTAAAACCCTCAAAATTTACATTCATGAATTTCCGAACTTGGCTACGTCCCCCGTCACATCCAATTAAGTAACGCCCGCGAAATATAGTCGGGCCGTTGGGCGTTTCTACTTTAGCCACAACTATATCATTATCCTGCTCAACCTCCGTAACACGATGCTTTCGTAAAATTTCATGGTTTTTATAATTTTTGAGGGCGTTATCGATGATGCCGGAGACCTTATGCTGCTCCAACATCAAGCGGTAGGGATAGGGAGTGTCGTTTGAAAGCACGCCAAGATTAAAGTTTGCCACCAGCCCCGTCTTGCGGTCGCGATAGTGATAGTTCCGGACGATATAGCCGTGATCGTTAAACGTTCCCGTAAGCGCTAGCTTTGCAAACATTTCCAAGGTTGGAGGATGAATGGTGCCGGCCCTTGGATCGTCAAGTATAGTGGCATCCCCTTCCAAAAGGGTAAATGGAATACCATAATGTGCAAGATTTAGGGCTGCTGCATAGCCCACCGGCCCAGCTCCGGCGATAAGAATTCGGTTGTCATCCATCATGGTCAGGTACCTTACACATGATATACATCCCTCTTTGTAACTCCTTAATATAGTATCCCAATTAAAAATGGGGCAGCTTTACTTTTTCCTTGGGTAATGACAAATAACATTAGTTGTTAGCAAAATCGCAAAAGACAATCCCGGAGGAGCTCAATGAACCAAGTGGTTAAACTAACCAAACCCCAGGAACCCTGGATTGGCTCTCGTGGCCGCATTGCCGTAATTCTTCCTTCTACCAATATAGGTGTGGAATATGACTGCCAACGCCTTATCCCGCCAGGCGTGACGTGGCACTTCTGCCGCTTTTTTGTAGAGCAGCCAGACCTCTCCGACGATAATATGTTCTTGGCATTTATTGATGCAATACGAGATACCATTCCAGACGCCATGCGGGATGCCATGACTTGCGAACCCAGCCAGATCATGATGGGAATGTCGGCTGAAACCTTTTGGGGAGGTCTCGAGGGAAATGCGGAATTTACCGAAAGGTTACGTGAAGTAGCTGGAGACGAAATAGGTATCACTACGGGCGCCAATGCCTTAGATGCGTCTCTAAAAGCTTTCGGGGCAAAAAAAGTGGCAGCACTGACACCATATCAGCCGATTGGTGACGAACAGGTACATCGCTTCCTAGAAGAGACGGGTTACGAAGTTTCCAAAGTTGTTGGGCTCAAATGTGATACCGCCACCTCCATAGCACACACTCCTCCAAGGGAGGTTATAGATGTAGTGTTGAACCAGTTAGACAGTGATGACGTGGATGCAATTGTTCAGGCTGGTACCAACTTAACCACTATAGATTTATTTCCGACTTTAGAGAAACAGCTAGGGAAGCCAATAATACCCATAAACGTAGCAACCATTTGGCATACCTTTCGTACTATCGGTGTAGACGATAAATTTATTGGTCGTGGCTGGCTTCTGGAAAAATTTTAGTCAATGACGAACAAGACGCAAATAATCATCGCAGGTGCGGGGCCGGTAGGCTGTGTTGTCGGGCTTATTTTAGCCCGTGCCGGCATTTCTGTGACTATTTTAGAAACGGAAAATGATCTCATTCCTGAATTGCGTGCCTCTACTTTTCATCCTCCTACCCTTGACATGCTCGATGACCTTGGGGTCACTCCTAAACTTATTGATCAAGGTTTAATTACCCCAAAAATACAATATCGTGATCTAGAAGATGGACTTGTGGCGGAATTTGATCATGCTCTCATCGACGACCGGACTAAACACCCATACCGCCTTCAGTGCGAGCAGTTCAAATTAACCCGTATCATTGCAGAGATGCTTAAAGAATTTCCTCACGCGGAGATTTCTTTTGACTCGAAGTTTGTCAATGCATCGCAAACAGATAATGCTGTTAGGGTGTTTTACGAAACTCCCGCGGGGTCAGAACAAGTTACCTGTGATTATTTGATAGGTGCGGATGGCTCAAGGAGTGAGGTTCGAAAATCTCAAAAAATAGAGTTTCAGGGATTTACCTATCCGGAACAATTTGTGACAGTAAGTGTGCCCGAGGATGTCGACAAAATAGTTCCTGGGATGGGTCACGTATGTTACATCGCCCACCCGACGCAGTGGTGTGCCTTAATACATGCTCCTGATTATTGGCGTTTTCTATTCCCTATACCAATGGAGACTACCAAGGAAGAGGCATTTGATGACGATTTTTTGGAGGGTCGTCTGCAGCATTTAGCGCCGCATCAAGAGAGATATGCCATCCAGCTACGGACATTATATGGCGTTAACCAAAGGGTGGCAGAAACGTATCGTTTAGGCCGTATCCTTCTGGCAGGTGATTCGGCGCACGTCAATAATCCTCTTGGAGGAATGGGTATGAATGGCGGCATACATGATGGTGTCAACTTGGCTGATAAATTGGTGCGAATGTATGGGGGTGATGAAACCGAAGAGCTTCTTAACCTCTATGACCGTCAACGTCGCCCCATCGCCATTGAATATGTTCAGGCACAGACAATGCGCAATAAAAAAAATTTGGAGGAGACAGATCCTAATGTCCGCAGACAACGTCAGGATGAATTGAGGGATGTGGCAAACAATGTTGGAAAGTCGCGGGAGTTACTCCTGCAGACATCTATGATTAACGGGCTCGAGCGTTCTGAGGCAATTACTTAAGGATCTACGCCGCAGCAACTTCGGTCATCAACGCCTGATTACTTCACTATTTGGTTCTAATTGCTATAAGGGTTGCTAATTAGGCTAATAATATTCGAAGCATCCAGATGAGCGTTATGAAAACAATAAATGATACGCTAATTCACTAATATGGAACGTGTTCCTGAATGTGTTTTGATTTCCGGTGGAGGACCGGTAGGGCTTATTTGCGCATACGCTCTGGCAAAGGAAAATATTCCCGTCATTGTTTTTGATGAAAATAGCGAACTTCAGGAAGACCCAAGAGCTGCAACTACTCATCCCGCGACGTTAGAACTACTTGCCGAGCTGGATTTAGTCGGGAAGGTTATAGAACAAGGCCTAATTTGTCCGATATTTAGGTTCTGGGATCGTCCCACGGGTAATCTAGTGGCTGAATTTGATCATGAATTACTAAGGGATGACACTGACTATCCGTATGTAGTGCAATGTGAACAATTCAAACTTACGCGTATACTGGTTGATTTAATGCGGTCGATGACGGCAGCTGACATCAGGTTTTCGCATCGAGTTACTTCGGTCTCACAAGAGGACCAGAGTGTTTCGATTGAAGTTGATAGTCCAAATGGGATCAATCATTTTCAGGGAAGATATCTGATTGGTTCTGATGGTGGGCGCAGCACTGTCCGAACGGAAGCAAAAATTCCTTTTAAAGGCTTTACCTGGGCTGAGCGTTTTTTGGTTTTGTCTACGCCGTTTGATTTTGAGGCCCAGAGAGGCATGTGCCATCGGAACTATATCTCGGATCCGGAGGAATGGTGCAACTGTTTTAAAGTAGCGGGAGATGGTCCTCCCGGTCTATGGCGCACAGTATACCCCGAAGCTGCTGACGTGCCTGAAGCGGATCTACTTACCGATGAATATACCCAGAACAAGCTGCAAAATTTTTTTCCTTCAAGAGACAAATACGACATAGTTCATCGTAATCTATATACCGTTCACCAGCGGGTGGCTGCGACGTTTCGCAAAGGGAGAGTAATGATCGCTGGTGACGCGGCTCACGTTAACAACTCAATTGGCGGTATGGGTCTGAACGGTGGCATTCAAGACGCTGTTAACTTGGCGGGAAAATTAATTAAAGTATGGAAGAATGGTGCGTCTGATAGTCTTCTCGATGAATATAACGATGAACGTCGCTCCTTTGCTATCGAATTTGTTCAAGCCCAGACAATCCAAAATAAAAACCGCCTCGAAGCTAAGGATCCTAAAAAACGAAAAAAATTCTTGGATGACCTGCAGTCAATTGCGGCTGATCCAAAAAGAGCCCGACAATTCATGCTTAAATCCTCCATGATCGAGGCAATGCGTAGGATCGAGGATAGAAACCGATAGTTTAGTCTGTCATTTCGAGAAGTTAACAGGTTTTGTTGAAATATTGATTTTCAGGCCTAGGTAGCCCAAGATTTTCTCGGAGCGTTGGCCCTTCATAACCTTTACGAAATAAACCTCGGTCCTGTAATTCCGGAATGACTTGATCGACAAAACTATCCAAACCTTCAGGAAGGAAGGGAAACATGATAGTGAACCCATCGCAACCTCCAGTCATCAGCCATTCCTCCATTTCATCTGCAATTGTTTTAGGCGTTCCGACGATAGCTAATCCTGAAAATCCACCCAGACGCTGGGCAAGTTGCCGGACGGTTAGGTTTTCTGTTTTTGCAAGATCGATCGCCCTCTCGCGAGCACTTTTGCTGGCATTGCTCTCTGGTATATCGGGGAGAGGCATATCAGGATCGAACTCGGACGCGTCATGACCCAGGACAATTGAGAGAGATGCGATTGCGGTTTCGTAGTGAATGAGACTATCGAGGTGTGCCCTTTTTGCGCGAGCCTCCTCTATAGTATCTCCAACGACGACAAAGCACGCCGGTAGTATTTTTAGATGATCTATATTGCGCCCTAGTTTCTTCATGCGATCTTTTATGTCGGAATAAAATTCTTGCCCCCCTTCCAGGTGATTGTGAGATGCGAAGACGGCCTCAGCTGTTTCTGCAGCGAGTTGTCGACCCGCATCAGAAGCACCTGCCTGAACGATGACCGGCCATCCCTGAATGGGGCGACCGATATTTAGTGGGCCACGAGACGATAGGTGTTTTCCCTTGTAATTGAGGGTGTGCAATCTTTCGGTATTGAAATAAATTCCATTATCTATGTCGCGAATGAAGGCGTCATCCGCCCAACTATCCCAGAGGCCCGTCACTACGTTAAAAAATTCCCGGGCTCGAGCATATCTATCCGCGTGCTCCATATGCTCTTCACGACCAAAGTTCATAGAGGCGTGGGGATTGGAAGTTGTCACGACATTCCAGCCAGCCCTTCCGTTGCTAATATGATCCAACGAAGCAAATCTGCGGGCGACATGAAAGGGTTCATCATATGTCGTCGAGCCGGTCGCGACCAACCCAATATGTTCTGTCACCGATGCTAGGGCTGACAATAAGGTTATTGGTTCGAATGAAGTAACGGTTGCACTGCGTTTGAGTGCATCGATCGGCATATTGAGTAAAGCCAAGTGATCGGCCATAAAAAAAACGTCGAACTTACCTTGTTCCAATTTTTGGGCAAAGTATTTCATATGTTGGAAATTGAAATTTGCATCTGGATAGGCGCCTGGATAACGCCAAGCTCCTGCGTGAATGCTCGCGGGTCGCATGAATGCCCCGAGATGTAGTCGACGAGATTGCATTACAAATTATTTTCCCTTGAAGAAATCAGTGATATTAACGATCTCTATTAATCGAGGACCTCTGTGCTAATCAGCCTAAAGTACAACCCACCCGTCGGGAGGTTTGCCTTTTCCAGGGTGAACCTCCCCGCAATCCTCGCAGGTGCGAGCACTCATGTCCGAATGAAATTCTTCATAGATTTTTGGTAACTCAGTGACGATACCTTCAGAGGACGTAAGTGAAACCTCAGTTCGATGGACTTTGGCTTCACAAGAAAAGCAATACCACTCAAAGCCATCACGCATACCGAGTTGTCGTGCACCTTCTACGACAATGCCATATGAGTCTGGATCCGGCCGTTGAGGGGCGTGAACGGTATGTGACGGCAAGAAAAATATTTCACCTTCATTAATGCGGACGTCGTAGATTTTACCCCGGTCCGCAATTTTTAGTATCATATCCCCTTTGACCTGGTGGAACCATTCCTCGACAGGGTCATCATGGAAGTCGACCCGGGTATTACCGCCCCCCAATGCTTGGATTACCATGCCGGCATCTTCGTGCAGTAGCTTGTTACTGACTGGTGGCACCATTTCATGACGGTGATCCTTAATCCACCTTTCGAAATGGAAAGCCTTTAAACTTGGATGAGAGGGCATGGTGTAATCTCCTATATCGATCATAATGCATGGGAGTTTAGACAACTTTACCACTTCCGAATGACCGCTAGTCAAGCAAGTAGACTGAGAGTGAACAAAATGACGCGAAATGCAGGGGTTTGGAACCAGATAGAATTTTCTGCTAGCAGCTAAACAATTTTTGTTATTTGCTGGATAGATTGGTGCGCCATCTATACGTCTACTGCATTTGACCGCAAAATACAGAATTGTTATGGTTTCTTAATAATATATATTTTGTCACCATGCGGTCTAAAATCCTTGACCATAGCCCACCCAACATCAAGTAATTCAGTCAACCTTTTGCGCGACGCTAATCTTCGTAACTGGCTAGACCGTGGTGCGTCTGCACACCCCAATAAGTTTTTTTTGAAGAGTATCGATCAAGAGAAAACAGCAACCTACGGAGAAGTTCACGAATTCTGCCGTCGGTTGAGTAGATGGCTTCGGGAACAAGGGTTCGATGCAAACGATCGGGTGGCACTAATATCAAATAATGCGCTGGAGCACCTACTTTTTTATTTCGGCGTAATGTATTACGGCGCGACCATATGCACCATTCACGTAGGTATCAACGCAGGCGCTATTCAAGAGATCCTTAAAACGCTTGATCCTAAGTTAGTCGTCTTCGAAGAGAATGTTGGATTAGAATTAGAAATGGGGCGTTCAGGTTATTCCACCCGTGCCCTTGGTTTTTGGTCGCAATCGGAGTGCAGTGGAATTTTTGCTGATATTGCCAAGACTTTGCCCCAGGATCTGGCCCGATTGAATAGGCCGGATGATATTGCCACCATTTTTTTTACGTCGGGAACTACAGCCAAGCCCAAGGGGATACTTTGCACGTTTAGACATCTTGAAACTAATGTGTCGGCTGTAACGGAGGCATTTGATATTCGCCCTGAGGACCTTTTACTTGACTACCGCTCCTTTAATTGGGCCTCTGCCCAGATGTTAAGTGCCTTGGGCGTTCTTTGCCGGGGCGCGACCTTGCTGTTAGCGCGGAAATTTTCCAGTAGCCGCTTTTTTGACTGGATTGAGAGCTTCAGACCAACCGTAGTTGTCGGTAATCCGACAGTTTTCAAAATGCTTCTCTCTAGAGACCCTGACGCGGCTAAGCCAGACCTGTCTTCGGTGCGTTTTATGACATCCAGTTCTGCACCACTGGATATCTCCGACTGGAGGTCCTTCGAAGAGCGTTTTAGTATTCCCATTATACAAGGGTATGGTTCAAGTGAGGCTGGGTGGATCGGGGCGACTAGCCTCGAGGAGAGGCGCGTGGGTTCAGTGGGTAAGCCTTTGGCATATCATAGACTATCAATCATAGGTGAAGATGGTGCTGTCCTTTCTGCAGGTGAGATTGGGCATATTGAACTCGGGGCAGAGACTTCCCGAGAGTATGGTTACCTGAAGGGAGATGGATCGATTGACGTGACCCATGTGGGACGTCTCCGCACAGGCGATTTGGGATATCTTGACGAAGAGGGGTACCTTTTTATTACTGGCCGCGCTAAGGATTTGATTATCAGGGGTGGTATTAATATTTCACCGATGGAAATTGATCATGTTATCAGCCAATTTCCCGGCATCTCTGCAGTTGCTTCAGTGGGTGTACCGGATGACATCTACGGAGAAGAGGTGGCGGCATTTGTGGTGATTAACAAGGACGTTAGCCCAAGGGTGGACGAAATACTTCACCATTGCCGTACTTATTTAGCGGAGATTAAGGTCCCTAAGTCCATCCATATTATTAACGCTCTACCCAGGAACGAGCGAGGCAAACTCGACCGCAAGGCCCTAAAGGAATTGTGGTTGGAGTTAGATGAATAGTAAAAGGTACCTGACATTACGTTAGATATTGCTTGAAGTTAGTGCTCGCTAACCAAACCTCCTCCATTGGGGGAGGTTTGGGTGGTTCAAGATCCTCGTGGTTCTTTAGCGTCCAGATTTTGATAGACTGTGGACCCAGCCATGCATGCGTGAGCGGGCATTCTCCAAATCCTTGTCAGATAAAAATTTGGTCGGATCTACTTTGTCGACTGCGTAGACCGGCCGAAGGAAGTCTTTTTCATAACCATATGGTACGGTGGCGTCTATGCACATCCCTCCTTCAAACTGGGTGTTGGAGGCGGTCCACTCCCTTTCCCCTGCGGTCATACGTTCCGCCGGCATGAATGTCTGTCCGCGTCCGCCAGGTATGGGATTGAGAATATCTGTCTTTGGGTTAACGCGGGTGGTTAGGTTCCACATGATATCATCCATGTCATAGGGGTCCGTGTCCTCGCTAACGGCGATGCAAAGTCGCATTCCCTGCGAGCAAGACATGATCGCGGTCATGAAGTTACGTTGCCACCCCTCATCTATCTGATTTCGCTTTTTAACTTGGATAATAGCTCCTCCCCAGTCGGTCATGCAGTAGGGTATGACTACGTCTTGGACGATGCCAGGCTGGAGACGATTGCAAAGTTCAAACATGGATGCCTCTCGGACCGTAGTGTCAATATTGTGGTCGTCAAGTGTATGCACACCTAGCGCAAAGATTATCGGCTTAGTTATGGGGTCGCGCATAGTCACCGCAGTAACATGGAAAGTTGGGGCCTTGTAGGCTTTGCCCATATAACCTGCCCACTCAGGGTGAAAGTGATAACGCCCTTGCACACCGGCTTCCTCCGATTCTGCGGTTTCGTAACGCCGGTCCCGGGGATTTACGTAACCTTCCAGAACCACTTCGCAATCAGCGAGGGCCATTGCATCTACAGTACGTGCCTTAACAAGTCGAACAGGCTCTCCCTGCACTGCCCCTGCTATACCAATTTCATCACAGCCCTGGGGCAAAATAGCGTAATCAAATCCTGCGCCCGCCATTAAGGTACAAGAGGGTGGAACCCCAAAGCACATGGTGATAGGGACAGGTTCATCTTCTTTATAATATTTGGAGACGACCTGCCACATATGAGAGCCAGGTGAAATCTGGAAGGTGCCTACATTGCCCCAGCGAAAATTCATGCGGTTGTATCCCAGATCTGTGCCGTCATCGAAGTATTTGCCAGTCACTACCCGGATACCGGAGCCGACTGTAAGTTCAGGCTCGTATTCGGTGTGTCGGATGGGCACCATGTAGTCATTAACGTTTTCAGGTTTTTCGATTACCGTGTGTTGGCTCGGTGCTTCGTCCTGGGGAATTTCTGCAGGTTTCAGAGGATGAGACAGTGCGTAAGCAAGCTTACGTGTGCGATCAGTGCCGTCTTTCCAACCAAACATCTTATCAATGACGTTAATGTCGCCGAATAGGTTGGTGATGACACGGTGGTTTGGTTTTTCGGCAACATTTTCGAACAATATCGGGCAGGAACCATCCAAATGCTTTTGAAGGGCTACTACTTCTAGATCTGGATTGACTTCAATTGTGGTTTCGATGAGGTCACCTTCATCCTGTAACCATTCAATTGTATTGCGCAGATCTTTGACGTTGCCGGTAACACCATCGCTCGAAGAATTTTTGTTTTTCGGGGTTTTAGCGTCCATAATTTTCTCCTATTGCTTCCCCACTTAATTAATTATTCCATCAAACCAGCGGGTCATCCCACAGCGCTAGCCATCGGCAAATGCAAGCAGCAACTTTGGAACGGTTGGCACTTTAGCACCAGGGGTTCCGGTAACAACCTCATTGACTGGAAAAACTACCACTCAAGTAACATAGGCCTTGCCATTGGAACTAGTTTGACGGTTAAAAGTATTATTGATAGTGGTTCTATACTTTTTTTTGCATAAGGCAGTAAAGAGAGCAATGACTTTTTTGAAAGATGAAAATGTATGCCTTAGGCAAATAATACCAATTAGCGTTCTACGTAACAGTCAGTTGAAACGCAAAATAGGGGGAATTGAAATGAAAAAAACTCTTA
>ERZ651768.3014-NODE-3014-length-11439-cov-3.544446_pt1 | contig 11439 bp, 6 predicted proteins | sample MGYA00514754_ERZ651768 | MGnify/ENA metagenome assembly ERZ651768 | reverse complement strand
TTGTCGCTCCCTCGGATATGATGGACGGTCGAGTTGGGGCAATCAGAGGGGCACTCGATAAGGCCGGCCACCAGCAGGTTGCGATTATGTCTTATGCTGCCAAGTATTGTTCCGCCTTCTACGGTCCATTCCGTGAAGCGGTCGACTCGGCACCAACCTTCGGCGATCGCCGTACCCACCAAATGGACCCAGCAAATACCGATGAAGCACTCCGGGAGGTGGGTCTCGACCTAGAAGAAGGCGCTGATATCGTGATGGTCAAGCCTGCCCTGCCCTACCTCGACGTCATCCGGGCAGTTAAACAGGAGTTCTGCTGTCCCACGGCCGCCTACCAAGTGAGCGGGGAATATGCAATGGTCAAGGCCGCTGTGGCCAACGGCTGGTTGGACGAGCCGAGAGTGGTCATGGAAGCTCTCACCTCAATCAGGCGTGCCGGGGCAGATATCATCATCACTTACTTTGCACGATACGCGGCCAGCTTACTGAAGTAACGCGGTGACGGCCCCGTCACCTCTAGAACACCGTGATATCTTCTGCCCATGCCTAGCTCCACCCCTGGCTCATCGCGACGTTTGTTTGCGCGTGCACGACGAGTGCTTCCGGGCGGCGTTAACAGTCCAGTTCGTGCGTTCAAGGCTGTTCAGGGTCAGCCTCCTTTCATCGCTCGAGGTACCGGCGCGCATATAACCGACGTAGACGGTCGTCGCTATGTCGATTACGTCATGTCGTGGGGACCGTTAATCCACGGACACGCCCCCGCCGGTCTTACTAAAGCCCTCGTCACTGCTACGAAACGTGGCACCAGTTTCGGCGCACCGACCGCCCTAGAAGTGCAACTAGCCGAGCGCGTCTGCTCGCTTGTCCCGTCTATAGAACGAGTGCGCTTTGTCAATTCTGGTACTGAGGCAACGATGAGCGCGCTTAGACTTGCGCGTGCAGCGACAAAGAAGGACAAGATTGTTAAGTTTCAGGGCTGTTATCACGGGCATGCGGACCCCTTACTCGTTCAAGCTGGTTCCGGTGCTTTGACGCTGGGTGTTCCGACGAGTCCGGGTGTGACAAAGGCGACTGCAGCAAACACGCTCGTCGCAAATTACAACGATCTCGAGTCGGTTAAACGGCTTTTCAGGATACACCGACGGAAGATTGCCGCGGTGATAATCGAGCCCATTGCCGGGAACATGGGCGTGATTCCACCGCAAAAGGGATTTCTCGAAGAGTTGCGGGAATTGTGCGACCAAAGTGGAGTTCTACTCATCTTTGACGAGGTTATCTCTGGTTTTCGAGTGGCGTTGGGCGGTGCCCAGACCATCTTCGGCGTCAAGCCTGACCTAACTTGCCTCGGAAAGATCATCGGGGGCGGATTACCAGTTGGCGCCTATGGTGGCCGCGCGGACCTCATGGCCCATATCGCGCCCGATGGGCCTGTATATCAGGCGGGCACCTTATCGGGTAATCCGCTGGCGATGACTGCTGGAGCCTGGACACTTTCAAGGTTGTCGGAACGGCTGTATCACCAACTGGCCAAGCTTGGTGCTCAGCTTGCCGAGGGGCTGGCCGAGGTGGCCTCTGAAGCCGGAGTCCCACTGCATGTCAACAGGTTCGGTTCGATGGTGACGCCGTTCTTTACAAACCGGCCCGTCCGTAACTACCGGTCAGCCACCGACGCTAATACAATGCTCTATGGCGTGTTTTTTCGGTCCATGTTGAGACGTGGTGTCTACCCCCCACCGTCACAATTTGAGTCTTGGTTCCTCTCAGCTGCCCACTCAGCACACGATATCGAACGTACTATTGACGCGGCGCGGCTGGCCATGAGAGCTGTCGCGCGTAGCTAGCCAGCCCAGCCAACGTTGAGCAATTTAACTGACCTCACCGGCCAGGCCGCAAAAATGAATCTGGGCACTCAGTCATGATTGAGTTCGTACTCGCGCTGTGCTCGAACCCTCTCATCAGCTTGCGATGCGTCTCGGCGTTTTGCCGCTCTTAAGCCTAGCTGCTTCGTAATTGGGGAATGCACGCTGGACAAGGATGGCAAACGATCGAGATCTTTATTCGCACACCTCGGACAGAGCAGGATAGTGTTCTTTCGAACGAGAACCTCGAACTCATGGCCACAGCCGTTGCAGGAATATTCGTAAATCGGCACTAGGACACCTTCAAGAAATGGTGATACCGCAATACATGAGGGCTAGCCCGCATGTGTAGAGTTATAATTCCACACGATCCGTGACAATAGAACTCACCACGGCACGCTCATCTCAACTGTCAAGCCTAGTTTCGGAGCGATTGCTTCACCTTCTCTAGACTAAGAGGACACTATGACACGTCATGCGTGGTTTTGCTTCCTTCTCACGTTGAGTCTCACCACAACGCCTTTGATTGGCCAAGAAGACAACCGTGTGGCCACCGCAAACTACCAACTGGCAGCCCGTTTTGCTCCGTACAAATTAAACAGGCTTATTTACAGCACCACGGTCACGCCTCGTTGGATCGAGGGGAGTGACCGGTTCTGGTACGAGTGGGAAACCTCAAACGGTAAGTCATTCTATTTGGTGGACCCAGCGCAAAGCACTAAAACAGCCGTCTTCGACAATGACCGAATTGCTGCTGAATTAACCAGGCTGACAAAGGACCCCTGGGACGGACAGCACTTGCCAATTCGGGGAATCACATTTATTGACCAAAACACACTCCAGTTCGAGGTTCAATCATCACAGGATGAAGAGCGTGACGAGGTTGGGAACCGAACCGAGGAAGAGCAGGACCAAGAAGATCAAAACGATAACAACGGTGTCAAAGCCAGTAAGAAGCGGGTCTTCCACTTCGAGTACGACGTGGCCACTAGAACACTTCGGCAACTCGAGAACTGGGAGGGACCAGACAACCACCCGGTGTGGGCTAGCGTATCACCTGATGGCAAGACGGTTGTGTTTGCACGAAACCACAATTTGTACGCGATGACCGGTGAGGCCTACCAACAAATTCTTGAGGCTCGACGCGGGAAGGACGAGGACGAGGCCAACGAAGCTGAAGAGGGGGTCGAGGTAAATGAAACTCAACTCTCAACAGATGGAGAAGAACATTACAGCTACGCCGATCGTGACCGTGGTGATACCGATACGGAGAAGGCGAAGAACAGGGAGGAGCGCAAGCACGCTAGCATCTCGTGGGCCCATGACTCTCGGTACTTTGCGATCGTTCGGCTCGACCAGCGCCAGACAGGCGATCTGTGGGTAATCCACTCCGTGGGAAACAGACGCCCGGAACTCGAAACATATAAGTACGACATGGCCGGTGAAGAGAAGGTCGCGCAGCGTGAAATTCGGATTTATGACCTTGAATTGAAGCGGATGATTACAGTCGGCGCCGACAGGTTCAAGGACCAGCAGGTTGGCATTTGGAACGATCGGGGCTTCGAATATCCCGACAGCGATGAGCCAGAGCGTGATCTCTGGTTATCGGATGCGTCGAGTGAATTGCACTTCTGGCGTCAAAGTCGAGACCGTCACAAGGTCGAAGTTTGCGTTGCTGACACCGTTACGGGAGAGGTGCGCGTTCTGTTCGAAGAGGAGCTTAACACCTACGTGGAAACTCAACCGCTCGAGCGGCTGGCATCCGGTGACTTACTCTGGTGGTCAGAACGCGATGGCTGGGCACATTTGTACCGCTATGGTCAAGATGGTGCGCTCAAGCAGCGATTGACCGAGGGTGCTTGGTCCGTCCGACGAATCGTTGGCATTGACGAGGCTGCGGGTGTTGCCTACGTCATGGCAAACGCCCGCGAGCCCGAGGAGGATCCGTACTACCAGCACCTATACCGAGTAAACCTCGACGGCACTGGAGTCAATCTTCTTAACCCTGGACACTTCGATCACCGAGTCAATATGGGAGAGTCAAATCGATTCTTTGTCGACAACTACTCGCGAGTAAATACGCAACCTAGCACAGCACTCATCAGCGTCGACGGGAAGAGGGTCCTGGACCTAGAAGAGGCTGACTTCTCACAGCTCATGGCTGCTGGATACGAGTTTCCTGAACCCTACAGTGTCAAGGCTGAGGACCGCATCACAGATTTGTACGGAGTCATGTACAAACCGTTTGATTTTGATCCGACGAAAAAATATCCGATTATTGAATATGTCTATCCTGGACCCCAGACGGAATCGGTTTCAAAGTCATTTTCAACTAACCGCTACGAAACAGCGCTTTCACAATTCGGCTTCATCGTGGTGACCGTGGGTAACCGGGGGGGGCACCCGGCTCGCTCGAAGTGGTACCACAACTATGGCTACGGGAACCTTCGTGACTATGGCCTCGCCGACAAAAAAGTCGCGATTGAGCAACTGGTAGACCGACACGAGTTCATCGACCAAGATCGCGTAGGCATTTATGGTCATTCAGGTGGCGGATTCATGTCGACTGCCGCAATGCTCGTGTATCCCGATCTGTTCAAAGTCGCCGTGTCATCGTCCGGTAATCACAACAACGACGTCTACAACAGTTTTTGGTCCGAGAAGCACCACGGCATCGAGGAGGTCTTGGATGAAGACGGTGAAGTGAGCTTCGAGTATGACATCGACAAGAACTCGGATCTTGCACAAAACCTGCAGGGGCACCTACTACTAACCACAGGTGACATCGACAACAATGTCCACCCGGTAGGCACGTTGAGAATGGCAGAAGCGTTAATCAAGGCCAATAAGCGCTTCGATTTCTTCATGTTTCCAGGCCAACGACATAGCTATGGAGACATGGGAGACTACTGGTTCTGGTTACGTGCAGAGTACTTCGTGGAGCACTTACTCGGCGATCTCCACTGGAATCCGGATATCAAGGAATTGAATCTCGTGAGAGATGACGCGCCTGCACCAGCACCACCGCGGACCCCACCGGAGTGAACTACAAGCTCACTCGCCTGCTTCGTTCTGAAGTCATCTCTGGTGAGTTAAGCACCGCTATCACGACAGACGTGAGACGTGAACTCGACACTTCACACACCTCATGACAACACCGGTCTCTAGTGGACGTCATTGCAGACCACACCAAAGACGGAGAGTTGTGGGTGTTATTGGTAAACAAGCCTGGACTTCAACCCAGATGCTATTATCGGAGTTGTGGCTAAGTTGAAGATGCACCGAACGGTCGGAGTAAGAGTCGGTAATGTTCAGGTGGGGGGCGGTGCGCCGGTGGTCGTGCAGTCGATGACGATGACCGACACAGCCGATGCAGCGGCCACCGCAGAACAGTGTGCTGAGTTAGCTAAGGCTGGGTCGGAATTGGTACGAATCACAGTCAACGTCCCCGAAGCAGCCAACGCGGTCCCTGAAATTCGGCAACGCCTCGACGATCAAGGCCTTGTCATACCGCTTGTAGGCGATTTCCATTACAACGGGCATCAACTGTTAATGCGACACCCTGACTGCGCGCGGATACTCAACAAGTTCCGAATCAATCCTGGCAACGTCGGAACCGGCGATCGTCGGGACGAGCAATTCACTACGATCTGCAAGATCGCTCGCGATCACGGAACGCCGATTCGGATTGGAGTAAATGGCGGTTCACTCGACCAAGACCTCGTCACGGCGAAGATGCAAGAGAATACAGACCGCAATCTGGGTCGCTCGTCAGAAGAAATCATCAACGAATGCCTCGTGTTGTCAGCGCTGCAGTCAACCGAGTTGGCGCTCGAGGCCGGGTTGCGCAAAGACCAGATCGTGATCTCTTGTAAGGTCTCACAACCAGATAATCTTATTTCCGTTTACACCGACCTAGCTGCTCGGACTGACCAGCCGCTCCACCTCGGCCTAACCGAGGCTGGCATGGGTATTAAAGGAATGGTCTGGTCCTCGGCGGCGATGGGCATACTGCTCCACCAAGGGATCGGTGACACGATCCGGGTTTCGCTCACGCCGCAGCCCGGGGGCGACCGCCGTAACGAGGTGACAGCGGCCTGCGAATTACTGCAGTCACTCGGGTTGCGGTCCTTTGCCCCAAGCGTCACTGCCTGCCCCGGCTGTGGGCGGACAACGAGCTCCACGTTTCAGGAACTTGCCGAACGAATCCAAGCTTATGTGCGAGATATGATGCCGGAGTGGAAGAAAGAGTACGATGGCGTTGAAGAAATGCGCTTGGCAGTCATGGGCTGCGTCGTTAACGGCCCAGGCGAATCAAAAGCGGCCAACATAGGTATCAGTCTGCCCGGAACTGGTGAAGCACCTCTCTGCCCCGTCTATATTGACGGAATCCACACTACGACACTTAAGGGTAGCTACGAGGAACTAGCTGAAGCCTTCCGTGCGCTGGTTGATGGCTACGTAGCTGAACATTATCCTCGTAAACCTGCTCGGGAATCTGTCTGAGCACCTTCGGACACTCTCCGATGCCGGTCAAGCTCATCGCCATCGACATCGACGGCACACTACTCGACAGCTCGTCCAGACTGCCAGAAAACAATCGGAGCGTGCTGCACGAAGCCGCGGGGCACGGTATCGACATTGTCCTAGTCACCGGACGAAGTTTTCATCATACCCGCGAACTTGCGCTCCAGATGCCCGCACGGACGATACTAATCTTGAACAATGGATCAATCGTCAAGGACCTATCAGGTGCGACCTTAGCTTCTCACAGTCTGCCGGCCGAGACGGCACGGTACATCGTGAAGGAAACACGTTCGGTTCGCGAAGGCGCCGCCGCGATCTTCGATCGGGACGATGCCAGGCAATTTCTTTGCGAGCGGATCGATTGGACGCATCCCGATCGAAAGCCTTACTTCGAGCTACACAACGCATGGATCACACAGGTCTCGTCACTGGCGACCGAGCTAACTGACGACCCATTGCAGCTAGGATTCACAGGCGACGTTAGCAGCATGCGCGAACTCGCGGAGGTTCTTTCGTCCCTTCCGCGGGCTGCTGAGTACTCCCATGCGTTGACTGAGTATCAACTGCGCAACTTTTCCCTACTCGACGTACTTAGTCCGGGCCGCTCAAAAGGACGAACGCTTGCTGAGTGGTCCACTCAACGAGGCCTGACACCCAGCGAAGTGATGGCCGTCGGCGATAACCTCAATGATCGTGAGATGCTAGAGTTCGCTGGCATCCCGGTAGTGATGGGAAACGCCACACCTGAGTTGAAAAGGCCCGGATGGATTCAAACAGACACTAACGATGAAGAAGGGCTAGCCAAAGCCATCATCAAATATGCCTTAAAACGAAACTAGTGGTCGGCTGTTACGCTTCGGTAACAATCGTACTAGTGGTACGTTCTCTCAGTTGCGTGATACGCCTGCCCCACACCAGGAGAAGCAATAGCGACACAACAATCAACCCGGCTGACAAGCCGACCCACAACCCAACCACGCCGTAGCCCAACACGAAGCAGATTGTATAACCGAGGGGTAAACCAAATGCCCAATGACCAGCCAGGTTCAAGAACATCGGTGTTCGGGTATCACCAAGTCCTCGCAAGGCCCCGGTAAGTACTCCCTGCAGTCCATCGAAAATCTGGAAAATTGCAGCTACGAACAGTAGTGTGACCCCGAGGTCGACCACTGTTAAATCGACTGTGAAGAGGCCCATCAGTTGGCTAGGGATAAGCAGAAAAACGAGCGAAGCGCAGGCCATGCAGAGCACTCCTAGCATTACAGCGGTCCATCCCGCTTGATTAGCCCCAAATGTGTCGCGGCGACCCACGGCGTGGCCAACACGCACCGCAGCAGCCGATGCCAGGCCCAGCGGTATCATGAAGGTAAAGCTGGCCATGTTCAGGGTAATTTGGTGAGCTGCAAGCGCTACTGGCACCAGACGTCCAGCCAGCGCGCTAGCGGCCGAGAACACTCCAACTTCCAAGGTGACTTGTATGGCCGCCGGTAACCCAAGCCATAACAGTTGCATTAATCGTGAGCGCTCAATCACCCAGGACACGCGTCTAAGCCCGTAGTCGGTACGAGCATCACGCCAGACCACAACGGAAAGTAAGCCAAGCGCCAAATAGCTCCGTGAAATGAAGGTGGCCCATCCCGCACCGTCTACGCCGAGGGCGGGCGCTCCGAGATTCCCGTGAATCAACATCCAATTGGCCAACACATTCACTAGGTTCGCCGTCAACAGGATAACCATGGTCGGCTTAACCACACCCATCGCCTGGAGGTAACGACGAAAAGCTGTATACAGAAGCAACGGCCAGACACTCCAGGTTACGATTCGCAAATACGGCTCAGTCAGATTCAGCACGGTTAGGTCAAAACCCCAGAGATCGAGACGGGCAATCGCCACCCATGCAACGAAGGTCAGTGGAATGGTGAGTATCACGCTCATAACTAAGCCGTGTACAAACCACCGGTGACATTCATCGCGTTGGCCCGCCCCGAACGACTGGGCAATGAGAGTGTCGAGCCCCAGAAGAACGCCAATCCCAAAGACCGCCAGAGCCATAAACAGCATGGAGCCCACGCCTACTGCACCGATCGCCGATGGCCCAAGTGCCCTGACCATAAGGATGTCAACAGTGCCCATCGTGACCCAACTCATTTCGGCGACGACAACTGGAACAGCGAGATTCAACATCGGGCGGACCTCTCGCCGTAATCCTAACCACCGCTGTATCATCAGGAACGTGGTCCGTGGCGGGGGAAGAATCCAAACAAGATGAAATCAGTCATGGAATATTAATTACGTCGTGCGGAAGGCTGATCTCCACTGCAGTCATCGGCCCAGTGGTGCCGACACAGTCGCCACCGACCATTCATGGTCGGTGTTTGAACACATGGTGGCTGAGGCCGATTTAGGCCGGACGCAAAAGCAAGCCGCCGAATCAGTGAGACCGCAGGGCGCTACGGGGTCGACGAACCGGGCAACGACGGCATTTGATCACCCAACCGTGGCAGCAATTCGTCCCTCATCGCTAGATGGTACACCGCCGCTGCAATTGCAATGGCCGATTTAATGGCATCCTGCTCAATAACACGCTCGTAGGTGTCCAAGCTCGTGTGCCAAGTATAGGTTCCATACTGAATCGGATCCTGGCGCATACCAATCCCCGGGAGTCCCGCCTCGTTGAACGACGTGTGATCTGAACCACCGCGGCGCCGGCTCGTCGTGGCGCCCGCCCCGACCCCACCAAAATCCTCGAACGGCGCCAGCGCAGCCCGCAGCACGTCGGCCGCCCCGCGCGGACCAAACACCGTGGCAGCACGCACCCGGCCTGTACCCGAGTCGATATTGAAATAGCCGCCGAACTTCGCGTGGTCCGGCTTTGGGTCTTCGACCGAGCCAAAGTGCTCCTTGACGTATGCCTGTGAACCAAGCAGCCCCTGCTCTTCGCCACCCCACAACGCCACACGGATCGTTCGCCTCGGCTCAACGCCGACCGCCTGGAGAATGCGAGCCGCCTCCATCATGACTGTAACGCCGATGCCATTATCGGTTGCGCCAGTCGCCGCATGCCACGAGTCGAGGTGCCCACCTAGCATAATCACCTCGTCCGCCTTGTCGGTCCCAGGAATCTCCGCGATCGCGTTGTAGCTAGTTCGCCCTTCCGGATACAGACGATTGACGATGTCGACCTCCAGTTCCACTTTGTCGTCCCGGAGTAGCCGGGCGATCCGCCCGAAATCCTCGTTCCGCATCACCAGCGTGGGCAGCACCTGCTCGACATCGTACGTGCGGTTGCTGAATGCGCGGATCTGCCCATGTTCGCGGCCAGCGTCGTTGACCTGCACCGCCGCGCCCTGCTCCTTCAGAAACTTCGCGACACGTTGCGCGACCTGGCGGCCCGACAGGACGCCGTCATCATCACGAGACGGACCGGCCGGCCGCGCCGGCTGAGTGGCCGGTGTGTTGCTGGGATCATATTGTGCACTCAGCTCTGCCTGTTCACGACGACGCGGTGGTCCGTCGATCGTCACCGGTACAACAGTTGGCTCGCCGACGAGAACAATCTTGCCGGCAACATCGGCCGCCACTCCGTCCAAGTACTCTGCAAACTCCACCTCGGTTGGCCGCTGGGGCAGAATTAATTGATAGACCGCCGACCTGACGGGTCCGCCGGTGCTCGGCGTCCACGCCAGCACCTCAGCCACCAGCGGGTCTTTTATCGGCACTATCAGATGCGCCGTCAGGCGCTCGTTCAGCCACCCCGGATGGCCGAACTCCCACGGCTCTAGGTCCGCGTTCGTCAGACCCCAGGCTTCCATCTGTTCCACTGCCCAACGCGCAGCCGCTTCATGATTCGGCGAACCGGTCAGCCGCGGCCCGTAGACGTCCGTTAGATAGTGCAGCGTGTTCATGATCTGTGAGTTGGTCGTAGCCTCGTGACGAATTTTCCAGTTGAATTCGGTATTGACACGCTCGTCGGACACTTGCGTAGCAGCCGACAAACCGACGGTGACCAGAACAGCGAATAGGGTGAATTTTAACTTGAGAATCATCTACGCCTCGCAGTTATCTCCACGGCATCAGCGCTTCGATCCACGCGATGCGTGCCAAGTCGTTGTAAATGACGGTTACCATTAACATCATCAGCACGACGAAACCGGCCAGCAGCATCTTCTCCTTAACGCGCACGCTGAAATCGCGCCCAGAGACCCCCTCGAGCGCCAAAATGAATATGTGGCCGCCGTCAAGCACCGGAATCGGCAGTAAGTTCAGGATGCCCAGGTTCAGGCTGATCATAGCCATCAGCGTGAACAACGCTATGAACCCGACCTGCGCGGCACCTCCCGAAAGTTGCGCGATGCCTACCGGTCCCATGAGTTGACTCGGCGATGTTTCACGAGTCAACAACCCCCATAATGTTCGAAAGATGAGGCCGGACCATTCGTAATTCCGTTCGAAGCTCATCTGCACAGCCTGAAGCGGTCCCGGCTCAATCGTCCGAAGCTCGTACGGACTCAGGCTGACACCGATCAGCCCGACGTCGCCGCGCAGTGCCGGCGTTACTTCGATTTCTCGTTCTGCGTCAGCGCGCCGCACAGTAAGGGTTAGGGCCACATCCGGGCTCTCGTTGATCCGCTGGATGAACTCCTCGTGAGCCACCGGGTCACCGTCGACTGCCACGATGATGTCTCCCGACTGGATGCCTGCCCGCGTGGCTGGCTCGCCGGGCGCCACGTCACGGATCTGTGGGTGCATCTCTGGCAACACCCCGATGTTACCCACTGCGAACTGTGTCTGGGCGGCTGGTGTCACGTGTAGCGTCACCGATCGTTCGCCCCGCTGGACGACGACGTCCAGCTCGCGCTCGGCCCGTGGCATGACGGCCATGAATAGCGCTTCCCAAGTTGGCACGGAATCACCTGCGACGCTGACAATTAGATCACCGGGCAGGATGCCAGCGGTCTCCGCAGGCGAACCCTCGGTGACAGCACCGACGACCGGGGGTTGCTCCTCGTAAATCGGCACCTCGGCGCCCTGATACAACACGACTGTCATGACAACG
>ERZ651768.3011-NODE-3011-length-11444-cov-8.858626_pt1 | contig 11444 bp, 7 predicted proteins | sample MGYA00514754_ERZ651768 | MGnify/ENA metagenome assembly ERZ651768 | reverse complement strand
ACGCTGCCGCGCAAGTCCCGCTCTGCGGGGCCGCATTTTCTCGGCGGCCAGCACGCGCCGTTTGTCATCGACGGTGACCCGAACCGTAAAGGGTATCGCGTTCGCGATGTTGTGCTGCCCAAGAGCATCAGCGAGGGCAGAGCTAACACAAGGCTCAAGCTGCGCAAGTCGCTCGATCGCATGCTGCGAATCGCCGATGCCGCCGCCGATGATCCGGCAGTGGATTTCGATAGTTTTTACCAGCAGGGCATCGACTTGATTTCATCGCCCGAGGCTCAGGCAGCGTTCGATGTAGAAAAGGAACCGGCAAAAGTTCGCGATCGATACGGCCGAAACGACTTCGGCCAACGCCTGCTGCTGGCGCGCCGGTTGACCGGAGTCGGTGTGTCATTCGTCACGGTTTACAACGGTGGCTGGGATCATCACAGCAAGATATTCGAGGATGGATTCAAAAAGAAAATCACAATGGTTGACACCGGGATCTCAGCACTGATCAACGATCTTTACGGTCGCGGTCAACTTGACAACACGCTCGTGTTAATGCTCGGGGAATTCGGCCGCACCCCAAAGATCAATAAAGATGGAGGACGCGACCACTGGCCGCATGCAATGTCTGTGCTCGTTGCCGGGGCCGGCGTGCCGCCAGGTCAGATCATCGGCTCGACTGACGTGAAAGGTTATTACGCCGCCGAAAACATTTACTCACCCGAGGATTTTGCCTGCTCGCTTTACACCAAGATGGGGATTGATCCCCACAAGATACTTCACACCAACACTGGACGCCCACTGCCCATCGTCAACGGCGGCGCGCCAATCAAGGAGTTGTTCGGGTGAGGCGACTTCGTTTCGTTGCAGCGCTGGCTGCGGGTTTCTGTTTTTTTTCCACTTGGCCAAGCGGCCTTGCCAAGTCGCCTGCTGTCACCAGCATCTTTCCCGCTGGCGGAAAACTGGGTTCGACCTTTGAACTTACGACAGCCGAAGCCCCCGCCCCTTGGCCAGGCGCCGTATGGACGAGCCATCCCGGAATCAAGCTCGAGCCGATCAAGGACAAAAAGGGCGTCTACAAAACCACCATTACCGCCGACACGCCGGTCGGGCCGCACTTGGTTCGGTTTTATAACATCGACGGTTCTTCGCAGCCTCGGATATTCTTCGTAGGCTTGGCGGATGAGACCGCCGAGGTTGAGCCGAACGACAAACTTGATGTAGGACAGTTCCTCGAAAAAACGCCGGTTGTCGTCAACGGTCGCCTCGACAAAAGCGGCGACGTCGATGCGTTTACGTTTCGTGCCAACAAAGGCGACTGGGTTGTGGCGCAGTGCTACGCCTATTCGCTCGACTCTCCGGTCGATGCGTTTCTACATCTCCACGACGAAAACGGCAGCAAGGTAGCCTTCGCGCCGGACACCCAAAATCTGGATCCGCTGCTGGCCTGGCAGGCCACGAAGACCGGTACGTACGCACTGACATTCGCTGGCTTGGTTTTTCCATTCAACGCCTCCGCACGATTCCACGGTAGTGCGCACACGGTATACCGGATGACGATCAGCACCGGGCCGTTTGCGCGGAACACCTATCCGCTCGGTGTTGAGCGTGGCGGCAAAACGCCAGTACATCTCGTCGGCTGGGGGTTTGAAAAACACCAGCCTGCTAGGGCGGCGGTGGTGGTGGCAACGAATGCCGGCAGCACCACCTGGGTCGGGGCCAACAGCTTGGCTGCGCCTGTTCCCGTGGTCGTCGGCCGTCTGCCAGGCCACCGTGAAACAGAGCCGAACAACTCCAACGACTCCGCGCTCACCCTCGCTTGGCCAAGCGCGATTCACGGGCGCATCAGCCAAGCCGACGATGAGGATCGTTTCGGCTTCGAAGCAGGGAAGGGCGAAAAGTTGCGCCTGCGGTTGCGGGCGTCAGAGTTCAACTCCGCGCTCGACCCCGTGTTGTGCATAGAGGACGCCAACGGCAAGCAACTCGCCCGGGACGACGATTCCGGCGAACGTCAGGACGCCATGCTCAATTGGACTGTCCCAGCGGACGGGACATATCACCTTGCTGTCAGCGACCTCATCCGCTCCGGAAGTAATGCTCATTTTTACAGGCTGGAAATCGACCGGGTCACGCCGCGCCTCAACGCAAGCTTCACGCCGGATCGACTCGTATTGGAGGCCGGCAAAAGCGCAGAGGCGACCGTGACAATCGGCTTTGCCGACGGCTACAAGGGAACACCTGCAGTCGTGGTGCAGGGTTTGCCCGAGGGTGTCAGCACACAGATTCCGGCAACCGAAAAGGGTGGGGCGGTGAAGGTCAAATTTGTGGCAGCAGAGTCGGCCAAGCCGGCGAACGTCCCTGTGACCCTGCTCGTCATTGAGCCTGGAACGGCGACGAGTCACAAGGCAACTACGCCCATAGGCATGGACAAAGCCGGTGGCGAGCGGTTGATCAACTCGATCGACCATCTGTGGCTAACAATAAAGCCCAAGCCCAAGCCAAAATCGGAACCTAAAAAGGAGCAGAAAAAGTAACTTGAATTAGAGCCGAATTCTTTTTCGTTGAAATGAGTCGCCGAACCACTACGATCACCGCTGCCGGGTTCGGGATGTAGCGTAGCCTGGTTAGCGCGCCTGACTGGGGGTCAGGAGGTCGCGAGTTCGAATCTCGCCATCCCGACCATTACTTTCTTCACTTCCACCTTTATCCATTGAACGAACACGGCCTCGTTTTGCGAGGTCGCACCGACAGTCGTTGACACGCATTGACACCGCTTGACCGTGAACTGGCATTGGGTTCTTATTGGGTTGCCATGAAACAAATACTAATCACAACAGTAGCAGCCGTGGTGTTGGTTGGGTGTGGGAAGCCGCAGGAGTCGTCTACTCCAGAAGTACAACTCGCCGAACCTGTTGCTGAATTATCAGCGCAGCAGTCGATTCTCCCAGAAGCACAACCCGCTGAAGCTGTTGCTGAAGTGCAGCCGAAACAGTCAACCCCTCCAGCAGAGGTTGAACTCGCTAAACCGGTTGCCGAAGTCATAAAACAAGAACCGTCGACAGCCAAAGCACCAGACATCTCAATCACACAAGCTGCCGAAACAGGAAACATCGAAGCCATCAAGCAGCACTTAGCTGCTGGTGCAGATGTGAACACGATGACTGCTTCTTTGCATCGTGCGGCTTACAACAAGCACCAGGAAATCATCGAACTTCTTATCACCAACGGCGTGGATGTGAATGCGAAGAATGATGCAGCAGAGACTCCTTTGCATCTTGCGACAACCAAGGAAATTGCCGAATTGCTAATCGCCAATGGTGCAGATGTGAATGCGACGACTAATAGGGGCACAACACCGCTAGATTGGGCTGCTAATGATGAAATCGCCAACCTCATCCGCCAACACGGCGGTAAAAGCGGGAAGTAGAATTCAAAGCTGAGGGGAACTAAACCAAACCACTTTACCACCTGAATGCGAACGGGTTCCAAGCGGATTTGCTCTGCCGGTTACCCACCATCTTGCCACCTCCAGCAGGCTCCAAAGAAAACCAAGCACCGGCCTATGTTGACCGGTGACGGCGTTTCTGGTGGCTGGGTAGTGTGGCATCGAAATCGACGAAACTGATTCTGCTGGCGCTTGGCCAAGCACTATGGCAATCTTCACCTGCAGTGAGACCCATTACTATTTTGATTGTTGCAACTCTTATCACGGGTTGCTGCACTACACCCAAACAAGCCGGCTCAATTAGTCTCTTCGATGGCAAATCGTTCAGTGGCTGGGAAGGCAACAAGGAGTTCTTTAGAATTGAAGATGGATCGATCATCGCTGGGCACCTCAACAAAAAAATTCCGAATAACGAATTTCTCTGCACGACGGACGAATACGCGAATTTTGAGCTTCGGTTGAAATTCAAAGTTGTCGGTTCGCCCAATGCTAACGCGGGTATACAGTTTCGAACCAAGCGGATTCCCAATCACCATGAGGTGATCGGTTTTCAAGCGGATATAGGGCAAAATTTTTGGGGTGCGCTTTATGACGAGTCACGCCGCCGCAAAGTACTCGCTGGCCCGGCAGCAGAAGACATACCCCAAATCGCCAATTTTAAGGGGTGGAATAACTATCGCATCAGCGCTCGTGAGAACCACATCCAGTTGTTCCTCAACGACCATAAGACTGTTGATTACATGGAGGAAGACCCGAATATTGCCAAGAGCGGTATAATTGCACTGCAGGTACACGGGGGCCCGGCCTGCGAAATCTGGTACAAGGACATAGAGATCACCCGGTATCCCAATTATTAACCAGTCGCTTGACTCCACTTAGTTCGAAATAAAACAGCTTGTAATCAGTTAGCCTCGGCAGTTTTTTAAATGCCTTCATGCAAGTGGCGTTTGTAACCTGTTTGAAAGTTCCTGAATCCCGTTGATAGAGTCATAATGAGGCATCTTATAGGGCGATGTTAAGGACCATAATGCTGAACGAGGGGCAGTGTTGGTTGTGGGTTCGAATCTCGCCATCCAGATCGTTTTCTCACAAAATACAGTACTAATTCTTTCGTGAACGCAGAGCGCATTGAGCATTTTCGTAAACGTCTCCAGAACTTGGCCGAGGAGATCAACGTTGATCTCGCCGCAAACAGAGATGATGCCGGCATCGTGGAATTGGACACATCCATTGGTCGGCTCTCCCGCATGGATGCCATGCAAAACCAGCAAATGGCTCTCGAGTTGCGCCGGCGCAGGGAGAACCAGTTGTTGCGGATCAAAAATGCATTAAAACGGATGGACAAGGGGCAGTACGGGAGGTGCGGCAAATGCAAAAGATCAATTAACGAGGAACGGCTCGAAGTTTTTCCTGATGCCGTGATGTGCGTTTTATGTTCGTAACGGGCAATTTGAGATAAGGCATTCCAAAGCCTCAACTTTTCTTACTTCTGCGTTGACGGTGGCGGGGGTGGTGTTGGAGAGTCGCCACGTGAACAAGCTTTATTTGACCCTGTTGTCTTCTATCATATTCACCAGCGCACTCGTCGCGGAGGACAAGGCTTACAAATCCATTTTTGACGGCAAGACGCTCAAGGGGTGGACCCAGCGCAATGGCACCGCGACCTATCGTATTGAGAATGAGGTCATCATCGGCAAGACCATGGAGGGCAGCCCGAACTCGTTTCTATGCTCCGACAGGGAGTACGGCAACTTTGACCTGAGATTCGATGTGAAGGTGGATGAGGGGCTGAACTCCGGCGTGCAGATTCGTTCCCAGACGCGAGGCGGCTTCAAGGGTCGCGTGAATGGGCCGCAGGTGGAGATCGAGTCGAGCGGAAAAAAAGGAGCCGAGGCCGGTTATATTTACGGTGAGGCAGCCGGTGGCTGGATGACGCCCAAGGCCAAGCTCATCCCGCACAAACATTTCAAGGATGGTAAGTGGAATAGTTACCGTGTGCTTGCCAAGGATGCGCACATCAAGGTTTGGATCAACGACAACCTGATTTCAGATCTGACCCACGAGGAGAAATTCAAAAGCCACCCAAAGGGCTTCATCGGTCTGCAAGTCCACGGCATCGGTAAAATAAAAGGCCCCTTCGAAGTCCGCTGGCGCAACCTGAAACTCAAGGAACTCGACTAACCTTGACTCGTATCTCTTACCCTCCCGAATTGTCCGCCATGTCTTGCGGGGGAGGGTTGTGATTCGCTGTCCTGCTTGACCCAATCCTGTGACGACGTCATGAATTGCGCATGGCACGGGTATTCTTTCTGGCTGCGAATTTGTGTTTTACGCTTGCGTTCCATGCGGCTGAGGCGGTGTTGCATTCCTTCGAGCGTCAAACCCTTTCTGCTGAATACTTCTGCGAAGGCGCGGGCTTTGGCGATGTGTCGCACGACGGTAAACCGGATATTGTTGCGGGGCCGTACTGGTACGCGGGGCCGGATTTCAAGGCGAGGCAGGAGATTTATCCGCCCAAAGCGCAGAACCGCAATCGCTATGCGGACAATTTCTTCTCCTTTGTGTACGATTTCAACGGCGATGGCTGGGGAGATGTATTGCGGATTGGTTTTCCCGGTACACCGGCTTTGGTGTTTGAAAATCCAAAGACGGCTAAGGGGCACTGGGCGCGCCATCAGGTTTTTGACTGGGTGAGCAATGAATCGCCGACGTTGACTAATCTCGTGGGCGACGCGCGGCCGGAGTTGGTTTGCACCAAGCGCGGGCAGTTTGGGTACGTGACGGTGGATTGGGAAAATCCGCTGAAGGAGTGGACCTTTCGCGCTGTGTCGGGCGTGATTGCCTCGCAGAAGTTCGGGCACGGCTTGGGTGTGGGGGATGTGAATCGCGACGGGCGGCGCGACATCATTCACAAGGACGGCTGGTTTGAGCAGCCGGCGTCGGACAAGGAGGCGTGGAAGGCGCGCAAGTTTACGTTCACCCCGCGCGGCGGCGCGCAGATGTTTGCGTACGACGTGGACGGCGATGGCGACAACGACATAATCACCAGCCTCGCCGCGCATGAGTTTGGCTTGGGATGGTTCGAGCAAGTGAAGGCCGAGGGGGGCGGCATCACGTTCAAAAAACATCTCATCACGGGCATCACGCCGCGCGAGAACAAATACGGCGTCGTCTTCAGCGAACTGCACGCGACCGGCCTGCACGACATGGACGGCGACGGGCTTAAAGATATCGTTACCGGCAAGACCTACTGGTCGCATCACAAACAATCGCCGCAATGGGACGCGGGCGCGGTGGTGTATTGGTTCAAGCTGGTGCGGGCGAAGGACGGTATCGATTTTGTGCCGTGGCGAGCCGACACCGACTCCGGCCTTGGCCGGCAGGTGTCCATCGGCGACGTGACGGGAGACGGGCTGCCGGACATCGTGTCCGCGGGCATGAAGGGCACGCACGTACTGCGGCACCACGCCCGCAAGGTCAGCGCCACCGAATATGCCAAGGCGCAGCCGCAGGAATACGTGCCAGCGTCCTTGCCCAAGGGCGTATTGCCTAAGGGCAAGAATGGTCAGGCGCTGAATCTCGATTTTGAAGAAGGCACACTTGAAGACTGGACGGCCAAAGGCAAAGCCTTCGCCGGCCAACCCATCAAAGGCGAGATTTCTCTCAATCGCAAATTCGGCGAAGGCAAGACAGCCAAGCCTCAGGGAAAATTTTGGCTGGGTGGTTTTGAGAAGCTCTTTGATGCGCCAACCGGCACGCTGACCTCGGCGGCGTTCCAGGTGACGCATCCGTTCGCGGCGTTTCGCATTGGCGGCGGCAGTCATGCGGAGACTCGCGTGGAACTGGCAGGAGCGGACACGGGCGCGGTGTTTTTCAAAATCAGCGGGCGCGACAGTGAGACGATGCGGCCGACGGTGATCGACCTGCGCGCGCACTCGGGTAAGCAGATTTACATCCGCATCATCGACGAGCACACTGGCGGCTGGGGTCACGTGAATTTTGATGACTTCCGCTTTTACGCCAAGCGTCCGCGCTTCGCCAATGCCGTGCAGCCGCCCGCGCCGCAGGCGTATGAAAAGCCGCTGCTCGAGGGAGCCACCGCCGAGGCCGCGGCCAAGGCGATGAAGCTGCCGCCGGGCTTCCGCGTCATCGCCGCCGCCGCCGAGCCGGACGTGATGCAGCCCATCGCCTTCACGCTCGACCATCGCGGCCGCATGTGGGTGGCCGAGGCGTACAGTTATCCGCACCGCCAACCCGACGACAAGGCGCGCGACCGCATCCTCATTCTCGAGGACACCAACGGCGACCACAAGTTTGATAAACGCAAGGTTTTCATCGAGGGGCTCAACCTCGTGAGCGGGCTGGAGGTCGGCTTCGGCGGCGTGTGGGTCGGTGCCGCGCCGTATCTGATGTTCATCCCCGATCGCAATGGCGACGACAAGCCCGACGGCAAGCCGCAAATCCTGCTAGACGGCTGGGGCTATCAGGACACGCACGAGACCATGAACAGTTTTATTTGGGGTCCCGACGGCTGGCTCTACGGCTGCCACGGCGTGTTCACGCACAGCAAGGTTGGCAAACCTGGCACCCTCGATGCCGAGCGCATCCCCTTCAACGCCGGCGTGTGGCGCTACCATCCCACGAGGCACATTTTCGAGGCCTTTGCGCAGGGCACAAGCAACCCGTGGGGTGTTGACTTCAACGCGCACGGCCAATGCCTCATCGAGGCCTGCGTCATCCCGCATTTTTTCCACATGATACAAGGCGGCCGCTACCAACGGCAGGGCGGCCAGCATTTCAACCCGCACACCTACGACGACATCAAAACCATCGCCGACCATTTGCACTATGCCGGCAACATCCGCGACCACGCGCACTGGGGCAAAACTCCCGGCGTGCCTAGCGCCACCGCCGCGGCCGGCGGCGGCCACGCCCACGCGGGCCTAATGATTTACCTCGGAGACAGTTGGCCGGCCAAGTACCGCGGTGCTGCCTTCATGAACAACATCCATGGCGCACGCATCAACATGGACACCCTCAAGCCGCGCGGCAGCGGCTACGTCGCCAGCCACGGCGCGGACTTTGTGCAGTTCAACGACCGCTGGAGCCAAATCATCAACCTTCGCTACGACCAGGACGGCAGCGTGTACCTCATCGACTGGTACGACAAAAACCAATGCCACCGAAACGACCCCGACACCCACGACCGCTCCAACGGCCGCGTGTACAAGATTGTTTATAACAACGAAAAACATACCAAAGTCGACCTGGCTAAGCTCACCCCCGCCGCCCTCGCCAAGCTGCAGGCCCACCCCAACGAATGGCAGGCTCGCCACGCCCGCCGCGCCCTGCAGGAGCGCTTGGCCAAGCAGTCCCGAAGCAAGGACTTTGGTAAGGCCGATGCCATCCTGAAAACTCAACTCGCCAAGGGAACAACCACCGCTCTCCGCCTCCGTGCCCTCTGGACCCTCCACGCCATCAGTGGCCTGGACGAGGCCGACCTAATCACCTTGCTGAAGGACCGCGACGCGATTCTGCGCGGCTGGGCCGTCCAGTTGCTGTGCGAAAACGAAAAGCCATCGGTCGCCGCGCGCGGTGAATTCGCGCGAATGGCCCGCGAGGACAAATCCCCCATCGTTCGCATGTACCTCGCCAGCGGCATGACCCGCACCCCCATTGCCCAGCGCACCGAAGTGCTCACCGGCCTCCTGTCCCACGCCGAGGACATCACTGACCCCAACCTCCCGAACCTCTACTGGTACGCCACCGAGCCCATAATCACCGCCAACAAAACCGCCGGCATCCAGTTGCTCGCCAAGACCAAAATCCCGAAGGTGCGCCAGTTCATCACCCGCCGCATGGCAACGAGCGTGGGTTCAAAAAAGGAATTGCCATGAAACGACTGTTGTTCGTTTTGCTCGCGCTCACGCTGTGGCTGCCAACTTCAACGCGCGCGCAGGATGCGGAGGCGCTGGGGGCGTTGGTGGGGGTTTTGAAGGAATCGGATGACTCCGAATTCCAACTGGATATTCTCAGGGGTATCGCTGCGGCATTGAAGGGGCAGCGGAACCTCAAGCCGCCGAAGGGTTGGGATGCCGTGGCGGCCCGACTAGGAAGGGACCAGAATGAGGAGGTACGCCAACTGGCCCGATCACTCTCGCTGACATTCGGGAGTAAGTTGGCATTGACGACGTTGCGGATGGTGGTGGGGGATGACAAATCGCCTCTGGCCGAAAGGCGTGAGGCGTTGTCAGCGTTGGTATCAGCGCGCGATATCCATTTGCCGGTGGTGTTGCGAAGCCTTTTGCAGGAACCGGCGCTGCGGCGGGAGGCGTTGCGGGGACTGGGGGCGTTTGAGGACGCGAAGACGCCGCCGGCGATTCTTGAAATTTTTGAGGAGCTCGATACAGCAGGCAAACGTGACGCGCTGACGACGCTCGCCTCGCGCGTGAGTTTCGCCAACTCGTTGATGGCGGCGGTGGGGGCCGGGACGGTGAAGGCGAATGAGTTGCCGGCGGACATCGTGCGGCAGCTGCGCGCGCATAGGGTGAAGAGCATTAACGCGCAACTCGACCAGGTCTGGGGCGTGAGCCGGTCCACGCCAGCGGCGAAGCTGGCGGAGATTGCGCGGTACAAAAAGCTGCTCATGGCGGATGCTGCCAAGCCCGCGGATTTGTCGCGTGGCCGCATGTTGTTCAATCGTGCCTGCGTACAGTGCCACAAGCTCTACGGCGAAGGCGGAGAGATCGGGCCGGACATCACGGGGTCCAACCGCAACAACCTCGATTATCTGCTCACCAACATCCTGGATCCCAACGCGGAGATTCCGAACGACTATCGCACGACGATTTTACGCACGAAAGACAACCGCGTTTTGGTGGGCGTCATTCGGCGCAGCGAGGGCCAATCGGTCACCATCGCCACGCCGGCCGAGGTGGTGACCCTGGCCAAGTCCGACGTGGCGGCCATCGAGCCGCAGAATTTTTCCATGATGCCCGAGGGACTGGTGCTGGCGCTAATGGAGGACGAGTTATGCGACTTGGTTGCTTACCTGCGAGGCAGCCGTCAGGCGCCGTTGTCGAAGAAAGAAAAATAGTTAAGCCGTCTGCATCTGCAGTTTTTCGGTGAGAAAGATTTCGAGCTTCGCGGTGTCGGCGGCGAAGCGGCGAATGCCCTCGGCCAGTTTCTCGGTGGCGCAGGCGTCCTCGTTCATTTCCCACCTAAAGGTTTTTTCGTCGAGGCTGATTTTTTTGCAGTCGCATTGCTTGGCGGTTTCCACGGCGAGCTTGCGTGGAAGGTCGCCCTCGGTTTCCTGCAGTTCCTCCAGCAGCTTGGGGCTGATAGTTAAGAGATCGCAGCCGGCCAGCTCGGTGATTTCGCCTGTGTTACGGAAGCTGGCGCCCATGACTTCAGTGGGGTAGTCGAATTTCTTGTAGTGGTTGTAAATGCGGGTGACGGATTGCACGCCGGGATCCTCGGCGGGGGCGAAGTCGCTGCCGACCTTTGCCTTGTGCCAGTCCATAATACGGCCGACGAAGGGCGAGATGAGTGTGACGCCCGCCTCGGCGCAGGCGACGGCTTGGTGGAAGGAAAACAGCAGCGTGAGGTTGCAGTGGATCCCTTCCTTTTCCAATTCCTCGGCGGCGTGGATACCCTCCCATGTGGAGGCAATCTTGATGAGGATGCGTTTGCGGTCGATGCCGTTCTTCTCGTAACGCGCGATGAAGGCTCGGGCCTTGGCGAGGGTGGCCTGGGTGTCGAAGCTCAACCGCGCATCGGCCTCAGTGCTCACGCGCCCGGGGACAATTTTTAAAATCTCAAGTCCGAAGAACACCGCGAGTTTGTCCAGCGCCACGGCCATCAGATCGCCATCCGCGGTCTCCTCTCTCGCCTCGGTGAGAACCTTATCCACAAGTTTTTCGTACTCGGGCATCTGCGCAGCCTTGAGAATGAGGCTGGGATTGGTAGTGGCGTCCTGGGGAGTGTATTCGCGGATGGACTCAAAATCGCCGGT
>ERZ651768.3010-NODE-3010-length-11446-cov-7.159645_pt1 | contig 11446 bp, 9 predicted proteins | sample MGYA00514754_ERZ651768 | MGnify/ENA metagenome assembly ERZ651768 | reverse complement strand
ATAAATGGCAGAAAAATTCACTCTCTGCTTAGGAATGCTGAAATGCAGATGGGACAGCACCAAATTCGATGGAATGCCGGCGAATTTGGGAGCGGGTTATATTTTATACAACTCCTGACGAGTGAAAACATTTATACTCAAAAATTAATACTATTGAAATAAACTATTTCATATATCCGTTTTCTTTAAAAAATTCTTCATCCCAATCTTTAACAGTTCCATAATGTGTATTATTATCCATCATTACTGGAGATTAAAATTCCAGAAAGATTCGAAGGGCAAGAATGGTATCCGCGGGACCCTATCTTTATAAAATACAAGCAAGTGAATTCAGGCAGACCAGGAAGAGGGTATTGATAAAATTTTTCTACTTTTCATGTGATTAAGGTTTTTATTTATTGCCAGTGGAAGGCAAATTCATTTTAGTTCATGAAGCAATTATAATTCTTTTCCACGGATCAATAAAGCACAATACAAGTGAAAAACTGCTGAAAGGACCATGACTCAAAACCCTGACTTTTCATTCACTGCCCTGATGTTCATACCTTCCGATTCTGACCGTCAGCAGCAGGTTAAAACCAATATTTGGGATAAATTACTTTCCGGTGGTGCCGGGAGCCAGCTTCAATGGACTGGCGCAGGAAATCCCGAACACACTCCAAAATGGTTCACCGGGCAATGGATCCCTTTTGCAAATGATGATGACTTAGCCGGTGTCCTGGCAAAAGCCTTTTCAAGCTGTAAAACCACCCATTTGCTGTTTATCAATAATTATAATCTTGTCATGACAATAAATCAGTCGGTCCTGGATCTGATTCAGCTATCCTTGAAAAGGTCACCCAATGCCGGGCTGGTATACGGAGATTATGACCTCATTGGCAATTCTGGCATTACTCCCGTCCGTCTGCTGAAACACCATACCGGCCGAGTGCGGGATAACCAGGATTACGGCAGGTTATTCTGTTTTAACGTTTCTGCCATACAAAAAGCAGGAGGTGTGAATCGCGGCTTGCGGTTTCACCCTTTGTACGACCTGTTATTGAAGATATCCGAACAAAACGAACTGGTGCATATCGCCAACAAATTCCTGGGCAGTCTGTATTCAGTGGCAGCTCCTAAACAGGATGTCAACGTATTTGACTATCTTATGGAAGAAAAGGGCAGCCAGCTGGAAGCAGAAGAAATTGCAACTGAACACCTGCAGCGAATCGGAGCTTATCTGGCACCCGGGGATTATTTTCAGAAAAGACCCCAGCCCATGCACAATCCGGACCTGAAAGCATCCATCATCATTCCGGTGAATCAACGACCTGAGTTTATTGGCACTGCTTTGGAAAGCTGTCTGCAGCAGACGGAACAGGATATTGAGGTTATCGTAGTTGTGAATGGAGGAGCAGAGGATTCCACAATACCAGAGATAAAGCGATATCAACAGGGTGGTGACAAATACCGGGAAAACGCTCCCCGGGTGCAGTTTATTGTGGTGGATATCAACAATATTGGGTTTTGTATCAATACTGGCGTGGATGCAGCCCGGGGTGAGTATTATGTTCAATTGGATTCGGATGATCGTTTAAAACCGCAAGCGGTGGCAGACATTATAAATGTTTTTGAAGCAGATTCAGACACGGGAATGGTTATCGGCAGTTATGATGTGTGGGAAAAACAGGACGATGGCTCTTTGGTCCGCAAAGCAGAAATACCCACCGTCACCCATGATGAATGGACACCAGAAAATGGCAGAAACAACCTGCTACGGATTGGGGGGGCCGGTGCGCCCCGCGCTATTGCCATTCAGGTGATTAAGAACATTGGGTATTTCAGCATGAACGAAGATCCCTACAGCCGCAATTACGCCGAAGACTACGAACTAGTGCTGCGCATCAGTGAAAAATACCGCATTGGCAGGATTTATCATGCCATTTATGACGTGATTCGCCACCCCGGTGGAACGGATCACAGTATTGACCAGGAAACCATAGATCGTAATGATGAGGCCAAAGACTGGATGAGAAAAGCCGCCATTGAGCGACGGATAAAACTCAATCTAGGCTAATTGATTTTGAAATACAAAATACAATTGATCGGGCTGGATGGGGGAGCATCTAAAATACGCGCCTGGATAGTAGAACCCGGCTCTGATGGTTTTAAGCTTCAGGGACAAGCCATTGAGAAACAATACGCCAGCCATCCCGATTTTGACCGTGAGTTCGCTCCCATACCGATTCCCCAGCAACTGGCGGAAATGAAGGGCGATCCTATCCCGGTTTCCAGTCAGGAAAAACAGCAGGGCCAGGCTATTTTGGAAACGATACTTGAAGCTGTTTTGGAAATCACTTCCGGACAAAGGGGCCCCTGGATCATCGGCCTCGGATTCCCTGGCCTAAAAACCAGCGATAAAAAAGGAATTGCTGCCTTAGTCAACGGCCCCCGGATGCCGACCCTTGCCTGCGATATTGAGCTCGAGCTGAAAAAAAATCAGATTGACCTGGCAACTCCCATCCATGCACTGGGAAGTGACGCCGATTATTGCGGCCTGGGAGAAGAAAAAGGTAAGGATGGGCATTTTACAGGTGTAAAAAATGCTTACTACCTGGGTGGAGGAACCGGAGTGGCGGATGCCCTGAAACTGCACGGCCAGGTCCTGCCCTTTGACCAGATAAAAGACTGGATGGCTAAAACATGGGAATTAACATCAAACGGATTATCCTTCGAAAAAGTTTTATCTGCCAGGGGTATCCAGCAGCAATATGCGCGTGAGACGAAGACCCCCATCCGCGAATTAACCAACCAGAATTTCTTTATCTCCCGGATCCTGGAAAAAGCACAGGCTGGTGAACCGGAAGCATTGAACGTATGTGCGCTGGTGGGTAAGAATTTAGGTTTGTTACTATTTGAAAGGCTGGAAACCATTTTCTGCGGCTGGCAGAATCGCTTTCAATTCATCAACCCTAACCGTCCCCTGCTACAGTTCCGCCATGAATATCAGGGAACTTTCCTAGAACGATTTGTGATCGGACAAAGGCTGGGAACCGCTCTGGCGGACGATGAGAATTCCCGCTGCATCCGGGATAAAATGGTATTAACATTTGATCATCTTATTGAGCACAGTACCCATAGAGAACTGGCAGAAAACTACACCTTGCGGATGGAGAAACTGTTAACCACATCTTCTCTCAGAGATGCACCCGTCCTGGGTGCGGCAATTGATGCGTGGACAAACTATAGGAGCCAAACTCATGCTTATTAAGGGCAATATTCCTCACTCAGAACCGACTGTTTCTATTGGTTTGGTACTGCCGGGGGACAGCCAAACTGAACTGCAGTTGTTCATTTCAAATCTCAACGCTTTCAAATTTATTTTTGACGGTACTCCTGCAGAAATTACAGAAACAGATCTAACCATACGGGTTCAAAATAATGAACTTGCCGTCAATGGACACCAGGTTTCAGAAATGTGGTGTATTTCTCTGTCTGCTGAAAAGGACGATTATATTCAATTGAACCCCATCCGGGCCGGGAGAGGTTTCCACTGGGGAAAAAATATCAAAATAAAGGTTCTGGGAGATGTGCAAATTTCATTAAAAGACGGACAGCTTTTTGTGGTTAATCAAGTTACACTGGAAAAATATATCATGTGCGTAGCCACCTCCGAGATGAGTGCTAACTGTCCTCCTGCGTTGTTGGAAGCACAAACAATCGCGGCCCGGTCCTGGCTACTGGCTGCTGAAGAACAAAAACATAAAGACCTGGGCCTGGATGCCTGTAATGACGATTGCTGCCAGAGGTATCAAGGTGTAAATAATTTGACAGAATCTGCACTGGCGGCAGGGCAATCTACCCACGGGAAGGTCTTAATATATTATCATCAGATCTGTGATGCCCGATATTCAAAATCTTGCGGGGGAATCACAGAGAATAACGAGAATGTCTGGTCCGAAGAGCCAAAGCCCTATCTTCGTTCCATACAGGATTCTGAAGGGATTCCGCCGCCCATGCTGCACAATTCAATTGGTCGAAAATCTTGGTTCCTGTCAAATCCTGCCTGCTTTTGCAGTCCGGATTATGTCCCGGAAGATGAACTGGCTGCTTACCTCGGCAATGTTGATGAAAAAGGAAATTATTTCCGCTGGAGCGTTTCCCTCACCCAGCAGGAACTTTTGGAATCAGTAAACCATAAGACAGGAAGTGATTTTGAGTATATTCATTCCTTGATACCCCTGCAGCGGGGTAGTTCCGGAAGAATAATTCGCTTGAGCATTGATGGCACCATTAATAATCAAAATTCTACCATAGCCGTGGAAACCGAATACGAGATTCGACATGTTTTACACCCGGACTTTCTGTTCAGCTCAGCCTTCATTATTCAAACTGATTTTGGTGATGGGTCTCATCCAACACATTTTCATTTGAAAGGTGCCGGCTGGGGTCATGGCGTGGGGCTATGCCAAATCGGAGCATTGGGAATGGCCTTGGCAGGTAAAAGTTCTGGCGATATTTTAAACCACTATTTTCGATCTACGGAACTCCTAAAACTCTATGACTGATACCATCAGCCTGCATTGGGCAGATTGGGCTATTATTCTGGCCTATATTGGATTTTCTTTGGGCGTGGGCATATATTTCTCCAAGAGAGCAGCTGCCAGCACGGAAGAATATTTTCTTTCGGGACGTTCCCTGCCCTGGTGGATTGTTGGCACCTCCATGGTAGCCACCACTTTTGCTGCGGATACTCCTCTGGCAATTACAGAATTTGTTCGCGGCCCTGGGATTTGGCAAAACTGGTTCTGGTGGAATCTACTTATGGGATCCCTTTTGGGGGTTTTTCTTTTTTCGAGGCTCTGGCGCAGGGCGGAAGTTCTTACTGATAATGAACTGTTGGAGATTCGCTATAGTGGAAAACCGGCAGCCTTCCTTCGTGCATTCAAAGCCGGATACTTTTCAATTCTATATAACTTTATCGTAATGGGATGGGTCATCAATGCTATGGCGTCTGTGATGTCTGTGATGTTGAACATGGATAAATGGACAGCGGTTTGGCTCTGCGTGATCATCGCCCTGGTCTATGCGATCCTTTCCGGATTCTGGGGAGTGGTTATTACAGACCTGGTACAATTCTGCATTGCCATGTTCGGTTCAATTGCATTAGCAATCATAGCCTTGAACCATGTTGGAGGCATGGAGTCACTGTTATCTAAATTATCTGGGTTGTTAGGTTCTGACGCTGTACATGAGAATACAATAAAATTTATACCGCCTGTCCCAGATACCGGCGTGACTACATCAGCATTTTGGGAATCACCCTTTTCTAAATTTCTGATATTTATTGGCGTAATGTGGTGGAGCCACCACGGAACCGACGGGGGTGGATATATTATCCAAAGAATGTCCTCAGCAAAAAATGAACGGCATGCCCTTCTGGCCACGCTGTGGTTCAATTTGGCCCATTATGCCTTGCGGGTGTGGCCCTGGGTCATTGTGGCCGTGGTTTCCATTGTTATGTTTCCTGTGATCCCTGATTCGTATTCGGAATTAGGTGTAAAGGCAGGGTACCCTTTGGTCATGAACACGTTACTAGGACCCGGACTCAAGGGCATCCTGATTGTTTCTTTCCTGGCGGCATTCATGTCCACCATAGATACTCATTTAAATTGGGCCGCATCCTATATCATTAATGACATTTACAAACGATTTTTTAAACCTGATGAGTCTGAATCACACTATGTATTGGTTGGTAAGATTTCCACCGCAATCCTGATGGTCATGGCAGCATTTACAGCAATGAAAATGCAAAGTATCTCCAAAGCCTGGGAATTCATCTTTTCCATGGGTGCCGGGATTGGCCTGGTACTTATCCTGCGCTGGTTCTGGTGGCGGGTGAACGCCTGGAGCGAGATCACTGCATTGTCCACATCAATTATAGTAACACTTATACTGGAAACCATTGCCGGCATCCAAACCATTCAGGCCGGGAATGAATATACCCTGTTTGGTTCAGCACCAGTATTGTTTGGAATATCCCTGCAGATTCATCACAAACTGATGATTATCGTGCCCCTGGCTGTAACCGCATGGATAGCAGCTACTTTTCTCACAGAACCTGAACCCAACGAAATACTGACGAAATTTTATCAGCGGGTCCAGCCGGGAGGCTGGTGGGGACCCATCTCCCAACAAATCATTCACACCATGGAACCCGTAACTCATGGGTTTATTGTGCAATGGATCGCTGGTGTTATGATGGTTTACGGATTTACATTTGGAATTGGAAGTTTGATATTTACGAAATACAGCCAGGCAGTGGTTCTGCTAGGCTTTGCAATGCTCGGGACTTTTCTGGTCTGGAACAGAAGTATATCAAAATTGAATAAAACACAGAGAACACAAACTACTCAAAGTTAAAATTTATAGCGATTATCCTGAATACGGTGATTAGTACAAATACAAGAAATATTAGTGATCTCCGGGAACTCTGTATTTAATTTAAAATGACACAGCCAAGACGAATTTATTCTATAGATGTTTTCCGGGGCATGACCATCGCCCTGATGATCCTGGTGAACAATCCCGGCAGTTGGGGGCATGTGTATGGGCCATTGCTTCATGCCAAGTGGCATGGATGCACCTTGACAGACCTGGTTTTCCCTTTTTTTCTTTTTATCGTTGGCGTATCTATGCGGTTTGCTTTTGTAAAATGGCATTATTTTCCGTCCAAAGAATTCTATAAACACATTTTCTGGCGGTCTTTTTCTATTTTTATGGCTGGTATTTTACTCAGTGCATTTCCCTTTATCCGGCAAGACTGGGACTGGTCCTCCTTCAGAATAATGGGGGTTCTCCAACGAATCGCTCTCGTTTATGGTTTTAGTGCTTTACTTATTATTAGGTATAATTTTATAAAGCTTATTCAGATCCTGGCCGGAATCCTTATCTCTTATTGGGGTTTGCTATGGATATTTGGTTCAGGGGATCCATATAGCCTTGAAACAAATCTACCGCGTCAGCTTGATATTTTTCTCATCGGTGAAAAACACCTCTGGGGTGGATTTGGCGTCAAATTTGATCCAGAAGGTCTTTTGAGCACACTTCCATCGATCGGGACCGTTATTATCGGGTATCTCATGGGTGGCATGCTCCACACCACAAAAAACTATACTGATTGTTCAAAACGGATGTCAATCTTTGGCCTGGCATTGGTTGGACTCGGCTGGATCTGGGGATTTGTTTTTCCCATCAATAAAGCGCTCTGGACCAGTTCTTATGTATTATTCACTGGAGGAATTGGCGTTTTGGTACTGGCAGGGCTTACCTATCTTATTGACATTAATAACTGGAAAAAACCATTTTGGGTCTTTGAAGTGTTTGGCACCAATTCTATCTTTTTGTTTGTCATGTCTGGATTATGGACCAAAACAATTATACGTATCAAAATGACCTTTCAAGGTGAAACTGTAAGTGCCTATAGTTATTTTTATAAATCAATATTTGTTCCTTTTGCAGGGGATTTAAATGGTTCACTCCTTTTCGCCCTGACCCATGTTGCCGGTTTCTGGCTGATCCTGTATTGGTTGTATCGAAAAAATATTCATATCAAGCTTTGATTTTGAATTCTTTTTACTCTTTGCTGATATCGGTTGGATTGTTGTGGGCTGGAAAAAATACTCAATCACCCTATGTGGTTGTTTTGGGCATCGTCCAGGATGGGGGCATGCCCCATGCCCAGTGCCAGAAAAAGTGTTGTAAAAATCTCTGGGGCAGGGTAAAAAAAGAAAAAGTTTCCTGCCTTGGTATTATGGATCCCGGAACAAACCAGAGCTGGATCATCGATGCCACACCTGATTTTCCTGAACAGCATCAAATTATCACACAGGGTAATGATACAAAATTGGCAGGGATCTTTTTAACCCACGCCCACGCGGGGCATTACACGGGTCTGATGCATTTGGGCCGGGAAGTAATGGGAGCCAAAAATGTCCCTGTTTTTGCCATGCCGAGAATGAGAAACTTCCTGGAAACAAACGGCCCCTGGGATCAGCTCGTCTCGCTGCACAATATAAAGATTACAGAAATGCGAAAGCAAAAAGAGATCAAACTCAGTGATCGCTTGTTTATTGAACCCATCCGGGTGCCCCACCGGGATGAATATTCTGAAACAGTGGGGTATCAAATCATGGGTCCCAACAAGAGCCTCTTATTCATTCCGGATATTGACAAATGGGAAAAATGGGATCAGGATATACTTATGAGAGTAAAGCATGTGGATTTTGCACTGCTGGACGGCACCTTTTACTCTGGGGATGAGTTGCCTCACAGGGACATGAGTGAAATCCCCCACCCTTTCATTGTTGAAAGCATGGACCTGTTTTCCAGTCTGAATACACCCAACAGAAATAAAATATTCTTTATACATTTGAACCATTCCAACCCTGTCATGGAGAAAACCAGCGCTGCATCCAATATGATTCGATCGAAGCGGTTCAATGTGGCCCGGGAAGGGATTATTTTTCCATTATGAAATCTGTATTTATTACCGGTGCATCTTCCGGAATCGGAGAATCACTTGCCTATTATTATGCAAAGGAAGGCGCCACTGTTGGAATTGTCGCACGGCGTGATGATCGTTTGAAAGCAGTTGCAGAAAAAGTTAAGGAATATGGTGGAACTCCCGTCACCTTTCAATTGGACGTCTCTAATCAGGAAGCCTGTAAACAGGCTGCAGATCAATTTATTCAACAAACAGGAGTAATCGATATCCTTATTGCCAATGCCGGTGTGGGTGGCACAGACAAACTTTCATCTGGTGATGCATCAGCTATCAATAAAATTTTATCCATCAATATTCTCGGTGTTACGAACACGGTTATACCATTTATTCCAGCCATGAAAAAGCAACAATCCGGGCGCATCTGTATCATCAGTTCTGTAGCCGGGACGCGCGGATTGATTGGGCATGGAGGCTATTCCAGTTCAAAAGCGGCGGTTCGAGTCCTGGGTGACAGCTGGGATTACAGTCTTTCACGGCATAATATTTCCACCACCGTTGTTTTTCCTGGATGGATTGCCACAGAAATGACGGCGAAACATCAGTATAAAATGTATTTTCTTATGAACTCCAACACCGCTGCAGGAAAAATTGCCCAGGCGATTCAAATAGGAAAACGGAAGTATGTTTTGCCCTGGCAATGGAGAATCATTATTCCCATATTCCGCATTTTACCACGCCGACTCATTAATTTATTTTCAGTCTAATGTAGTGCTAAACAATATTTGAAAAATCAGCAATCTGAACTCATGCGGGTGCCTGTTGCAGTTTATTTATTTTATTAAGTTCAAACCTGACCCAGTTTACTGCAATCACGAATGCGACTCCAGTGGAAATCATCATGGCATACCAATTCCACTCTACTGGTTTATCCAAAACAAAAGTGAAATAAAGCGCTAAAGGCGCAGAGACTCCCAAAACCCGGACTGTGGTAATGACCAGCACTGGGATGCCTTTTCCCAAACCCTGCATAACACGGCCGGAGATTATGGCGATAGCCACAAACGGATAAACCAAGACTATCAGTCTCAGAAATCCAACGGATACATCCACAATTTCCTTTGCTTGGATAACTTCAACAGCCGTCGCCCCTTCCAAGTTCGGCGTAAACCAAGAAGAGAACGTTGGTGCAAATACGTAAACAAATGCCGATGATGCAAGTGTGATGAAAAATGCCCGTGAGATCCCATATTTAATAATAAAGTTCAATGTTTTGATTTCTTTCGCACCATAGAACATCCCTACGAGTGTCGTCATTCCACCTGCAATAGCAAATATGGGTAGGAAAATCAACATATCCAACCGTCCGGCGACTTGGTAAGCGGCAACGGTCTGAGATGAATAATGTATCAATATTTTATTAAAAACACCTTGGCCAACTGCCATGATAATCATGGATACGGATGCTGGAAAACCCACTTTCACGATATCCCATAAAATGGCTTTGGATGGCGTAAAGTCCTTCAGACGAAAAGTGACATAGGCATGCTCCCTGACAAAAAGCATATATACAAAAATCAAGAATACTACTAATTGACAAATAACAGTTGCGGCGGCGGCTCCCTTCACGCCCATATCAAAACCAAATCCACCAAACCGTTCCAATTTAAAAATGAAAATAGGGTCAAGAATAATATTCAATATTGTTCCGAATCCTGCGACCATCATGGGAAACTTCATGTCCCCTTCCCCTGCAAGTATCGAACGAAAAAAACCGGAAAACACCATAAAAGGCAAACCAACGATAATAATAAAAAGATAATCCCATGCCATTTCTAGAATAACGCCTTCCGCACCCAGTGAAAAAAGCATGTTCTTACCAAACAGAATTCCTGCTGTGGTAAACACGGCAGCGATACCGAGTCCAATAGCCAAGGCATGCTCTGCACTGTTGTCCGCATTGACTTTGTTTTTCTCGCCAATGAAACGGGCAATGGATGCCGTTACGCCGGATCCCAATCCCATGGTGAGTCCAAGCATCAAAAAGAACAAAGGCATATTGAATGCGACCCCTGCAATTGCGTCTCCTCCTAGCTGTCCTATAAATATCATGTCCACCAAGTTGTAAAGTGTATGGATCCCCATTCCAAGCATAATGGGAATGGCAAGAGACCATAGCGCTTTTGGTGGATTTTCAACAAATGATTCCAGACGGGAACCAGATTTTGATTTTACTCCCATAGGCTTTGAATTTAAATACTAGACCAGTTCGGAATTAGGATTGGTTGGAATAATTTTTATGAGAAGACTAATATGATTTATTGATTAAATCAAACTGCTCTGGCATGATGATAGAAAAACCAGGCCAAGACTGAAAATAAGCGGAATCACATTGCTTTATTTTTCGATCAAAACACCATCGGCTAAAAAATGAACTATATATTTTGGTTCAGTAATCTTCAAGATCTCTTGTTCGGAACTTCCCGCATCTTCCGCATAATGGCGCAATATTTCAACTGACATGGTATCCATGAATGCCTTTCCCTTTACAATGACTTTTTTCTTTTCCATGCCTTCCTTTGGTATAAAAAAACCATAATCCTTAAAACGCACCATCAAAGTATCACTCTCTGAAACTTTCATTCTCACCCAGCATCCTTTTTTTGGACATGTTTGAACAATTTCACCCTCAAGAGTGACATTATCCACCGATTCGTTTTGAATCGACGCCTTTAATGAAGAATACGCATGTGTTATGTCGGGAGAAATATTTTCACCATAATTATTGAATGATTGGCCGGTAGCCGTTGAAACAATAATTAGAAGGGTTGGAATAAATAAGAATGTTTTTTTCATCATAATCTTGTTTTACTGGTATTCAAAATTAAGGACAACAGGGCCTTGTTCACATCCAATAAAAATGTAGAAAAATATTCTAAGAGGCTATTGCAATAAATACTCGTT
>ERZ651768.3009-NODE-3009-length-11447-cov-3.716974_pt1 | contig 11447 bp, 15 predicted proteins | sample MGYA00514754_ERZ651768 | MGnify/ENA metagenome assembly ERZ651768 | reverse complement strand
TATACGCATTTAAGGGCAGAGGATTTGGTGGGGAGATTGGGTTAAATATGTGTTTTATACCGATTTAATATCTCGATAGATGCAGGTAGCACCCCCACCGACAACTGGTTGTGCCTTAATTCCAAAAACGTTTGCCAATAGTCCAGCCAGTTTTTCCGAGACCGGTCGGTCGGGAAATCGCCGAACGTAGGCTTCAGCCCATGCGAGATTGATAGAGCCCTTTCTGCCCCTAAGAAAACGAGTATCTTGAATAGACGAATCGTTGTAACTGGTCTTTAAATTTTTGTTGGTTGAGGCTTCGACTAGAAATTCGACCATCTTGTGAAAGTTGACACCACGTTTGTTCTGGATTGAATAGAGATCATAGCCCTGATTAGCAGCGATCTCTGCAATGATTGTCACGAAGTTCAACACCTGGTTCATCTTCTTAAGACCTCGGGTGCTGCGCTTAGAACCTGTGGTCCCTTTTCTTACTTCCCAACCATGGCTGCCATCGGCACGGGCGTGATCTAGGGTGATGTAGAACTGCTTGATCGCGGCTTGAAAGTAGACCGAATCGTTGCTGATCACCCCCCACAGGCCGTAAACGAGTGCCTTTCTGGTTTCCTCATGGTTACCCGGCGGCATTAGATTCTCAAGGCCAGGCCCGACTCCATCAGTTGGCCCCATCACAGAGTCGGCCATCCGGCGGCCAAGCCAACCATAGATCAGCGCATCCTCCGTCTGGTTCAATGCCTTTTCACTCTTCAGTAGGTGATAAGCCGTGAGTGAAGCAACAAGCACCTCTCGGATTGGTGTATGCACATCGGCATAGCCCCAGTTGAGACCCCAGTATTTATGAACGTCCGGGATCATCTCGCTCAAGGCGTCAGCCTGGGACCAGATCTCTAGTTGCTCGCGCAGTTCATCCAGATAACGGGTATCACCCGATCTCAGCCATGATTCGATGCCCTGTGCTAGCGATTCTCTAACCTTTTTCACAGCCGGTTCAATGAATTCGTCAATTGGGTCACCGCCGCCGGGATTCCATACACCGTTCCGAAAGTCGTTACCACCGATCTTGATGATCGGTTTCGCGATGAAGCCTGTAAGATATTTGGGTCTCAAAGAACACATCCAGGCGGCTGCGGATTCGGCCACTGCCAACTCCTTGCGCCGAGCAATCGGGTCATAGTGAATGGCCATCGGGTCATTAACCACATACTTTCCGAGCACCTGCATGCTGACACGACCTGCGATCGCGCAAATCGGATCATTCGAGAAATCGGAACAACTTGGACTCTGGGTAGTTTGCATTGAACTGTTTACATCTAAAACATTCCCAGTGGCCTTTTCATTTCCCTTCACAGATTCACCCGCTATAGGCAAACACTCTCCCTTGTAGTTGTTCTTGGTGCCTTCTGGACAAGCCGCCCAACTGATAGCAGTAAAGGTCAGAAGGAAGATGCTTAAAAGGGCTTTAGAGAGGGTTCTCATACCGCTATCTTATTCCTGTTACGAAAACAATAGGCCTAATATAAGTAGTTTTCGTTTCAACCCACCCCAGCGGGATCACGAGGCCACGCATCTACGTAGGCTTTCTCAACATGGGCGCCAACATCGAATCTTTCACGGGTATCATCTGGATCAGCGCCCAGCCGAGTTATAACAGCGCTTCTATCGGGATTAACAAAAAATGGCACAGAATAGCGACTGCGGCCACTTCGATTGGTTACTCGGTGAGGCGTTGAGACAAATTTGTCTGCCGTCCACCATTGCATCATATCCCCAACATTAATGACAAACGCATCTTCGATGGGAGAGGCCGACAACCAGCTGCCATCTCGAGCTTTCACTTCGAGGCCGCCAATGTCGTCTTGCATCAGGATTGTGAAAGCTCCCGTATCGGTATGGGGCTCAACACCCTGTTGATCTTCCGGATTGTCGCTCGCAACATAAGGATAATGAAGCAGTCGCAGTTGGGTCAGTGGTTTATGAAAGTAGGCATTAAAAAATGCCCGATCTTCGCCCAGAGCAAGAGCAAAGGCTGAAAGAAGATGATTCGAGAGCGTTTCCATCTCCTTGTAATACGCTTCTAGGATCGATCGCATCCTGGGAACGCCTTCTGGCCACTGATTCGACCCATACATAATGTTTTCTCCCGCAACATCCGGGTCATCAGGCCCAAGGTCCAGCATCATCTGAAATGCCTCGAGCATTCTTTTCGGTACATTGGGACCGGTCAATGCAAACGGCACATACCCTCTAAAACAACGCGATTTAGCAACACCTACACTCTGCTTTGTGCGATCGGGTAGAGCAAAAAACTCTCTGGCGATAGAGAAGATTTTGGCTTGCACGTCCAGACTAATGCCGTGTCCTACAACATAAAAGAATCCGACGGCTTCGCAAACATCTCGGATCTCATTAACTACACCTTCTTGTTTTACGTCCTTTGAGACCAAAGGTGTAATGTCGATGATTGGGATAGGTGGATCAGAAACCGGAATGTTGTCTTTGCTTGTTTGGTGCACTTACAGTTCTCTTGGTAAAGCTCCCGCTGTCAGCAGAATCGGTAACTGTCCGGGGAGATATCATCACCAGTCCATGACCAGAGCATCAGCGCAGGAGTTGCCGAAGTGCGCATAGCATGTATCGTCATCGATGGTATGTCGATTATGTTTCCAACAGTCTTATTTTCAAAGGTTCCCCGGTTTAGCGACCATTCGCCACTGCCGGCAAGCACAATATAGACCTCATCTGGAGAATGTTGATGATTCGGATAGACGATATTTTCGGGGAGTAGAAACAATCCAAGACGAAAATCTTCACGGTCAATAAGGGAAGAAGGACCCACAATCTGGGTGTACGGTGAATTAGATTTTTCCGACTGGTACCAGTCTAATCCATGGTAGATCTCCTGAACTATGCTCAAGCACGGAGAGTGAGACTGAACGACCGTCATGTGCGCGATGTACTCAGGAGGCGAAATACCCATTTCGTGATCCCAGATTGTCTGACCCGTTGAAGTAGGCACTGGCGCGTCGTTTGTCACCGGTAAATCAATAGTACCGAGAAGCTGTGCAGTTCGCTGCGCCGCAACACTAGAACCGCGGGAGAATTCAGCGACGCATTCGCCTAGCAATCGCTGTCCCTGTGCAGTATTTAGCCCTTGTGCCATACGACAATTTTATTCCTATAAGACTATTTGAGAAAGGATTAAACCCAGTAGAGGTAGCAACGATTACAGGACACAAAGACACCAAGATGCTGATGCGCTATACGCATCTGAGAGCAGAGGATTTAGTAGGGAGGCTGGGTTAGAGGCTAAGGACCAATTCCCTATGACTCAAATTTTCCACCAAATCACTAACAACAGGAACAATAGAATGACGAACCAGATTTCCAAAATCAGCATTCTTACATCGCTTTTCGACGGACATCTCAATTCGGCATAAATTTGCGCAACGAATTGTAACTATCAAGCCGATCATCAAGGAACGGATACTTTGCTCTGGTCTTCGCTAAATCATTCGGGTCAACGTCGAGCACCATCAGGGTTTCGTCGGAGGGGAACACGATTTCCGGGTGTGTTTCGTCGACCCAAGGGGGGCAAAAAATCGATTCTCCAAAAAAGTCACCGGCGCGATTGAGACTCAACAGATATACAAGGTTCTCCATGGCGCGCGTGACGGCGAACTGGTGCCAACTGTAGAATGATTCATCACGTGCATAGGCCCCGCAATGCAAAACAAGTTGTACCGAGTTTTCCACACATAAGGTGCGAAGCATTTCGGGAATGCGAATGTCGTAACAGATAACCGGCGCGACCCGGATTCCTTTGACGTTAAACACCAGTAGCTGGTCGCCCCGTTCAAAGTATTCTTTTTCCATGGATGCGCCGTACTGGGCTATGTGCACTTTGTCGTAGTGGCCGACTAGATTACCCTGGTCATCAAGCACAACCTGCGCGATTCTATACTGGCCATCGTGTTTTCGTGCAATGCCGAACACAATGAATACGCTATGCTGCCTAGCAAGTTTACGGAAAGCGTTCACTGTCGGGCCGTCCAGACTTTCGGCCAGTTGGTCAAGGTTATCGAATGTCGCTCGAGAGTAATCAATGCTTGAAAGCTCTGGCAGGACGACCACATCCACGGGGTCGTTTTTCAGCCTCGCGTCAATTTTCCCTATCACACTTGCAACATGAACATCCCTCTCACCAAATGTTGTCATGGGTGGGATGTCGATTTGACAGGCGAGTACTTTCAGCGTCACGCTATTTCCCTCGATCTGAGAATGAAATTTCTAAACAGACTCATACTGGCGGCAGGTGCAGTAGCCCTGATGGCTGGTATCAACACTTCTACTATAGCTGATGTGACTGTAACGTCGTGGGGTGGTGCATACACCGCCAGTCAGCAGAAAGCATAGGCAGAACTACATAGGGATAACAGCAAGACAGACAGAGGAATGTGTAGATGTGTTTCAAATTGTTTTTGGAACTACGTTACCAAGGATAGTTTTGGAACTACCTTTTCGCGGACATTTCCGTCTTCATCTTTTAATTTCCAAATGTATTCCATAGATGGATGGATCGTGATCGCGTCTACGCCAGAATCAAACACTTTCTCCATCACACCAGGCGGTCGCTCACCCCAACATCTCACATAGAATCCATTCTTGTGAAGAGTGCGAACTAAGTCAGCGGAGATAAGGTCTGCCCGCGGACATATTTCTGTAAATCCCTCCTGTAGAGCCTCTTCTATTATTGTGTTGTCCCACTCAGCTTCATCACCAAATGGCACCAACCAAGCTGTCGCAATCTCTGGTGCGGAGTGTCTTGATTCGATAAGCCTTTGTTTCCAGAACGATTGAATCGTGACAGCATCTCTTGCGTCGAATTCCCTGACTAATTCGTAGATTCTTGACACAAGACCTTCATCCTCTTCTGACTTGATCTCAAAATGGAACCGTAGTTTGTCTTTGTACCGCTCAAGTACATCGGTCAAAGCATGGAAGCGGTAAGCAGATTTTGGGTTAACCCAATAACCTATTTCCAGAGATTGAATTTGTTCCAGCGTCATTTCAGAAACTACAACGGATGAGCTGGTTGTTATGGTTGACGTATCCCTTGAATCGAAGATGACGATGATGTGTGAATCGCTCGTTAACTGAGCGACCAGTACAATATCTTCAAACTCATTGTCTATAGCGAACTCAAAACCGTTAAAGGGATTCATTTCAAGGCAGGCCGTTACACTAAAGTTCTTTAGCAATCTTCATTCTTTTTCTCTAGCGTATACAGGACTAATTCAATCCCTTTTTTTCTAATCATGTGATCATACTGGAGGCGATAAGTTATCACTAGGCTGATATGGTCAATCTTGATATCTAAAATCTTCCAATGATCGTCCGTTGTCCGCATATCATAATCAACCAGTACTGGCGCCTGTCCAGAAACTGGCACGCGCTGGCGCAACAGGGCAGTCCCGGCAGGTTCATCCATCTCTAGGATCTCTGGTGGTGGTGGCACCAACCCTTGCTCGGTGTACTCAAACATGGCTGTGGCGTAGGTTCTGATCATCATCTCCATAAAGGCATTGGAGAAACGACTTCGCATCTCAGGACTGGCTTCCTTGAAGTGCTTACCTAGAATGATACGGACGATCTTGTTAACCCAGAAGTGCGGTAGGACAATGTTACGTACCATGGAATAAAGCTGACACTTGTCCGCTTCATATTCTGATCGGTTACTACGGAGCTCATCCAATAACTGTTCTATGGTTCCTCGTAGTAGCGTGTCAGGCTGTTGTTCTGCTTGAGCAGGCTGAGCTGATATAAATACAACCAAGATAACAACTGACAACACGATCCTAGGCATACGCATTCTGAAGCTGTTGGACAGACCTTTCATACCGGTTTGAAGGCAGGGAGGATGTAGATGTGTTTCACTACCACGGTATACGCCCATCGTCTGTCTCAGGCGTAGATGCGCTTAAGGGCATTGTAGGAGATGAAGAATTCTTCCCTTCCATAGGCTTGGACCTCAACTGATCTAACTGATCCCATCGAGTACGCATTTTACGTATGGAAGTAAGGATAAAGGAGAACAGCAACAATACAGCCCCAAAAACCACACTAAGCAGAATCAGACAAAAGAATATGGAGAGGAATTTCATGTCATCCAACTTTTCTATTCCTGGTTGTAAATCGTTCCCAGCGGCTATTGTGTTGCTTCGTCAGTGATGTATTTTTTGATCATGGTGATTCGTTCATCATCGACTGGGTGTGTCGACAATAATTCTTGCAGGGAGTTCGTGGATTCTCCAGAAGCCTTGCGGAGTCTGTGTAACTTCTCCAGCATTCGGATTGCGGCACTAGGGTCATAACCTCCATGTCGTAGATAGGAGATTGACAGACAATCAGCTTCACGCTCCTGTTCTCTCGAATAGGCAGCCGCTTCGGCGTTGGAGACAAAAGAACCAACCCGACTCATCACCCAGCCCATACCAGAAAAAGCGCTGGAAAGTAATATGGTTTTTGCTCTGTTCATAGCTCTTGCTTTGGGGTGACCTGCAGCGAGATGGCCGATCTCGTGGGCCAATACAGCAGCGAGTTCATCCCTGCTCTCAGTTAGGTGGAACAGTCCCATCGTCAAGAAAACCGTCTTTGAATCCCAAGCGAAAGCATTTGGAATCGGGCTTCTGAGAATCTGAAACTCAAGTGTTTCTGCTGAGTAGTTCGCTGCCCGAGCAATATTCAGTCCTATGCTTGCCACGAGATCCTGAAGCTTCTGTTGCTTCGCGATACCCCCGTATTGGCTGATAAATGCTCTCCTTTTGGATTTGTTGTACCAGACAGGAGGTTTCAGAAGGAAATACAGGCTCGCTGACAAGACAAGAATAAGAATGAGTTCGGTAAACCCTATCATTGTTCTATTTCCTGATTCTAGCTACACCAACGTAGCCGTTAGTTACCCTGATGTTCAATCAAGAAACTCGCAAACTGGATTATCTTTTTTAAATCCTGCACGGGTGTTCCTCTCTTCTTCCACGCAGAGGCCAATGCAATAATATTTCCTGAGCAGTAATCAAGATCATTCTTCAAGATGTATTCGATTGGGGGTATAGGCATGTCGTAATGCCTGGGTTTCATAATTTCCTTGTCAGTAGCCATCACCAATCTCCAGTTAGTAACTAATCCGATTCTTCTTCAAGCTTTTCCCGAATAATTTCATTACATAGTTCGACACACTCATCGCAGATATAAGCTGCAGGTCCTGAGATTAGGAGTCTGATTTCGTGCTGACTCTTTCCACAAAATGAACAATAGAGAAGCTGGTCGTCTTTTTTGGTTGCACTCATTAGGACTGACTGACCAATGCTCTATCACTTTGAATAATGTGTGCTACAAATAATCTACTGGGCACATTGCAATATCCGCTATTGATAACAATCCAAGAAATACCAAATAAGAAATTAGAATAATCCATAGGGCTTTTCCGACTTTTTTAATAACTTTGATTGCTTTGCTGCCTTTTTGTATCGTTCATAGCATCCTTATCAACTGATCCAAGATGCCTTTGAGCGGGGGCCAGTCACGTCCGTAATACATAAAAACAAACCCAAGTGCGATGAACGCGATGCACCAGTAGGTCATCCATCCGAATACTGACAATATTGTTCGCAATGTTGTTTTCACGATCTTTGAAGCCGAATCACACCGTTATGGACAATCGGATGGATCATCTGGCTCAGGTCGTAACGTTGCTTCCAGACTAAATGACGAAATGAATAACCTGGTTTCGTCTCGTAACCCGTCCAAGCGCTGAATGAGAAAAATACGATGGCGAGCAGCGACACGACTCCGCTGAACGCTGCTATACGGATAGTCCTTTGCTCAATCAGTCGATATCCAAACAACTCATAGGCAATGAGCCCCAATACAGTCGCAACGAACAAGACATCCAAGATGCCCATTCCGGAGGCGCCGATCCCGATTATTACTACGCCCCAGTAGCGGGTTCTTTTGATCCACGAAACTTTGTGTGGCTTACCCCAGGCGCCAGTAGGTTTTTCTGGATGGTCTCTCAGTTCTCTAAAATATTTTCCGTACTTCCACATGCCTGGAACAGGAGTGTCCCATGTGTCTTGTGCCGCCATAACTAACAAGGAACTGGATAGCACCAATGGATGTATGAAGCTAAAGCGGCCATGAGAATTACGATCAAGAATGCATGTTTCCAGGACCACATCTCTTCAAGGGATAAACACCAGTGGTGGAACAGGTAGGACGGGCCGTGGAACTGTGTGTCCTCAGTGAAGTCAGACGCTACTGCCCTACGCCGAGTGGAATGTAGAAATAGAATGTCTGCCTCAGTCGTTGCTTCCTCAGCAATCGAAGTAGTTCTGGACGTTTCGTTGACTTTGCAAGGTTCATACGAGAACAGGTCATAAGCTTCAGTCGTAGCTGACATGGTGCTACCTCTCTATTGAGTTTGATGTTCCAGTTGGGGTGGTGCGGTCATTGGGACCCGGTAATTGAGAATGTGGTGGAGAATGTGGAAACCGTCTGTAGAGATCTCACCGAATGTGCGAGGAATGAGGTTCCAGACAATCAGGTACACATTGAACGGCACCAACGCCCACCAGATTGCAAAGTCAATATTTGACCGTGGTTCAGGCAACACCAACAAGGCGATGACTAGAACGCATAGGTTGACGAAGGGCCCGCTGGCGTAAATCAGAATGGCTTTGAGACGATTGTCAGTGCCTTCGGTGTAACAGACGCCACCGGAATAACTTACGAAGACACCGTAAACTTTGGCGCCCACAAGTCTGCAAGCCAGAGCATGGCCCAGCTCGTGAGCCAGAAGCAGGAGTACAGACACCATGCAGGCTATGGAGAACAAACTAAAATGTGACCACTCCATGTAATCGTGTGTTAAGCCGATAACAAAACACACGACCACGACGAACACTGACCAGTGAAGGCAGACCGTGAATTCGCCGATCTGGACAAACGCTCGCACTTGTAACTGTTTTCTGTCTGCTCCTGAGGTGTCTCTTGCATTCGTGAGGTCTCGTAATATTCTTCCACCGACTTCAGAGGCAATTCCAAACAGGCTAAGGAGTAGAAAAGCGTCAGCAAAATACATCGCAACCTTCAGCATGCAGCGGGTTGTTCAGATGGCTGGCTCGACTCGTGATTGTCAGCATCTGGTTTGCTGCTCTCGTACACATTTACCAGCGTTGACTGTCGGCTGAATTCGCACTTGGTTTGCCTGCCGCGGGCATCGGAGATCACCAGTGATATTTGCGTCGGTAAAGGGAGTAGCAATGCCTCTACGAGTCGTTCCAGGAATGATGGTGTGTAAGGCTTGTTCATTTAAGTTTCTCCAAGTTGTGGTGCGTGACTACCGATCCAGTAACTTCTGAAATCAGCCCATTCGTCGGGATCAGTGGTCCAGTGCGCGTAAACGGAGACACCGTCGAAGCATTTGACGTTGTCTCCCGCGTTGTTCAGTGCAGAGCGAATCCCCTGGGATGCGTTTCGAATATTTTCAGTACCAGGGTCCGAGTAGCGGGGTGCATGTTCATACGCCGGGATACCAATCAGGACATGGTGACCGGGCAACCCGCAGCCCCAGTCGACCAGCAAGCGGGTCTGGTGCTCGACGAACGCGGTGTAGACCATTTCCTGTTTCAGACGGGTGTTGTAGGCCATGACAACGGTCTGGTTCGTCTGTGTCATCGTCGATCGGTAGAACTCGCCGGACCACAAGTGTTGTTTCAGGTCGCCGAACGCCACTCCCCATAACCCGGCGGGTCTGGTTGCATGACTGATGAAGAACGAGGGCCCGAGTGCTGATCGAATTTCGTGCAGCAGATCGAGATAGCCGGGTTCGCTGTCAGAGACCGGTTCTAGGTTGAGATGGATTCCGCGAACGCCCTGGTGCTTCAGTATTTCAAGCTGGTCGATGAAGGCCTTACGCCAGGCAGGACTGGAGAGATCCAGTTGTTCTGAATCCCCGGTCACCCAGGGCAGGTACATCGTATCGGGATCGCGTTGCTGCAGTTGGTGAAAGAAAACGCCCGGTCGTTGGGCGATCTCGCCACTCGGGAGGATCGGCCCTGCACGGACGAACACATACCGGATCCCCTGATTTTCAATCAGCTCAAGAAATTGCTCGGTCTCGAGATCGGTTACAGGCAGGCCTGTTCGAACATTGCTTCCGGTCAGCCACTGGTAACCGACCCACAGCCCATTCGTTCCGGAATCGAAATAGGGTGGTTCGGGAGAGTCGGTCTGAAGGGCAGCGAACGAGACCGTACTGGCAGCGGACAGCATCACCAGCATTTTCAAAAACGTCCGGCCGCTTCGTGGTTGGAGCACCATGTTCAACTCGCGCCCGATACTTGATTATTTGGTCGGCTCGAAGAGCCGTCTCTGGGATATTCGAGTGCGCGAACGACGTAGCGCATCGGCCCGCCCGGCGTGATCGCGTGAAATGGATAGCAGGTGATGAGCGTGAGTTGTTTTACACCGTTTTTCGCCATCACTTCCGTCTTGCTCTGGTGCAGGATGTCGATCTGGGACACCTGGTACCGGTGGCGGACGCCATCCGGGGTTTCTAGAAACACGACTTCACCCGGGGTGATGTGTTCGAGAAATGCGAAGTGGGTGTCTCTGTGTGCGGCAATCGCCACGTTGTCATCGGTGCCGGGCACTGCGCTGGAGACGACGTGCCCCGGTCCGAAAGCCAGTGATTTTCCGGTCGTGCCCGCGAGAACGATGATGTCCTCGTCGTAGGCGGGAACCTGGAGTCGGGCAACGGGATGCATTTCAGCCCAGGGCCAGGGTTTGACGCTTGTCGCCCCCGACGACCGGGTCTGGTTCCAGGCATTCTGCAGAAGGATCTGGGCGAGAATGGCTTTCAGATATATGCGTGTGCCTTCCCCCATGCTCAATATTCCGGCGACCACAAGTACCGCAATCGACAGGTTTCTGACCCTCGCGGTCATGCGTGGACGCGGTACCGGGTGAGTAAGCCGCCTGATACCAGGAGGACAAGGCCCACCAGCAACAACAGGACTGCAGGGGTCGCCGTCTGCGGTAAATTGTTTTTCGGTGCCTGAAGTCCGGCCCGGTCATACTGGGCGTTTGTCTCCAGTACCACCGCACCACTGACGGGGGAGACGATCCGGTAGCGCTCCGCGATCGGCACCAGGTCGTCCCACTCTTTACCTTTATCGAGTTCCTGGTGAATGTGCTGGAGTGCCCATATTCGGGTTAAATGCCGTGAGGCCTGGTACGCATGTGCAGGTGGTGAACCCTGCACCAGATCGAACGGTAACGTTTCGATTCGAGCCACCCGCTTCCAGAAATTGTTGGAGTCTTTCCCGATCAAAGGTACCGAGTGGACGTTTTTTAGCTGTGGGAGTTCGTCGACGACGACGTTCGGC
>ERZ651768.3008-NODE-3008-length-11447-cov-3.770273_pt1 | contig 11447 bp, 10 predicted proteins | sample MGYA00514754_ERZ651768 | MGnify/ENA metagenome assembly ERZ651768 | reverse complement strand
TATCGTGAAAGAAGAAACACTTGAAAAGGGGTATTCTAATTCAAATGAAAAACTTTCAGATATTTACATCTCAACTCACTCGATTCGTTTTAATTTTCGCTCATGATTTTACCGCAATCTAAAGCAGTAAATGGCTATTTGCTTAATAGAGCTGTTTTGGTCCTGAATGCGAATTACACTCCAATGACTGTCTGCACCGCAAAACGTGCAATTTGTTTACAGGTGTTGGAAAAGATAGATGTGTTAGCAAATTACGATGAACAAATACACAGCCCATCTATTTCGATTAATTTGCCGAGTGTTATAAAAATTCGGGATTATATAAGGCATAATAACATGGCAGTTGAAATTAGTCGCAAAAATATTCTAATCAGGGATGATCATGCTTGTCAGTATTGTGGAACCAGGATGACTAGTCATCTTACCGTTGACCACGTTTTACCAAGGTTTCGGGGCGGAAAAGATATTTGGGAGAACCTTGTAACTGCTTGTAAACCCTGTAACCAGAAAAAAGGTGATCGAACACCTGATGAGGCTAATATGCAGCTTAACCGGAAGCCAAAACGTCCAAACCGTATTCATTATTTTCAACGGTTTGTCAAAGATCTGCAGGACGATTGGCGACCCTATTTGTTCATGGAACCGCTTCTATAATATGTTGAATAATCCACATACTAGTTTTTTCCAGACCATTGGCATCTTCAAATAGAATAGCAAAAAAGAAGCCTTCCCGTGTATTAAGCGGAATTCAGCCATCAGGCCAGCTACATTTGGGGAATTATTTTGGTATGATGTCCCGGATGATACGGTATCAGCAAGAAAACGATCTTTTTTGTTTTATTGTTAATTATCACGCACTAACAACTATTCAGGAAAAAGAATTGCTGGAAAAAAATACTTTTGCTTCTGCTGTCGATTTTTTGGCTTTAGGAATGGATCCTGAAAAATCTACTTTTTGGGTCCAGGGAGATCTACCGCAGGTGGCTGAATTAACATGGTTACTTTCAAATATCACAAGCCTAGGACTAATGGAAAGATCCACATCCTATAAAGATAAAATTGCTAAAGGGATTACACCTAATATGGGTTTATTCTCCTATCCAGTGCTGATGGCAGCGGATATTTTGCTTTTTGGGAGCGATATTGTTCCTGTGGGAAAAGATCAGAAGCAACACTTGGAAATAACAAGAGATATTGCTTCAAGGTTTAATCATACTTATGGAAATGTGTTTGTTATTCCCAAACCAGATATCGAAGAAAAATCTATGTTAGTTCCTGGAATAGATGGTCAGAAGATGAGTAAGTCATATGGTAATACTATTCCAATATTTATTGATGAACAGGAATTGGAAGATTGTATTATGTCCATAGTGACTGATTCAGCATCTGTAAATGAACCAAAAAACAAAAACACTACACTTTTCATCTTATACAGTCTTTTTTTAGACAAAAATGAACAGATGGAACTTATTAACCGTTATGATTCTCCAGGTTTGCGTTATGGGGATATAAAAAAAGAATTAATTGAACGAATAAAGGAACATTTTAGCCCTTATAGAGAAAAGCGAAATAATCTCTTATGTCATCCAGATGATGTTCATCAGATTCTTGAAATAGGAGCAAAAAAAGCTGCGGAAGTTGCTGATAATTTTCTTTTTCAGGCCCGGGAAGCTATGGGATTAAATTACGTAAATGTATAAAGTACGCTTAGATAATTTTGAAGGTCCCATGGATCTATTACTTTATTTTATTCGAAGGGATCAATTAGATATTTATGATATACCTATTGCAAAAATTACGGAAGAATTTATTGAAACAATAAAAGCATGGACACGAATAAAGATGCATGTGGCTGGGGAATTCATTGTTATGGCATCCAGTCTCATGCGGATTAAGGCGAAAATGCTTTTACCCCGCCCTGAACTAAATGAAGACGGTGTAATTATTGACCCGAGAACTGAATTAATGCAGCAGCTAATAGAATACAAGCGTTTTAAAGATGCAGCAGATATACTGAGTTCGTTGTCGGAAGAGCGCAATCATAATTACCCCAGACAATCTTTACAAATTGTCAGTTCTATGAAAGGGGAAGAAATAGGAAATTTATTGCAGGATACATCTTTATTTGATTTGGCGCAAGTTTTCAAAAACGCAATTGAGAATCGTCCTGTTGTTAGTGAATTTGAACTTCAAAGCGAACCGGTAAAACTGGAAAAACAGAAAAAATTTATTTTTCGGTATTTTGATGGTGATGGTCGGGTAAAATTTTCTACCCTATTATCTCAATTGCATTCTCGAATGGAAATTGTAGTCACCTTTCTGGCAATTTTAGATTTGGTAAAGGAAGGTGTGTGTACCCTCAGTCAAGGTGAACTCTTTGGCGATTTAGAATTGTATCATTCGGGAATGGAAGCCTGATGCAGCAAAAAGAACAAAATCGTATTGTTGAAGCACTTTTAATTGCCAATCCTGAGCCTCTGACCCAGGCGCGGCTTAATACTGTTTTTGATAATGACGCACCCAGTTTGAAAGATTCAGTAGAACGATTGAATAAATTTTACAGTAAACATAATAGGGCTTGCGAAATAAAACCAGTTGCTGGTGGCTATCAATTAGTTACTCGCAGCGAGTATGAAGTCTGGATTCGCCGCTTGCTTAACAAAGCAGGTAGGTTAAAGTTTTCATCAGCGGCATTAGATACCTTGGCCATCATTGCTTATAAACAACCCATTGGTCGCTATGAGATTGAGGCAATACGAGGTGTTGATTCATCTGGAGTGTTAAAAACATTGTTAAGCCGGAGTATTATTAAGATCAAAGGCAGAGACTCTGGACCAGGACGACCACTATTATATAAGACTACAAATAAGTTCTTAGAACACTTTGGATTAAATCGCTTATCGGACATGCCCAAGCTTAAGGAAATCACGGAGCTTATCGAGGCAGATCCAACCTTGGGGGAACAAATGACAGTATTCCAAGAATTGGAAACTAAGCATCGTTTGATAGATTCATCCCCAAAATAATTCATGCGGTTGAACAAGTATCTCGCCAAAGCTGGAATTGCATCCCGGCGAAAAGCTGATAACCTTATCCGCATGGCTACTACAACTGTAAATGGTCAAATGGTATTGGATCCGGCTTATGATGTAGAGCAGGATGATAAGATTAGATATGACGGAACAGTGATCAATCCCGCATCAGAATCTGTTGTGGTGATGTTCAATAAGCCTAAAGGTATTATTACAAGCCTGAAAGATCCCAATGGCCGTAAAACAGTATTGGATTATATTTCATCGAAATATCGACTGGTACCAATTGGTAGATTGGATAAAAATTCAACTGGTTTACTATTACTTACTAATGATGGTGATCTACATCATTATTTGACCCATCCTAAGAACCAAATACGCCGTGATTATGAAGTTGTGGTTGAAAGACGATTATCATCTCAACAGGGAAAAAAAATAGCACAGGGTCTCTTCATTGGTAGGGGGGAATATGGGAAAGCGGAAGTTTTGAGTCAAAAAACGAAGAAAGGCAGAACTCTTGCAGTTCTACGCTTACGGCAAGGGAAAAACCGTGAAATACGCCGTATATTTCGACGGTTAAAAATCGGTATGTTTTCATTGCACCGTTTTCGCTTTTCGACCCTTGAGCTAGGTAGATTAAAGGAAGGTGAGTATAGAGCTTTATTCCCTCATGAAATAAAAAAGTTGAGACGATAATTTTTCCGTTTTGTATTTCATTATTTAACTCCCAGGTAAATTTCTGTTCGTTTTTGCCAATCTCCGTTAATTCGGGTAACTTCGCCGGCTTATTGAGAGTTAATTACCATGATCATCGCTATTGATGGACCGGCTGCTTCAGGAAAAAGTACAACCGCGCGAGGTGTAGCCACTCGAATGGGTATAACTTATCTGGATACTGGTGCTATGTACCGCGCAATCACGCTGGGATTGATGGAGCATGGGATACCCTTTAGAAATCTTGGTGCCATTAAAAAATTTCTTAACACAGTTAATATTGAATTTAGAAATTCTAATTTGGGTAGTAAGATATTTCTGAATAATAGGGATGTCAGCGGAGAAATACGATCCAGTACTGTAACCGAAAAAGTTAGCGAGGTTAGTGCTATAGGTGTGATTCGTGAGTCTATGGTTCAGATTCAGAGGAGAATCGGCGGTAATACAGATTGTGTCCTTGAAGGGCGAGATATCGGTACAGTGGTTTTTCCTGACGCAGATTTCAAATTTTTTTTGGTTGCGGATTTAGAAGTTCGTGCTCGCCGTCGGCTTCAAGATTTAGATGAATTAGGTGAGAGACAAACTATCGACGAAATTAAAGCAGATATTAAACGACGGGATGAATTGGATTCAACCCGGGATCATTCGCCCCTAGCGAAGGCAAAAGGTGCAATAGAGATAAATACAGGGGTACTAACTATTGATGGCCAAGTTGAAAAAATCGTTAATACAATAAATCAATAAAGGAACATTGAATCAGTGAAGGAAAATAAAATTACGGAATCAGTAGTTGAAAAGGCGCCAGAAACAGTAAAAGCTTTTGTTGAAAGCGTTAGCGTTGAAAAAACACCTGCTGCCCTATCCAATTTTGTTGAGGTAAAAGATTATTTAAATTCGAAATTATTTGATGATATCCGGGTAGTTTCCCGCCAGGAAATTACAGAAACTGTTGAAAATAATAATATACCTGAGAAAATAAATCAAGCTTATTTAGATACTTTAGTTGATATTTCTGAACATCAACTCATACAGGGACGTGTAGTGGGATTGAACGAACGAGATGTTTTGATTGATATTGGTTTTAAATCAGAGGGAATTATCGACCGGAATGAATTTTCTGAGGATGACCTACCTGTGATCGGAAACCAGATTGAAGTGTATTTAGAATTTCTTGAAGATGCAAGTGGGAATACAATTCTTTCCAAAGAAAAAGCCGATTTCATGAGGCGTTGGCGTGATCTTCGTGAAGCGTACGCAAATCAAACGGAAATCATTGGAAAGATTATTCGCCGCATAAAGGGAGGAATGATTGTAGATCTAGAGGTGGTTCAGGCCTTTTTACCGGGATCTCAAATAGATGTGAGGCCGATACAAGATTTTGATATTTATCTTAATAAGAATATAGAACTTAGAATTGTAAAGTTTAATGAAGCCCGTAAGAATATTGTTGTTTCTCATAAAGTAATTCTTGAGGATAGTTTACAGGTACAACGGGAAATATTATTTAAAGAATTAGAGATTGGTTCAATTCTAGAAGGTCGTGTAAAAAATATCACTGATTTTGGTGTTTTTGTTGATTTAGGTGGAATTGATGGATTGCTCCATATTACAGATTTATCATGGGGAAGGGTTAATCATCCGTCAGAAATAGTGAATCTTAATGATGATATTACGGTTAAAGTCATTGAATATGATGAAGAACGCAAGCGAATATCATTAGGTTTAAAACAACTAACACCACATCCTTGGGATGAAGTGGAGATAAAATACCCAATCGGAAATGTTGTAACTGGAAAAGTTGTTAGCTTAACCAATTATGGTGCATTTATAGAATTAGAGCCAGGTGTTGAGGGTTTAATTCACGTATCTGAAATATCGTGGACTCGTCATATCAAAAACCCGTCAGAAGAATATTCTCTTGGTAATGAAGTTGATGCTCAAGTTTTATCAATTCATACTGATGAGCGGAAAATCAGTCTGGGAGTTAAACAACTTTCACCAGATCCTTGGGACGAAATTGGAGAACAATTCAAGGTTGGTACCTTACACAAAGGAAAAGTAAGAAATTTAACCCGGTTTGGTGCATTTGTAGAACTCAAAGAAGGTATAGATGGTCTCATCCATATAACTGATCTATCTTGGACCAAAGTTATCCGACATTCAAGAGAGGTTCTGGAAAATGGTCAGTCAATAGAAATTCGGGTCTTAGAAGTTTCAAGAGAAAACCGCAGGATTTCGCTCGGTTATAAACAGATTCAAGAAGATCCCTGGCCAGCAGTCGTTGATTATTACGAAGCAGGGAAAGAAGTCAGCGGTGAAATTATTCGCGTGCTGGATAAGGGTATTATCATTCAATTGGATATGGATGTAGAAGGAATCATTCCTTTCGGAAAAATGTCGAAGAGAGATCGACGTGTTTTGGCAAACCAGTATGAAGTTGGTGCGAATCTTTCCGGGATTGTGATGAAAGTTACTCCAGATGATAAAAAGGTTGTTTTATATAAAGAAGAATTGGCCGGAGTTGGTAGGACAAGGTCTGCCACAGATGAAGTTAAGGAATACCTAAAGAACCAAGATACGGATGTGAGTGAAAAATTAGATCTACCGCAAGAACTTTTTGCAGCTGCTAAAGAAGCTGAAAAAGAAGAAAATCCACCTGAAATCGAATCCGATTCCGAATCTGGAAAATAATTTAAATTCAATGGGATGAATATCAAAGATCCCATTGATTATTCGCTAATTCAAAAATTTATCCTACCCCTAGGAGCTTTCGGTTTGGCTTTTTTACTTTGGATATTTGTTGCTAGTGGTAATACGTATTCAATGGTAATGGAAATGCCAATTGAAGCACGAAATCTAAATGCTCAAAAGGCACATAGAAAAGAGGTTCCAGAATATGCATCTGTACTTCTGCAGGGTACTGGACGTGATTTGTTTAAAGCATATTTGGTTCGCAGGTTTGCAGGATTTAAACTTGTTTTGGATTTGGAAGGCATATCCCAAGAGTATGAATTTATTTTAAATGACTATTTTGATAAACATCCCCAAAAGATTGTTATTCCATCGGCTTATAAGTTAACATTTATTGAAGTTATTTATCCTAGCCGTATCAAGATAAGTTTAGATGAAATTCTTGTAAAAACTATTCCAGTAAAGCCCATGATAAAAGTTGAAATGGATGATGGATACATCAATATAGGATCAATACAATTAGATCCTTCTGAAGTGGAAATAACCGGACCAAAAGAAGATCTTATATCTATTAACCATGTACTAACTTGCTCGGATACGTTCATCCAGGTTAGACATCCTTTGAATGGAAAGATTAGGATTCAGTCTATCGGGCGATTAATAGAGTTTTCGGAAAATGAGATTGAATTTAGTATCGATATTCAGCAGATAAGTGAGAGAATTATTGTGGATATACCTGTAGTAGTAATCAATAAACCGGACAATATCCGTGTATTTCCGTCGCCACAAACGGTATCTCTAACTGTAATTGGTGGTATGAATAAAATTGCTGGATTGAACTCGGATGAAATTAATGTTACTGTAGATTTTAACGACTGGATTCTTCCAAAACAGTTTTATAAGCCTAGTGTAAAAATCCCATCTGGAGTATTGGATTGGCGAGACCTTTCACCGCGTACCATCGAGCTTGGTGTTGCCCGAGAAGCGGGATGACCGTACTCGGGATTGAGACATCCTGTGATGAAACAGCAGCATCGATCTGTCATGATGGAAAGATACTATCTAGTATTATTAGTTCGCAGGCTGTACACTCGTCTTTTGGTGGTGTTGTTCCAGAAATTGCATCCCGCGAGCATGAGAGGATGCTCAATTCTATTGTAAGTAATGCTATATCGGATGCTAATCTTTCACTTGGCGATTTAGATGCAATAGCGGTTACCCAAGGGCCAGGTCTAGCCGGAGCACTTTTAACTGGTGTTAGTTTTGCAAAGGGTTTGTCATTAGGGCTTAATATTCAATTAATTCCTATTAACCATCTAGAGGCACACATCTTTGTGAACTTTCTTGCAGATTCAACATTAGAATATCCATTTGTATGTCTTTTAGTATCAGGGGGACACACACAACTATGGGTGATAAAAGATATAGGAGTTTATAAACTACTTGGGGAAACGAGAGATGATGCTGCGGGGGAGGCATTTGATAAAGGATCCCGAATATTGGGTTTGGGTTATCCTGGTGGTCCTCAAATAGAGAAATTTTCGCAGGATGGAGATCCAACTGCGGTAGTATTTCCTCGCGGTTTAATGGGCTCTAATAGTCTGGAATTCAGTTTCAGCGGTCTAAAGACATCGTTGCTATATTTTATGGATGACTTCCAAGAATCAAAAGAATGTAGATTAGCTGATGTTGCGGCGAGTTACCAGCAAGCTATTGTAGATTGTTTATCGGAAAAATTGGCTCGGGCAGTGGAAAAAATCGGGATAAAAACTTGTGTTGTTGCCGGAGGTGTCGCCGCAAATTCTCGTTTACGCTTAGAATTAAATAAAAGAATAAAAAATACACGGATATTATTCCCCGATTTAAAATATTGCACTGATAATGCTGCAATGGTCAGTTTTTTAGGTGAAATAAAATTAAAGAATGGTTATAAGTCAAACCTATTTTGCGGTGTTATTCCTAATTTAAAACTAGCTTAAATTTGCAAATATCGTTTACGTCCCCAGATCTCCTTTTTTGGGTTGTATTATGTTTTTCTGTTATCGTTTTTATACTATCATTTATTCAGTTTTTTAGGTATGCCAGATTTAAGGTAGTAATATGGCTAAGGGGGACCACATTATTTCTAGTATTTATATTGTTTTTGAATCCAATAATTGATATTAATAGAGAAGAATCTAAGTCATTATCATGGCAGATATTTATAGATCAATCACTTAGCATGACATACTACAAAAAGCCTTCATCTTCTGCATATTTATCAGGCATAATATCTTTTTTAAATCGATTAAAACAAGCTGGCGTCCAACTGGATGTTTATTCTTTTGGTTCAAGGTTGGATACTGTAAGGAATGTTAATAATCTTATATTGAATTCCGGGTCAACAGATATTGGTTATGTATTTAAAAAAATTGAGGAGAATAAGCGAAAGAGAATAGCCGGAGCAGTAATATTTACGGATGGACAGGTTAATCAAGGACCTCTACCTTCATCCTTCGATTATGAATCATCTATACCCATTCATATTATTGGGGTCGGTGATACTATCCCAATGATAGATTTAGCCGTACAATCGATTGATGCACCTCCTGTTGTGGTGAAGGGAAAAAAAGTAGACCTTGACGTTCTGATTTCCAGTTTCGGTAATATAAGTGAACGTGTTAATGTAACCCTTTTTCATGGAAATAAGTTAATTGGTTCTAAAGTAATTAATGTAAGTGGTCATGGAGGCCAGGATCGGGTACATTTCCGGATAAAACCTGCAACAGTAGGAGAAACATCATATCATGTACAAGTCAGCGCTTTAGCTGATGAAATTAACATTCAAAATAATCGGCAGATTGTAAGAGTACATGTTTTGAAAGACAAGTATCGCATTGCTATGCTCACCGGCGCACCAAATTATAATACAACTATCTTAAAGCATTATATTGGCGAAAACCAGAAATATGAACTTGATCACTTTGTATACATGAAAGATGGGTTTTCCCCTAACATAAAATCTTTTTGGGAGAAAAAATATGGGTTGATTATTTTTGATAATCATCCCATAATTCAAAATGCACGCGAATGGGAATCTTTCAATAGGATTTTTGCTAAGAAACTCATTTCGCACCAATCAAGTTTTTCAATTATTTCTGGCCCGGAATTATTACCAAGTACCATTGCTAGCTATTTGAACCTGATGAATTTGGAATTAAAAGAACCTATTTTAACTGCTGAAACTCAAACAGAGTGGCATTTTACACAAGAATGGATAAATCTTTTTACTTTCCAAGGAATTGGATGGGCTCTGGAAGATAATTTCAATCTTCCTCCTCTAGCATCTGGTATAGAGACTAAAACTTCAGGACAGTATATACTAGCGAAATATAATGTTTCATCAATGAATTTACCGTTACTCGTTGCTGGTGAAAAAAAATCCATGAGATATTGTTTTTGGAGTTCTCCAGATATGTTTTCATTGCATTACAAACTACTGGGATCAACCAAATCCAACTTACTGAGGGATATGTGGAATAAAATGTTTGGTTGGTTAATGAAAACCGGTGGAAACAAAGATTTTTTTTTCCGGTCTGATAAAAATTCATATCAACAAGGTGAAGCAGTATTGCTAACGGGTAAACCTACTGTATCTTCGGCGATTGTTATGGATGATGGGGTTGTCAATTTATTTTCTGGTGGAAAAAAGATTGGTTCGAAACCATTGTCATTTGATTTGGAGAGCAAAGAATATAAAAGTCGCTTTTGGGCATCTCAGTCGGGCTATATTGAATACACCGTTGAAATTAATCAGAGTGAAGAATCTTATGTGATTGGCAGAGGATCATTTGATGTTGAAGAAAGCCAGGTGGAATTAAATCGTGTTTTTTTAAATGATTCTCCTCTGAAAATGATAAGCGAAAAAACAGATGGTGAGTTCAGGTATTGGGAAAATCGTTATTCATTAGTAGATATGATTAATCCTAAAACAAAATCTGATTTATTTGTCCAACGAGTTATTTTGCATGAAAATATCTGGATAATGTTAGTGATAATTGGGTTATTAACTTCAGAATGGATACTCAGAAGAAGAGTGGGTTTAATGTGAGTTATTTGGAACTTCTTTCTTACTCGGGTGGTTTTTAAATCTGTAATTGATGGAAACAAAATGAAAAACATTACAATAATAGGAACGGGTTATGTAGGTTTAGTTAGTGGATCTGGTATTTCTGATTTTGGACATAATGTCATATGTGCAGATAAAGATGAAGTAAAGATCAAAAAACTGCAGGATGGTACAATCCCTATTTATGAACCGGGATTGAAAGAAATATTACAACGAAATCGAGATGCAGGGCGATTATCGTTTACAAAAAATGTAGAAGATGCTATATACCGTTCAGATGTGGTATTTATTGCCGTAGGTACTCCTCAGAGTGCAAATGGAGAAGCGGATATTTCGGCTGTTGAAAATGTAGCGAAAACAATTGGAAAAAATCTGAATGATTACAAAGTAATTTGCACCAAAAGCACAGTTCCAATTGGTGCCGGAGATCACATTTGTGAATTGATCAGGAGAAATATGTCAGATAATGGTGAATTTGATTATGAAGCGCGAGAAGTTTTCTGTCCTGACGGAACAGGATGTGGGTTTACAGCAGATATAAACGTATCTAATACAACTTCTGCATCTGCTAACGATGGCGCTATTACAATTAATACTAGTTCTGGGTTGAGTCCATTTCAATATAGTATAGATGGTGGACAAACATTTGTTGAGCATAATACGTTCATCGATTTAGTTCCAGGATATTATACCGTATTTATACAAGGTGCTACTGGACTTTGCTCATATCAGGAGACAGTTTTAATTGAAGCCTGCACATTTACTACAGTCGATATAGCAGCTACTGAAGTCTCTTCTGTGGTTACTGCAAATGGTTCGATTGTAATCACTCCTACTTCAGGAGTCGGTCCATATCAATATAGCATTGATGGAGGACAAAATTTTGATACGAATAATGTATT